>ERZ779725.757-NODE-757-length-19870-cov-3.154630_pt1 | contig 19870 bp, 14 predicted proteins | sample MGYA00511890_ERZ779725 | MGnify/ENA primary metagenome ERZ779725 (study PRJEB29588, sample SAMEA2148549) | human gut metagenome | biome: human gut; feature: human-associated habitat; material: faeces | place: Denmark | collected 2008/2010 ...
ATATAACACAAGGGAAAGCGTAAGGGCAAACTCACTCGCTACAAATTTAGCATTTTCAAGGGGTTGCGGACTTCACGAGGATAAGATATAACAGTTAATAAATGTTATGAATTAAGTCAAATCAAAACTGGAATTTGTTAATTAGAATTGCTCTCAAAACAACAATTATCTTAACATTCCCCAAATACACTCCAGTAATGTTAGTGCAAGGGAGATCCGTAAAGTATATTCCAATGGACATCAATGTATTAAGGCATAAAAAAACTCACACAGGCAGATGTAAATCTGCTTGTATGAGTATAATAAAACAGGGTTTTAGTTGAATGAGTCTGTTAATTTTTAAGCCAAAGTATCCTTAGACCAGGATTTTCTTAGTGCCACATAAGAAATGACAAAGTTTGCAAGCCAGCCTGCCGGTACAGCAAGCCAAACAAAGGCAATATCGAAACGAGGCGCAAAAATCAATGCTACGGACAAACGAATTGCAAGGTTAACCATATTTGCAATTAAAAACGGTCGCATATTTCCGATTCCACGAAGAACACCGTCTGTTGCCATTTTAATGCCCATAATTATGAAAAAGTAGCCAATCCATTTCATATAATCACCGGACACTTGATACGCTAATTCCGTTCCGTCTTTTCCTAAGAAAAGCGAAGAAATTTGTGTGTGCATTGTTTCAATAACTATAAAGGCAAGAACGGCAAAGCATGCATCCAACAGTAATGCGGCACGGTAACCTTTCTTAATGCGGCTGATTTTTCCGGCACCGAGATTTTGCGAAACAAATGGTGACACGGCATTTCCGATGGATACAAATATCAGCGAAAAAACATTTTCAACTCTCATCGTTGCCGCATATCCTGCGAGTGCTTGCGTGCCAAACGGATTTACAACCGCTTGCACAATCATCATACCGATTGATACGGTTGATTGTTGAAGGATAGACGGAACGGCGATTTTAAGCATTGTACGCAGTTCTTTTTTGTCAAACCAATGAAACAAACCTGCATATTTTCGCATACGGTAAAGAAAAATCAAAAGCGAAAGTACGGCTGAAATACCTTGTGCAATTAGAGTGGCAAGAGCTGCACCGAATACTCCGAGTTTAAGACCTCTCACCATCCAAAGGTCCATAATGATATTCAAAACAGACGAAAATATTAAAAGCCATAACGGGATTTTTGATTCACCGATTGAAGTGAACATTGTTGACAGAATATTATACATAAATAAAAATGGAAAGCCAACAAAATAGATACGTAAGTACAGCACCGCATCTTTCATTATATCCGCAGGCGTTTGCAGTATGCTCATCATCCAATTAGAACCGAAAAATCCAAAGATACCGAGAAATATGCTTAAAAGCAAAAAGCTTATTAACGATGTGGAAACGATTGTTTTCATCTTTCCGTAATTTTGAGCACCGAAATAACGGCTTACCAGTACACCTGCGCCAACGCCTGCACCGAGTGCAATGCAAATAAAAACATTTGTAAGTGCGGCACAAGCCCCGACGGCCGCAAGGGCAGAGGAGCCGACAAATTGACCGACGATAATTGAATCGGCCATATTGTATACTTGTTGAAAGAAGCTGCCTAAAATCATAGGCATCGCAAAAACAGTCAAAGCCTTGAGCGGCGGATCGGTTATTAAATATTCGTCCTTTGTCATTTTAATATTCTCCTGAAAATCACTTGCGTTATCCTTTTAATTTATGTATCCGTTTTCTTAGAATTGTAGCACAAAAGCAATGTTATATTTAAAAAGCCAAACAAGATACAGCTTTCTCAGTCTGCACCCTGTTCGGCTTACGTCTTTACTGAACAATCGCTCCCTGAGCGAACATTAGAAGTATATCATCGGCATAAATAAATGTCAATGAGTTATAGTCCTGAATAGCCTGACCGTTGATATTTAATAAGCAGTAAAAAGTGTCGTTTCAAACATAAATCAGAACAGAAAACAGCACACAACCAATATCCGGTGTGTTGTTTTAGTCGGCATTTAGCCGCATATTATTTTATGACGCCGTTTGTTACCTTGAATGCGATGTTTTGTAAAAAGAATATAAAGCGGCGGAAATGAGGTTATGTGATAAATCAGCACAAATTCCGAAAAAAGCCGAAAAAGGTGATACAATCAAGCTCATAAAAAGGGCGGAGGAATGAAATGACAGCTGTTTGTAATAAAATAAAGTCAATAGTTGCATTTGCGGTTATTTGCGTTATATTGTCGCTGCCTCTCGATGCTTTTGCCTCGGGTGACAGCGACTTTGTGTATTATATTAAGAACGGAAAGGTTTGCGTAAGCGGCTACCGCGGAGTGAGCGACACGATTTTGGTACCCGAAAAAATTAAGGGCAAAACGGTGGCGGCGATTGACGATTACGCATTTTCGTCAAACGGAACCGTGGAATTTATCGGCTTATCCGATTCCGTCACCGCAGTCGGCAAAAACGCTTTTTCCGACTGCACGGCTCTGTCATATGTCAGCTTCGGCGCGAATTTAAACGAGATAGGCGACAATGCCTTTTCGGGCTGTTATTCCTTAAAAAAAGCAGAGCTTAAAAAAGGAGTTACATATATAGGCAAGGGAGCCTTTAAAGGGTGTTCGTCGCTTTCTTTCGCCGCAATTCCCGACGGAGTGGCATTTATCGGTGAGAAAGCCTTTTTCGGTTGCTCTGCGTTAAAAAAAGTTGCGTTGCCCGAGAGTGTTACGGAGCTTCATACAAGCGCGTTTGAAAATTGTTCGTCTCTTTCAAAAGCTGAGCTTCGCGGCGTAAAAACAATAGGGGATCGAGCGTTCTATAATTGTGCCGCACTTTCGGAGATAAGCTTTTCCCCGTCTCTTAAAGAGATAGGGGCTTTTGCCTTTTCGGTAAATACTTCTTTGGAAAAAGTTACTTTGCCCCCAAATACAGAGCTTGTTTCAGACAAAGCTTTTTCGCGCTGTACGTCTTTAAAAACCGTTACCGTTTTCAGCGAAGCTCTGAAGATGTCGGCTACGGCATTAGACGGATGTACCTCACTTTATGCAATATACGGAAGCTCCGCGTTTTCATCCGAAGCGGCAAGCGGCATAAGAAATGCAACAGTGTCTTTCGATTGTGTGTCCGAGGAGAAAGAAACCGGTGTTGTAAATACGGCAGTCGGTGTTACGGTACAAACGCTAAAGGAGATATTGGTATTCAAAGGAGTTATCGATGCTGCGGATGAATTGACCGTGTTTGATGAAAACGGCAATATTTTGCCTGATTTCGCCGTTGTCGAGGACGGTGCAGGTATTCGCATACGCAAAGGCAAAACGGATTATTATTACGTTGCGCGAGTGAATTTCGGCGATGTGAATTCAGACGGTAAAACGAACAGTGCGGACGCTGTTATAATGCTTAAATATTCGGCGGGCTTAACAGGCTTGTCTCCGATAAAACTCAAAGAGGCCGATTTAAACCGAGACGGAGCCGTAGATGAGAGCGACGCGGTTTTGCTACTTCGCAGGTCATGCGGTCTTATGGCATAATAAAAAAAGCATCGCTGATTCTTTTGGCCAAAATCGCGGTGCTTTTAATTATTTTGTATTTTCTTTCAGATATTCCAACAATACGTTTTTTCTGTTTTGGCACTTACCATCTATAACGCCGTTAAGTAAAAAATCAAGTGAGCTTTTAATCTCTTTTCCCTCGGCAATACCGAAGGCCTTAATATCATCGCCGTTTACTGCGAGAGATTTTAAATTGTAGCACTCGTTGCTTTCCTTTATCTCCTCATAGAACGAACGCATATTTTTAAGCTTTTCGTCTATCGCGTGCGGATCGGCCTTTGCCATGTTATCGGCACGCTTGATTTTTATAAGGTTAAGGTATGCTTCGTCTCCGAGACTGCACATCATTTTTTTTGCCTGAATTTTGTCGCGCGGGGATTTCATATCATGTATCAAAACGAGCTTTGATACCTCGTTTATTGTATTATTGTCAAATTTCAGCCTTTTAAGAATGTCTCGCGCCTTTTTTTCACTTATCACGGCATGACCTTTGAAGTGCGAAGTGCCGTTTTCGTCAGTGGTTTTGGCGTCGGGCTTTCCGAAATCATGGAAAAACATTGTAAGACGCAAAATTCTGTCATTAAAATCTATCGCGTCTACGGCGTGAAGCGTATGCTCGAACACATCGTATTTGTGATATTTTGTGTGCTGCTCGCATTCTGCAAGTGGGGCAAGCTCCGGGATAAATACCTCTATAACCGCGTGATATTTCCGTATAACGTCGGTTGCGTATTTTCCCGTGATAAGCTTTGTGAATTCAACCTGTAATCTTTCTTTTGACACATCCGACAGCAGCTGCCTGTTTTTCAGTATGCTGTCCGATGTGCTTTTTTCTATTGTGAATCCGAGCTCCGCCGAAAAACGGACGGCACGCATTATTCTGAGCGCGTCCTCCGAAAAACGGGTATCGGGATCGCCGACGCACCGTATTATTTTGTTGTTCAAATCGTCTTTGCCGCCGAAAGCATCAATTATTTTGTCGTCGCAATTACAGCAAAGCGTGTTTATTGTGAAATCCCGCCTTGAGAGATCGTCTCTGAGGTTATCCGAAAATGATACCGTTTGCGGATGACGGTGGTCTGTATAGTCGCCGTCTATGCGATAAGTGGTTATTTCGAGCGGCATATCGTCAATTATAACAGTTACCGTCCCGTGCTTTATACCTGTCTCTATTATCCGTTCGCCGCAAAACACCTTTTCGGTTTCTTCGGGGCGTGCGCTTGTTGTGATGTCCCAGTCAAACGGGACTTTGCCGAGCAGACAATCACGAACCGCACCGCCGACAGCATAGGCTTCAAAACCGCTGTTTTTCAGCAGACATATCGCCTTATTCACTTGTTCGGGGAGCTTTATCATAATAATTCCTCAAAGTATGCTTTTGATTTCTGAGAGACTGTCGATTCTTATATCCGCGCCCACATTATCATACCCCGTGCCGTTGTGGTCATACCAACAGGTGGTGATTCCGAAGCTCTTTCCTCCGGATATATCGGCGGTAAGCGAATCGCCTATAAGTATAAATTTTGATTTGTCGGTTTCGTGCAGTTCATTGAGGCACCGCTCAAAAAATTCCCGTTGGGGCTTTTGTATGCCTATTCTCTCCGAAACAAAAAGGTGAGAGAAGCAGTCTATCATTCCGGCAAGTGTCAGTCGGTGTTTTTGCTGCTCAAAGGGACCGTTGCTTGCGGCACAGAGTATGTATTTTTTTGACAGATATTTAACCGTATCCACAGCTCCGTTTACAGGCTCGTGGCTGTCATATATCCCTTTTACGAATTCTTTTTCAAATTCGCGTCCGTCAAAAGTTATACCCATAACCGAAAAAACCATATTCCACCGTTTTTCGTGTATTTGATCCCTTGTGATTTCTCCCGTTTCGAGTCTTTGCCAGAGAGAGTCGTTGATTTTATGAAAAACCGACGGCATTTCTTTTTTGAAACCTACTCCGCAAGCTTTACAAGCGTTTGTCATAGCTTTTTCGGCACATTTGTTGAAATCCAAAAGCGTATTGTCAATGTCTATCAGAACATATTTAAACATATCGTAATCCTTCCTTCATCATAATGAAATTATATGATATTCACTTAATATTTTCAAGTGTTGAGCCGCTCCTTTACTTTATTTAAAAAATATTATAAAATAATAAAAAATAACCTTTACGTGGTGATGATTATGGAGCAAAGTAAAATTGAGCGTATAAACTTCCTTGCCAAAAAGCAAAAAGGGGAGGGGCTTACTCCCGAAGAAAAGGAGGAGCAGGCAATTTTGCGCCGCGAGTATATCGACTCTTTTAAAAGAAATCTTGTCGCAAATCTTGAAAATACGTATATCGTTGATGAAAACGGAAATAAACATAAGGTTAAAAAGCATACCGATGACGATAAAAGCTGACTTGAGCTGTCGGCTTTGGGCGTATGAGCCCTAAATATCCGTTTGAAAAGGCAAATAACTTGACTTGACCGCTATATATAGTGTAAAATATATGGCGGTATTTTTCGGCAGGATTTTCCTGCGTGCATTTTTTCCGCCGCTCGGAATTTAAAAGGTGGTTTATTTAAATGGCAAAAAAAGCGGTATACAATGAAGAAAGTATTTCGCAGCTAAAGGGTGCCGACAGGGTAAGGCTTCGCCCTGCCGTTATTTTCGGCTCGGACGGTATTGAGGGCTGTGAGCACGCTGTATTTGAGATACTTTCAAATTCCATAGACGAGGCAAGAGAGGGCTACGGTAAAGAGATAACCGTGACCCGTTTTCTCGACGGCTCCGTTGAGGTTGTCGATCACGGCAGAGGTATGCCTATGGACTACAACGAAAAGGAAAAGCGCTGGAACTGGGAGCTGCTCTTCTGTGAGATGTATGCCGGCAGTAAATATAATACAAACAACGGCGGAACATACGAGTATTCACTCGGACTTAACGGACTCGGACTTTGTGCCACACAGTATGCTTCGGAGTATATGGATGCCGAGGTGCACAAAAACGGATTTCGCTATGAGATACATTTTAAGGCGGGCGAGCCCGTCAGCGAGCTTCAAAAGGAACCGTACAATAAAAAAGATACCGGGACAAGAATACGCTGGAAACCGGATATCAAGGTGTTCACCGATATTGATATTCCTCTTGAATACTATCAGGAGACTATATTAAGGCAGTCAGTTGTAAATGCGGGAATAAAATTCATTCTTCGCAATCAAACCGGCGAAAAGAGCTTTGATAAATACGAATACTGCTACGAAAACGGTATAGTCGATTATATAAAGGAATTTGTCGGCGACGATGCGTTTTCTTCCGTGCAGTTTTGGCAGGGTGAGAGAAAGGGCAGAGACAGAGCCGATTTGCCCGAATACAAGGTTAAGCTCAATGTTGCGCTGTGTTTTTCCAATAAAAAACAGCTTAAGGAGTATTATCATAATTCCAGCTTTCTTGAACACGGCGGTGCTCCCGAAAAAGCTGTAAAAAGTGCGTTCGTTTCGCAGATTGACAGCTATTTAAAAGCAAACAGCAAGTATTTAAAGAGCGACAGCAAGATAAATTTCCAGGATGTGGAGGATTGTCTTGTACTTGTTTCGTCATCCTTTTCAACTCAGACGTCATACGAAAATCAGACCAAAAAAGCTATAACCAATAAATTCATTCAGGAGGCTATGACGGATTTTCTCCGCCATCAGCTTGAAGTGTATTTTATAGAAAACAGAATAGACGCCGAAAAAATTGCCGAGCAGGTGCTCATAAATATGCGTTCGCGCGTCAAGGCCGAATCCACAAGGCTCAACATTAAAAAGACGCTTCAAAGCGGCAACAGTATGACTGACAGAATCGAAAAATTCGTTGACTGCCGCTCAAAGGACGTTTCGGAGCGTGAAATATTCATAGTGGAGGGCGACTCGGCTCTCGGTGCCTGCAAGCAGGCGAGAGACAGTGCCTTTCAGGCAGTTATGCCGGTACGAGGGAAAATACTCAACTGTCTTAAGGCCGAATACCCCAAAATATTTAAAAACGACATTATAACAGACCTTATCAAAGTGCTCGGCTGCGGCGTTGAGGTAAGCTCCAAGGCAAATAAAAATCTGTCTCTTTTCAATATGGACAATCTTCGTTGGAGCAAGGTCATAATTTGTACCGATGCCGACGTTGACGGTTATCAGATACGGACGCTGATATTAACGATGATTTATCGTCTTATGCCCACGCTTATAAAAGAGGGTAAGGTGTTTATAGCCGAATCTCCGCTTTACGAAATAACTTGCAAGGACGAGACCTGGTTTTGCTACACCGAAAAGGAAAAACAGGATGCCCTTCTTGAAATCGGAGACAGAAAATATACCATACAGCGTTCAAAGGGTCTCGGTGAAAACGAACCCGAGATGATGTGGCTTACCACAATGAATCCCAAAACCCGTCGTCTTATAAAGGTCGAGCCGGATTATTCACCCGAGGCTGTCGCCGATAAATTTGACCTTTTACTCGGCGACAATTTACAGGGCAGAAAAGATTATATTGCCGAAAACGGTGCTCAGTACATTGATATGACTGACCTTTCTTAACGTTATCACGGCAAATCAGGAGAGTCGGAAAATGGCTAAAAGAACCAAGAAAAACGAAACAGACCGAAATTCGGAGGAGCTTAACATAAACGCTCATATTCTCGGTGCAGGCGAGGTGGTAGAGCAGCATATAACCGATACGCTTGAAGTGAACTATATGCCGTATGCCATGAGTGTTATTATGTCGCGTGCCATTCCCGAAATAGACGGCTTTAAACCGTCACACAGAAAGCTGCTTTATACAATGTATAAAATGGGGCTGCTTCAGGGAGGCACTATAAAATCCGCCAATATAGTCGGCCGCACCATGCAGCTGAACCCTCACGGTGACGCGGCAATTTACGAGACGATGATTCGTTTGGCGCGCGGCAATGAGTCGCTCCTTCACCCTTATGTTGAGTCAAAGGGTAACTTCGGTAAATCGTATTCAAAAAATATGCAGTATGCGGCTTCGCGTTATACCGAGGCAAAATTAGCCCCGATTTCAGCCGAGCTTTTCCGCGATATAGATAAGGACACGGTCGATTTTGTACCGAACTACGACAATACCATGACCGAGCCCACGCTTTTGCCCGTTACATTTCCGTCGGTGCTCGTAAACGCCAATATGGGTATAGCCGTCGGTATGGCTTCAAATATTTGTTCGTTCAACTTAAAAGAGATCTGCGATACTACCGTGGCGCTTATAAAGGACCCCGACGCCGATATAACCGAAACGCTCAAGGCTCCCGATTTTATAGGCGGCGGTCAGATACTCTACGATGAAGATAAAATGAACGAGATATTCCGCACGGGTCGCGGAAGCTTCAAAATTCGCGCAAAGTACAGCTATGATAAAAAGAATAACTGTATTGATATATACGAAATTCCGGCGACCACCACTACGGAGGCGATAATCGATAAGATAGTCGAACTCGCAAAGGGCGGCAAGGCTAAGGAAATTTCCGATATCCGCGACGAGACCGATAAAAAGGGTCTTAAAATAACAATCGACTTAAAGCGCGGCACAGCTGCAGACAAGCTTATGAAAAAGCTCTATAAAATGACTCCGCTCGAAGATTCCTTCGGCTGTAACTTTAATGTGCTTATCGCGGGTACGCCGAGAGTCCTCGGAGTGCGCGAGCTGCTTTTGGAATGGATAGCTTTCCGTACCGAATGTGTAAACCGCCGCGTCTTTTTTGACCTTTCCAAAGCAAAAGACAGGCTGCATCTTTTAGAGGGACTTCAAAAAATTCTTCTCGATATTGATAAGGCAATAAAAATAATACGCTCAACAGACGAGGAGTCCGAGGTTGTTCCGAACTTGATGATAGGCTTCGGAATAGATAAGATACAGGCGGATTATGTGGCTGAAATCAAATTGCGCCACTTAAACCGTGAGTATATTTTAAAGAAAACGGAAGATATAGAAAAGCTGAGAGCCGAAATCGAGGATATGGAGGATATTCTCGCAAGTCGCTCAAGAGTTAAAAAAATTATCGTAAACGAGCTTTCGGATGTCGTTAAAAATTACGATAAGCCGCGTCGTTCGGAAATAATCTACACGAGTGATATAGATGATGAATCGGAGCCCGATGAGGAGATACCGAATTATCCCGTTACGCTGTTCTTTACCAAAGAGGGCTATTTCAAAAAGATAACTCCGCAGTCACTGCGTATGAGCGGTGAGCAAAAGCTAAAGGAAAACGATGAAATAATAGAGACCGTTGAGGCTGCAAACAATACCGAGCTTTTGTTCTTTACCGATAAGTGCCGTGTTTATAAAGCCAAAGCTGCCGACTTTGATGACAGCAAGGCGAGCGTTCTCGGTGATTATGTGGCTTCAAAGCTTGAGATGGAGCCCGATGAAAACGCCGTGTATATGGCGGTTACAACAGACTATAAGGGCTTTATGCTGTTCTTCTTTGAAAACGGCAAGCTTGCCAAAATAGACCTCTCCGCCTATGAAACTAAAACGAACCGCAAGAAGCTGATTAAGGCGTATTGTGAGAAATTCCCGGTAGTCAATATGTTCTGTGTGACTGAGGATAAGGAGTATGTTATGAAGTCCACTTCCGGCAGAATTCTTCTTCTCAATACCTGCGCAATAGCCGTCAAAACGACCAAGGATTCTATGGGCGTATCGGTTATGACTCTCAAAAAAGGGCATAGGGTATCTTCCGTAAAAGAGTATACCGATGGTGAGTTTGTAAAGCCTGCGAGATACAGGACGAGAACTTTGCCTGCCGCCGGTGCGACTTTGTCGGCTGATGATGTCGGCGAGCAGCTTACACTTTAACATAGAAAATATACCGTGTTTCGAAATTCGTTTTTCGGAATTAGGTATATTTTTTTGTTTTTTGGGTATCAACCGATAATGCATGAGTGTTGACTATGCATCTCGGATGTTGTATAATTCCGATATAAGTAAATGTCTGTTTCGGGGCTTAACGGAGGTTAATATGAAAAGACGAACTAAAATAATTTCGGCTGTTATGGCTCTCGCAATACTTGTATGCGTGTTCGCTGTACTTGCGACGTCGTTTGCCGTTGACACTTCTTCCGAAAGCGCATCCTTCAGAGTTGACGCTCAGATTATGGGCTATAACAGGGTTGAGGTAAAAATATATGCTCCGGCAGGGGCCGCGGGCGGCAGCTATACACTTAAATACGATTCCTCATATTTGAGGCTCGCAAAGCCGGAGGCGGATAAAAACGGCGAGCAGACATCGGTTACTTCGTACGAAAACGGCGGTACGGCAATAACAAATTATAATTTTTCACAGGATTCTTTAAGATGCTCGGCAGCCGCACCGAAATCCTCTTCGACGGAGCAACTGTACGGAAGTTATACTTTTTATTTTGACGGCAACTATAAAGAAGGCAGTATATCTGTAACTGCATTTGATATTTACAGCGGAGACGAAACTCCAAAGCTTCTCGGCTCCGATAAAACCGCAAAATGTGACTTTGACGTAAAGGCGGCTCCCGCGAACACAATATCGCTGAAATATATAGGAGATAAATATTACTATATGGTCAGCGGCAAAAATGATACTTCATACAGCGGGCTTGTAAATTATTACGGCACTTATTATTATGTCGAAAACGGTGTGCTGAACTGGGATTACTCAGGCCTTACTAAGTATTATGATACTTGGTATTATGTCGAAAACAGTGTTCTTAATTGGAATTATACGGGTCTTACAAAGTACTACGGTACATGGTATTACGTCGAAAACAGTGTTCTTAATTGGAACTATACGGGGCTCACGAGCTACTACGGCACATGGTATTACGTCGAAAACAGCGTCTTAAATTGGAACTATACGGGGCTCACAAACTATTACGGCACCTGGTATTATTGCGAGGGTAGTGTACTTAATTGGGATTACACCGGTCTTACAAAATATTACGGCACTTGGTATTACGTCAAAAAGGGCGTGCTTGACTGGAATTATACGGGATACACCTATTATTACGGCACGCGTTACTATGTCAGAAACGGAATTCTTGCGTAATACGCATTGTATTTGATTGTTTCTCGCTTGCTTAAAGACTGCTGCATACAAAATATTGCAAAACCGTTCATTCATTTGAACGGTTTTGTGTTTTTTAGAGAAATGTGTCAATACAACACTTTTGCATAAAAACTATTGCAATTATATACTGATTGTTGTATAATTCGAATAAACGGCAGGGCTTTATGCCGTAAAAATCAGGGAGGATATTAAATTTATGAAAAAATTCAAAAAGTTGATTGCGGTTGCATTGGCTGTTATTCTATCGCTGTCTGTAATGTCGGTCGTCGCTTTTGCGTCTACTACCGATTCACTTAAACGAACGGCTGACGGTACTTGGCTCTATATGGAAAACGGTGAGCATAATGCCTACTACACAGGCCTTGTTAAGTATTATGACACTTGGTATTATGTGGAAAACGGCGTTCTTAATTGGAATTATACCGGACTCACTAAGTATTACGATACTTGGTACTTTGTAGGAAACGGCGTTCTTAATTGGGATTATACCGGACTCACTAAGTATTACGATACTTGGTATTATGTTGAGGATAGTGTTCTTAATTGGAATTATACCGGACTTACTAAGTATTACGATACTTGGTATTATGTTGAGAACAGTGTTCTTAACTGGAATAAAAACGGTCTTTATAATTACTACGGCAATGAATGGTGCTATCTTACAAACAGTCAGATCGACACTTCCTATACAGGACTTGTAAATTATTATGGCACATGGTATTACGTAGAGGAGGGCTTCCTCAATTGGGACTATTGTAGCCTTACAAATTATTACGGAACATATTACGGTGTGGTAAACGGGGTTCTTGACTGGAATTTCTCTGGTGTTTTAAGATACGGCACTACCCTTTATTATGTAAGAAACGGCGTTCTTGATTGGAACTATAAAGGCAAGGCGATGTATTGTACGGGCAAAACATACACCTTCAGAAACGGTGCCGCCATAGATTATGATGGCTATGTTGCCGACGCCGCACAGGCTCTTGCCCTCATGAAATATTATGAGGCTAAGGCGGGCAACACAGTTACATTGGTAGAAGCCGAGGGAATGCCGGATGATGCATACAACGGTGTGGCTGTTAAAGTAAAAATAAGAAGTAACGACGGTTCGGAAGAATACTATACCGCTATTACCGGTAAGAACTTCCAACAGAACACACACCTTACAGGAATTATGGAAAACGAGGGAGACGGTTATCTGTATGTGATTGTTGTAGCCGGCAACTATAACGAGGAGAACTCGGTGGTACTGTCAAATGACGCGATATTAGCTTATCTTGACGGAATGGATTCTTTTACCCTGTTAAATCCAATTAGTGTATAATAATGTTTTATGATATCGGATATAAAGCCGTATCCGTCCGCTGAAATATTTAATAACAAACACAGAAGAAGGTCTGTCGGTTTAACCGGCAGACCTTCATTTTGTCCGAAATTTATTGAAGAATCAGGATTTTATACTTCTTATTTCATGCCGTCTTCATAAGCCTTGATCATCTTCTTGACCATCTGTCCGCCGATAGAGCCGGCCTGCTTAGAAGTAAGGTCGCCGTTATAACCCTGCTTGAGATTTACACCAACCTCATTAGCAGCTTCCATTTTGAATCTGTTAAGAGCTTCCTTAGCTTCCGGAACAACGTTCTTGGAACTTGACATTTGAAAACACTCCTTTTCATTACAATTTGCGTTTGCATTACTATTTTTTACATTGAGCGTTTTTATATTAAATAAAATAAATGCTAAAAATGTTATTTTTTGTAACTTAATAAGCGGATATTTCAAATGCGTTGTTTGATTCTATATAAAACTCTTTTAAAGACGAGCTTATTATATGTGAATTGATTTTTCGTATTTTTACTCGTTTCGGTGTGATTCTCATAAAATCGGCGGCTTAAAAATCGTATTGCGTTTCGTTAAACAAAAAAATCTTGATAATAAAGCGATTGTATGTTAAAATATTTTCCGTAAATTTTGACAGAGGGTGAAAAATATGTCAGGGCACTCAAAATGGAGTACTATCAAACGTAAAAAGGAAAAGACCGATAATGCCCGTGCAAAGGTATTTACTAAAATCGGCCGTGAAATAGCTGTTGCCGTCAGAGAGGGCGGACCCGACCCTGCCGGTAATTCAAAGCTTAAGGATTGCATAGCTAAGGCGAAGGCTTGCAATGTTCCGAACGATAATATCGAAAGAATCATTAAAAAGGCTGCCGGAGACGGAAATACCGATAATTACGAAAGCATAATCTATGAGGGCTACGGTCCGTCGGGTGTCGCCGTAATAGTTGAGACTCTTACAGATAACCGCAACAGAACCGCAGGCGATATGCGTCATTATTTTGATAAGTTCGGCGGCAATATGGGAACCTCGGGCTGTGTTTCGTTTATGTTTACCCGTGAGGGCGTAATTATTATCGACAAAGAGGATGTTGACGAGGAAAAACTTATGGAGGACGCTCTCGAAGCGGGTGCCACCGATTTTCTCACAGACGGCGATGTTTTTGAAATTCGCACAGAGCCTAACGATATGGGCGCTGTACGTGACGATCTTGAGGCTAAGGGTTATAAATACCTGACGGCCGAGGTCGATTATATTCCATCTACCTATACAAAGCTCGAAAGTGAAGAGGATATAAACAATATGGGCAAAATGCTCGAAATGTTTGAAGATAACGACGATGTTCAAAATGTTTTCCATAACTGGGAAAATGAGGACGATTACGAAGGTTGACAGATTTTGAATTTAGGAAATATTCTGTTTTAAATTCAATGCGTAATTTAAGTTAAAGACGGCTTGATTTGTTTTTCAAGCTGTCTTTTTTATTTTTCCTTCGGCATTTGTCGAACAAGGTATTGTAAATTAAAATAATACAAAATAATGTTCTTTCGTAGCATAAAAATATATTAACGTACAAACCTAAAAAATATGCCTGATATGATTGACATTTGACAAAACTAATTATACAATGTATTTGAGGAAAATTTGAAAAACATATTTATATATATTTTTTGGAGGTGCTTTTAAATGAGAAAAACAAAAATAATATGCCCCGTCGGTCCGGCTACCGATGAAGACGGAGTCCTTGAAAAGATGATAAAAGCCGGAATGAATGTTGCGAGATTCAACTTCTCGCACGGCACTCATGAAATGCATAAAAAAAGGTTTAATGAGCTGGTGGCTCTTAGAGACAAACTTGATCTCCCCATAGCTACAATGCTTGACACTAAGGGTCCGGAGATACGTATAGGCTATTTTAAAGACCACAAAGCCGTAACGCTGAAAGAGGGCGATGATTATATTCTCACCTCGCGAGATATAGAGTGCGACGAAAAGCAGGCGAGCGTTTCCTTTAAGGAACTGCCGCAGGATGTCAAAATGGGCACGATTATCAGAATAAACGACGGTCTTGTATCTCTCAGGGTTGAAAAGGTCGAAGGCCCCGATATTTATTGTAAGGTTGTTGACGGCGGTGTTATTTCAGACCAAAAGGGCGTAAATGTTCCGGATACAAATTTATCAATGCCTTATCTTTCCGAGCACGATATGTCCGATTTGGCGTTCGGGGCAAAGCTCGGATTCGATTTCATAGCGGCTTCATTTATTCGCTCGGCCGCGGATGTTGATTATCTTCGTAATTTTACAAATTCCGTGGGATTTCACAAGGTAAAAATAATTGCAAAAATAGAGAATATGAGCGGCGTCAACAATATTGATGAAATTATTGCCGCTGCGGACGGTATTATGATAGCGCGTGGCGATATGGGCGTCGAAATACCGTTTGAGCTTATTCCGTCAATACAGAAAAAGCTCATCAAAAAGGCATATACGGCAGGTAAGCAGGTTATAACCGCAACTCAGATGCTTGAGTCGATGATAACGAATGCCCGTCCCACAAGAGCAGAGATTACCGACGTTGCAAATGCAATTTATGACGGCACTTCGGCAATTATGCTTTCCGGTGAAACTGCCGCCGGTAAGCACCCTGTCGAGGCTGTTGAAACAATGGCACTTATAGCCGAGACCACCGAGGCAGATATAGACTATCTCACTAAATTCAAAAATGATTCGTCTGAGTACGATAACAGCATAACAAACGCTATTTCACACGCCACCGTTACAACCGCTCACGACCTCGGCGCAAAGGCGATTATTACGGTAACGAAGAGCGGTTCGACTGCCCGTATGATTTCAAAGCATCGCCCGTCCTCCATGATAATCAGCTGCACGACCGATGAGACCGTTTGCCGTCAGATGAATATGTCTTGGGGTATGATACCGCTTATGTGCGAAGAAAAAAATAACTCTGATGCACTTTTCTCTCACGCTGTTGAGGTTGCACGTAAGCACGGTCTTATTTCAAAAGGCGATATCGTTGTAATAACCGCGGGAATTCCGCTCGGGATTTCCGGTACAACGAATATGTTAAAGGTTGAGCGCATAAAGTAATCGGTTTTTGCGTTTTTCTCATGTGTATATAAAAACAAATTATACCGAAAATATTAAGGCTTCGTTGTTTGCGAAGCCTTAATATTTTATGTGCGGCGGTGATATATAAATGAGCGATTATGAGATTATAAAGTATATCCTAAACGATATAAACGAGGATCTCGACGATGAAGAAAAAGTGCATCTGCTTTTGAATAAAACAGTTTCAGAAAACAACGAGTGTAAAGAAAGCTTTGGGCAAAGGGCCTCCGACAGGCTCTCCTCTCTTGCCGGAAGCTGGACGTTCGTTATAGGTTTTACTCTGCTTTTGCTCGTTTGGATAACAGTAAATACGGTTTTGGCGGCAAAGTCATTCGACCCGTACCCGTTTATTCTGTTGAACCTTGTCTTGTCGTGCGTTTCGGCTATTCAGGCACCTCTTATTATGATGAGTCAAAAGCGACAGGATGAAAAAGATCGTCGGCGCAGCGAAAATGATTATAAAATAAATTTAAAATGTGAGATTCTGCTTAAAAATATGCATTATAAGCTCGACAGGATAATCGAATGTATTGATGAAAAATCAAAATAAGGCAGAAAAGCCGTATGACGCATAATATATAAAATTCTCGTTTTTTTAACCGAATTATTTGCATTTCTACAAATTGATGTTTTGCTTGCCCATTGATATAATTATAATCGGTATCGCGGTTATGCAATACCGATATTCTTTCTTCCAAGGTGAAATATATGCATATAAAACTACTTGCTCTTGATATAGACGGAACTCTTGTTACCACCGAAAAAAATATACCGGCAGGCAATAAGACGGCTATACGGAGATTTATGAAAAACGGCGGAATAGTCACAATAGCATCGGGTAGACCGATAAGCGGCGTTACGCGTTATGCCGAGGAGCTGGGGCTTAATGTCGGCGGCGGTTATGTTATAACATATAACGGATCGCGCATTTTTGACGCGCGTACTGGAGAGCTTTTGTACGAAAAAAATCTCTCGGCGGAGCAGAGTGCCCGTATTATCGATGTCGCCGAAAAGTATAATGTCCCGATAACCACATACAAGGGCGATACAGCAGTTACCGACAATGCCGACGACAAATATTTTTATCTTGAGGTAAATCTCAATAACTTGGGACTGCAAAGAGTTCAAAGTCTGCGAAAAGAGGTTACTTATCCCGTGCCTAAATATCTTATAACGGGTGAGCCCGATTATATAACCGAGACAGAAAAGCTGTTTAAAAACGAGCTTAGCGGAGTTTCGGTATTTCGCTCCGAACCGTTTTTCCTTGAGATAACGCCTCTTATGGTAGATAAAGGCACTGCGCTTATGTGGCTTGCCGACAGTCTCGGTATAAGGCGCGAGCAGGTTATGGCATGCGGAGACGGATACAACGATATTACAATGATAAGCGAAGCCGGTATCGGTGTAGCTATGGAGAATGCTCAGGAGCCTGCGAAAAACGCAGCCGACTTTGTTACTCTTTCCAACGATGATAATGGCGTAGCGGCAGCAATAAAGAAGTTTGCTCTTTAATTATTCAAGCGTTGATAATGGCTTTAAGGGGATACATAATTGGAAAACACATCTGAAAAAACACAGATTACAACTGAAAACAGCGACCCGAAAAAGGAAAAGAAAAGACTTAAAGCTTTAAAGCCTTTACAAAGACTTAAAGCTTTAAAGCCTTCGCAAAAAATAATGCTGATTGCGGCTGTTTTTGTTTTAGCGGCGGCAATCGTATTGACGTCGGTGTTAATTGTCCGCGGCAATAAAAAGAAGCGTGCTGCAGTAATCGTCGAGACTCAGACCGAGGCCGCTGTTACCGATGCGGAGTTAGAAGTTTTCGGCGAGGATGAGTCTGTTTCGTCAGAGGAAGAAACCACCTCGGCAATTTTATTTGAAATTGACGAAAAAATGAAAAACGTGCAGATTGCCACCGGTGACAGCAAAAAAGATGAGGACGCTGAAATCAACCGTGATTACGGTACCAATTCGTCGCGCCTTGCGCCGGCAAAATCTCCGCGGCTGAACGGCAGATTAACGGGCGTTCCGCTTTCATCAGACAGTATGTACACGTCCTCTCTGTTGCCTTTAAAATACGTGAACCGTGATTTTATGTCGGGACTTATCGATATAGACGGTACACTTTTTAATTTTGATTCGTCACACAACCCGATAAGAGGGCATAAAGCCATAAGCGATGTGCAGTATTATTTCAACGATAACGGCGCTCTTTCCTCTATGGTAGGTATTGATGTGTCTCATCATAATGGTAAGATAGATTGGGCGGCGGTGCGAGCTGCAGGCGTTGATTTTGCTATAATACGTGTCGGATTTCGCGGATACGGCGACAAGGGAACACTCAAGCTTGATTCACGCTTTAACGAAAATGTTGAGGGCGCTTTAAATAACGGCATACAGGTAGGCGTGTATTTTTACAGTCAGGCGGTTACGGTTTACGAGGCCGTTGAGGAAGCGAGCGTGGCTGTAAACTATTCGAGAAAATATAATATAACGTTACCCATATATTTTGATACGGAGTTTTCAAACAGTGAGCATTCGGGCAGAGCAGACCGCCTTACGGCAAGTCAGCGAACCAACATTGCCGTTGCATTTTGCGAGGCCGTAAAAAATGCAGGATACAAACCGGGAATTTATGCGAGCAAAACGTTTTATACCGATGAGCTGAATTTTTCGCGTCTTTCAAATTATGAAATTTGGGTTGCGCATTATACGAGTGAAACCACGGATTTTAAATATGACTATAAGGTATGGCAGTATACACCTAAAGGTAGGGTAAACGGAATTCCGAATGACACCGACATAAACATAGCTTTGTTTGATTACGGCAATAATGACGATATGAGCGACAGGGGAGGCAGCGTGGCGTTCTTTGATTCCGACACGGATATTCAAAACGCTCTGAATGCGGAGAACAGCATAAAGAAATATCAGCTGTTCAGAACACAAACACTTTATAATTCCGCGCAATCGGACATCGATTTTGTTAATCAGCCGGAAGTAAAAGCAAAGCTTTTTGATGCGCTTGAGAAATTGAAAAACAAACTGGGATTTTTGGCGGAGCCCACCAAAAACAGCGAAAATGATGAAACCTCCGGTGAGCTGAGTGAGGAATAGACGGATATAATATAGTTTTAAACTTCCTATTCCCGTGTGAGGCGAACTTAAAGCCTTACGGGCTTGTGTAATTTGATTGCGATTTGAGCCCTGCCTGCAAAAATTTAGGCTTGCTTTAGTATATCTCGGCATCATCCTTAAAACTCGTTTTTCCTCCGATTTGCCTAAAAAATGAAAACATTTAATAAAAAATCAAAATACCACTTGATTTTATCGCTCCGATATAATATAATACTAAAGCACTTCGGGGTGTGGCGAAGTTTGGTATCGCGCTTGGTTCGGGACCAAGAGGCCATGGGTTCAAGTCCCGTCACTCCGACCAAAAAAAGGTAAGTATCGTAAGATGCTTACCTTTTTTTATTTATCCGCAACTTTTTGTAGCTATGAAATTATTTTTGTGATACAATCATTTACAGAATATACTTTGACTTGTTAAGGAGCGCGCTATGAAAAGATTATTAAAAAACGGAACGGTAGTCAATGTCTTTACGGGTGAGCTCATAAAGACGAACGTTCTTTTTGAAAACGGAATTATTTTGGGCGTGGACGACTACGGTGACGATGAAGCAGATGAAGTAATCGACGCTGCCGGAAAATATATTTGCCCGGGCTTTATAGACGGGCATATACATATCGAAAGCACAATGCTCACTTGCCCGGAATTTGCCAAAACGGCG
>ERZ779725.759-NODE-759-length-19843-cov-8.441732_pt1 | contig 19843 bp, 12 predicted proteins | sample MGYA00511890_ERZ779725 | MGnify/ENA primary metagenome ERZ779725 (study PRJEB29588, sample SAMEA2148549) | human gut metagenome | biome: human gut; feature: human-associated habitat; material: faeces | place: Denmark | collected 2008/2010 ...
ATTGGCTATATCCTAGCCTTTTCAGACCCGATGATTTCTAAACGGGACAGCAGTGGTTTTTATTATTGTTATTTCTTTCATGCTCCAGCATCGTGAGGAAATTCTACAAAGATTACTTTTTTCATGATTGCTGATTGGGTTTGATGCCTTATCGTTTACAAAGTTACGTATATTTTTTGATAAGAGCAAGTTTTTTATATTTTTTATTCGAAAAAGTTTTTTTATTCGAAAAAAAAATGTATCTTTGCCGCAGGTTTTGAAGCTAAATTTCTATTACTAGCATAATAGAGATACCCAAATCCCTTGGGTCCCAATGCTTCAAAACCTTTTTCGTTTTAACAGCGAAAAAGGAATACACCGAAAGAGTGTATCCTTCTTCGCTATATAAATCCTTAATGTTTTGATTTTCGGAATATTACTATAATCACAAAGCTACAGAAGCATCCTTTAAGTCTACTGCCTGTGCCTTGAGGGTTCCCTTTCCTTTTATCACAACGACACATTTTCCGAAAAATGCCTTGCGATGTGAATCGGTGAAACGCTCCAAAGAAGTCTGACATCCATTATCTGTTCCCAGAATCTTTGGCGTTTTCAGGAAACCATGACCACTTGCATCCTGTTCTCCTGAAACAGAGAAGAAAATCTGGTTATCTGCGTTCGGACAGAGATTGCCGTCTTTGTCTACCACATTCACCTCTACAAAGATGGTCGGATCAGAAGAGCCAAAAGCCTGACAGCCCTGATAAGTCTTCTTCAACACAAGATGATGAGGAGCTCCTGCTGTCTTTATAACTTGTTCCCTAAGAACCTGATTGTTCTTTCTGGCTACAACCTTCACTTCTCCCGGTTCAAAGTTTACGCGCCACATCACATGATATTCAGTACTATTTCTGAAAGCATCGCCTCCGTTCTTTGCACCGTAGACAGTCTTCTTACGGATGCCCTGACTCTTGCCATTGATAAAGAGTTCTACCTCATCGGCATGATTATAATAACACCACATGTCGATGGTCTGTCCCGGCAGCCAGTTCCAATGAGGGAAGAGATGAAGCACATCTTTCTGACTCCACTCACTCTGATACATATAATAGCTGTCTTTTGGAAGACCCGCCAAATCGATAATGCCAAAATAACTGCTACGGGCAGGATAAGCATAAGGAGTAGGTTCACCGATATAATCGAAACCGGTCCAGATAAACTGTCCGCCCACAAAGTCGTTGTGCTTCACCACATCCCAGGTTTCTTCATGGGTACTACTCCATGATGCGTGGAAATTATCATAAGCCGAACACATAAACGATGGATCGGTATAAGGCAACCACCATTCCTTTGGCGCAGTATAAATGCTGTCGCTAGGCATCATATAGTAGCCACGAGTCTGCAAGGCAGAAACACTCTCCGACAGAATAAAAGGCTTGCCAGGGAAATTCTTCGGCACATCCTTCACCCACTGATGGTGATAATTGAAACCTATAACATCAATAGCCCCACTCTTAAAGAGATGATTCTTCGGATCAGGCTCATTGCAGCCAGCAGTAACAGGGCGTGTGCCCCAAGGATCATACTCCTTCACGATTTTGGCAAGATGCTGGGTAAGAAGCGAATTGACACTCAGTTCATCGCTATGTGACAAGCTAGAAGCATCATGACCGGCATTCAGAATCAGGTTAGCCTGCTCCAGACTGAGCGTATCAGCAGCCACATCCGACCATTGTTCGAGAACCTCATTACCGATACTCCACATGATGATACTTGGATGATTACGGTCGCGCTTGATGAGATCAGACAGGTCTTTCTTATGCCATTCATCAAAGAAACGGGCATAATCGCCATTCGATTTCTTGCGGCGCCACATGTCGAAACTCTCGTCCATCACGAGGATGCCCATCGAATCGCACATGTTCAGGAGTTCTGGTGCCGGAGGATTATGACTACTTCGGATAGCGTTCACGCCCATATCGCGAAGGATGGTAAGCTTACGGTGCATCGCATCCTCATTAACGGCAGCACCCAGGCAACCGAAATCATGATGCTCACAGACACCATTTATCTTGAGATTCTTGCCATTGAGGAAGAAACCCTTCCTTGCATCAAACTTCACATCGCGGAAACCGGCAGTTGACGTAGCAACATCCACTACCTTCCCATTTACTAACAGCTCGCTCTTGACTGTATAGAGATATCCCTTTCCGATGTCCCAGAGATGCGGATTCTTCACCTTGAGTTTCTGTTCCTGAACACCCTGACTCTTGGCTACGATCTTTCCTGCAGCATCATAGATTGTATTACGGACAGAGAGTTTCATCTTTTTACCGGAAGCAGCGAAGTCCACTTTCACCCTGACATCACCCTGTGGAGAAGTTGCCACATACTGTCCCCATTGGGGAATATAAGCAGATTTCATGGTTTTGGTGAGCCAAACATGGCGGTAAATACCGCAACCGGAATACCAGCGGCTGTTAGGCTGGTCGCTGTTGTCTACCTTCACAGCAATGACATTATCACCCTTCTTATTAATATAAGGTGTAAGATCATACTCGAATGTACTGTATCCATAAGGACGGGTTCCGAGTTTATGACCATTGATATACACGGTAGAATTCATATATACCCCATCAAAAGTGATGGTAAAGCGGTCATACTTTTCCTTTGGATTCACCGAGAAGTGCTTACGGTACCATCCGATGCCGCCCGGCAGTGCACCACCACCGGCTCCCGAAGGATTCGAAGGAGAGAAATCGCCCTCTATCGCCCAATCGTGAGGAAGATTCAAACTTCGCCAATGCCGGTCTGAATAATCAGACTTTGACATTCCGGCACTATCTGCTAAAGTGAAAAGCCAGCCTTTATCAAAAGACTGGCGATCACGGGCGCTCAACGACTGAGCGCCCAATAGAAAGATTGCTAAAGCAAATATCTTCTTCATATTACTTCAGTTTTACAGTAACTGCCTTACCAGCATACTTCACCATCTTGCCCTTAGGCGCCTTGGCGAGGCTGATACCCTGCTGGTTGTTATCACTAACAAGTACGATATTGAAGCGACGCTTCTGGAGCATACCGTCAAAAGCACCCTTACGGGCAGCGATAGTAATAGTCTTCTGAGCATCATTATATTTGAAGTCTATCATAGCATACTTACCCTTCTCGTAGTTGTAGTTGGTTCCCTCATCCTCATAGAGTGTATAAGAACCGTCCTTGCCTGCATAGACATAGAGGTCGATGAGCTCAGCCTTCTTCTGATCGCTCCACTCCATCTCCGGACCCACAGGAAGAATAGAACCCTCTGGAACAAAGACTGGAATCTTATCGAAAGGCGCATCGGCTACGATTGTCTGTCCACCGGCATAGTGCTTACCTGTATAGAAATCATACCAGCCCTTCTGCTTAGGAAGATAAACATTGCGGCTGTACTTCTGATACTCGCCTACAGGACAAGCCATGAGAGCAGGACCGAACATCCACTGATCCTTGATGTCGTAAACATTATCATCGCCGTTGAAGTCCATTACCAATCCACGCATCATCGTATAGTCCTTGAAATGAACCATACCCGCCATACTGTAGAGGTAAGGCATCAGACGGTAACGGAGTTTATCGTAAGCCACGATGGTCTTGTAAGCCGGATGATCTGCCGGAGCAATGTTCCAGACCTCACGTGTAGGCCACTGGCCATGAGTACGATAAAGAGGTACGAAGCAACCGAACTGGTTCCAACGAGCCTGCAACTCGCGCCATTCCTTCAAGTCAGCATTTTCCTTACCGGTCTTATCGAACTCCTGCTGGGCAGCCACATAACGGTTTTCTACACAGAAACCGCCCTGGTCCATTCCCCAGAAAGGCAGACCTGCCATAGAATAGTTCAAACCGGCTGTCATCTGGGCACGCATATCTTCCCAACGGGTAGCAATGTCACCAGACCAGGTAGCCGTACTGTAGCGCTGTTCACCGGCAAAACCGGAACGGGTCAGGAGGAAGACACGCTGGTTAGGGTTCACACTGCGCTGTCCGTTATAGATAGCATCAGCATTTACGATGCTGTAAGCATTGAAATATTCGGTAGATGTACCGAGGGCAGTAGGACCGGAAAGAGCCTTGCGGTACCACATCGGGGTACAGTCGCGAACGTTTGGTTCTGATGCATCCATCCACCATGCATCGATTCCGAACTTATACTTGGTATAAAGATTCTCGTCCATCTGGCGCCAGAACATCTTGCGGGCACCATCAGAATAGGCATCATAGAATGAACCGCGGAAGCCGAGCCAGTCGTGAATATCATCCTTGATAGCCTGATGATACATCCAACCCCTGTTGTCGAGTTCCTTATAGTTCTTGACTGTATCGTAGAACTTAGGCCATACGGAAATCATGAATCTTCCATTCATGGCATGTACGCTGTCGAGCATAGCCTGTGGGTTTGGATAGCGGGCAGCCTCAAACTCATGACTTCCCCATGAATCCAGTTTCCAGTAGTTCCAGTCCTGAACGATATTGTCTACAGGAATATGCAGGTCGCGGAACTTCTTCATGTTGTCCTCAATGTCCTTGCTGCTCTGATAGCGCTCACGGCTCTGCCAGAAACCGAGGATCCACTTAGGATAAAGCGAAGCCTTGCCGGTAAGCGTACGGTAACCGGAAATCACCTCATCGAGATTCTGACCGGCGATGAAATAATAATCCATATCCGGCGACATTTCACTCCAGATGCTCAACTGGTTCTTCTCTGCCTCAGAACGAGGAGCTGCTACGCGAAGTCCGCAGTAAGAAACATCACCATCTGGCTGCCATTCGATACGGATAGGAGTCTTTACGCCCTTCCTGATTGGAGTTTCAAACTTATAAGAGTTCGGATTCCATGCTGTACGCCAGCGCTCAGGCACGACCAGTTTGCCATCGATATAAACCTTCATGTAACCGGCATAATAGAGGATAAACTGATAGAAACTGTTACTTGGAGCCTCCACATAACCCTCGTACACCACCTTGGAGCCATTCAGTGCAAACCCCTTTGGCAGGTTCTGAATGCCGCCCTTGTCGGTCTGGTTGCAAACCTCAGAAGTCTCAGGCATTGCATACTCAAAGTAAATGCTATCTTCGCCTCGAACAATCTTCTGACCGTTCTTGTCTACATAAGTACCTGTCAGCTGACCTTCCTTTCCATCCTTATCATAGAGTTTGAAGGCACGGTTCAGCTGGAGATAATCTTCCGGATTACCCCAACGGCAATAAGAATAAGAATCCCAGAGGATGCCATAGTTTTTATTAGAGATGACGAAAGGCACACTCACCTTGGTATTATACTGGAAGAGGTCTTCGTTCTTACCCTTCATGTTGAGTTCCTCACTCTGATGCTGACCGAGACCATAGAACGCCTCGTTATCAGGAGAGTTGAAGAGCGCACGCCATGACCATCCGTGCTTCTGTGCTTCAGGAACCTTGGCAATGTCTACACCCATTTCACGGTCAGGCACGGTGAACGGCTTGAAAGTCTTTCCACCCTGAGCAACCTCGTTGAGAAGGACATTGTCTTTCAGGTCATAGAAGGTAATCTGACCCGTAGCCTCGTTCATGACAGCACGCATAGCTGCAGTGGTAATGATGAGATTGTCTCCCTGCTCTTCCACCTTATAATTTGCCTTGCTGTTTTGAGGCACTATTATCAGACTCTGTTTGTTACGGAAACTCTGTTCGGCTGTAGCCTGAACACGGATAATCTTATCGCTCACCACCTGGAGGCGAATCTGACTAGGACCAAAATTCTGGTGTTGCTTCAACTGAACAGTAAGATAATTACCATTCTGGTTGAAACCGGCTGCCTGCATGCCTGTAGCACTCATCAGCAGCACTGCTGAAATCAATAATGTTTTAGTTAGTCTCATTGTTATATGTTTAAAGGAAAGTTTAAAAATCTGCGGCAAAGATACGAGAAAATTCCCGTATCTTTGTGCGCAAATGTTATCTGTATATGTATTAAATGTTAACTAGAAGCGTAAACTACTCTGATTCTGACAGATTCTTACGATATTGAGACGGCGTAACGCCATACGCGTCTTGGAAGTATTTAGTGAAATAACGTGGGTTATTGAATCCCACCTTATAGGCTATTTCACTGATGTTCAAGTCGCCCGAGCGGAGCAGATGCTCTGCAAATTTGATACGCTTGGTTCTGAGATACTCAGAAGGTGTAATACCCGTTAGCGAAATCATGCGTTTATATAATTGTACGCGTGAAATGCTAAGATGAGTACTGAGCGATTCTACCGATGTTTCAGGATTGCTCATATGATCGCGGATATAAGCATTCACCTCATCTATAAATTTGCGGTCGGCCTCTGTTATTACATATTCTGTGCTCACATTCTTGCGTTTCTTCAAGAGGTTCAGAATACAGAGATTCAACATATCTATATCGAATGGTTTGGCAATATACTCGTCAGCACCACACTTCAGACTTTCCTTGCGTTGCTCATCTCCCATACGGGCCGAGAGCATGATGAAAGGTATGGCTGTTGTTTCGTCATTGTCCTTACACATCCGGCAGAGTTCGTTACCATCCATCACAGGCATCATCACATCGCTCAGGATGATATCAGGACGACGGTCGATGATCTTGTTCCAGGCATCCTGACCATTGACAGCCTCAACAACCGTATAGTCTGTCAATACTTCGTTCATAAACTCACGGAAGTCCTCACTGTCGTCAACGAGGAGCACTACCGGCTTCCTGATCATTGATTCTCCAGGCTGATGCGCATGTTTACTCATTCCGTAGAGAACGTTCTTACCTGCATCTGGATCCTCATCAGTAGCCTGATGCACCATGGTTATGATAGGTGCTGCTCGCAGAGATCCGAGATGTGCCGTAGAATTAGAGGTGGTACTGCTCTCTATCGGAAGGTCTACCATAAAGATGGTTCCTCCGCTTGGATTATCTGTAACATCTACTTTACCGCCATGCAGTTCGGCAAACTTCTTTACCAGGTTCAAACCTATTCCGCTACCACCCTGCGGCTGCATTTCAGTGCCATTGACCTGATAGAAACGCTCAAACACATGTTCCTTCTCCTTATCGCTGATGCCCTTGCCTGTATCAGATACTGAGATGCGGAGCATATCCGAATCCTTATCTCCTACACGCTGGCGGAATGCAACACTCAGAGAAACGGTGATAAATCCGCCATCTGGCGTAAACTTGTAAGCATTGCTCAGGAGGTTATTCACTATTTTTCCTACCTTATCAGCATCAAACGACATCTGCAGACTAGGCATCGTAGAATCGAAGGCAAGCGTTACTTTGCTGTTTGCCAAAGTACGGAACGAAGTACAGATATTGTCAACGAAGCTCACGATGTCGATACGCGACAGGGTAAGTTTTTCCTTATTCTGGTCTATCTTGCGGAAGTCGAGAATCTGGTTTACCAGATTGAGCAAACGTGTAGCATTGCGATGAATCATCTCCAGCTTTCTGCGTTTACTTTCATCTCTTTCTTCTCTAATCATATTGACCAGCGGCGAGATAATCAAGGTGAGCGGAGTACGGAGTTCGTGGCTCACATTGGTGAAGAAGTTGAGTTTGAGTTCATTCAACTCCTTGGTCTTCTTGATACTGTCTTCCTTGCTCTGGAGTTCGAATTTTACACGCTGCTTTTCGAGCATACGTTTACGGTAGAGATAGAAAGCTACACCTATTAATATAATATATACGATAATCGCCCATATAGAGAGATAGAAAGGCGGATGAATATAAATCTTCAGCGTGCTCACCTCTTCGCTCACACTACCATCAGCATTCACCACCTTTGCCTCCAGGACATAGCTGCCTGAAGAGAGATTGGTAAAGGTAGCCTCCGGACGTCCCTCAGGTGTCAGCATCCATTTGTCATCAAGTCCCTTCATGCGATAGAGGAAACGGCAACGGGCAGGAATACTTACCTGGTCGGAAGCAAACTGTATGGTAAACGCCTTGTCCTTATAACTGAGATCCAGTTCTGGATGAGTATCGAGCGATTTTTCCAGAGGCACTCTTCCCTCAAACTCCTCACCAGCCTTCAGCGGATGATCGAAGAGTACGAAACCGCTGAACAAGACATGTGCATTTTTCTGGGCAGGAAGGATCTTGGCAGGATTGATGATATTAATACCATCCTGTCCACCGATGGCGATGGCTCCATTTCTCATCAGACAGGCAGAACGCTGGTTAAACTGGCGGCTCTGCAAGCCATCGAGCGAATTGAAGCTGATCATCGTAATGTCCCATTTGCCCTGATTGTTCTTGGCCAGCATAACACGGGTAACGATAAATTCAGAAACCAGCCAGATGTTATGCTGCTTATCTTCGAGCACCATACAGCCTACCGTGCCCTGCGTTCCATTGAGGTCATTGATTGACTCCAACTGTCCTGAAGCCTCATCATACATGGTGACGCCCGCAGGCGAAGCCATCCACAAGATGCCTCGGCTATCCTTCATCATGTAATTCAGGGAAGGACTAGGGAAAGGCTGTCCGTCCTTGGTTGTATTCACATTGGTTACCTTTCGGGTTCCGAAATTAAAGATAGAATAGTTCTGCGAATGACCTATCAGAATTTCATCTTTATTCGGCAGGAAGAGCGAGTTGATAAAATCACTGGTAATACCTGAATTCTGAACATTGTAGGTTGTAAACTTACCACTTTCAGGATTATAAATCTGGAAGCCTGAGCCCAAGGTTCCGATAATCAGATGGTGATACGGATCTTCGGCAAGACACCAAACGCTGTTATTGGCAAGTCCGCCAGGAGCTGCCTGAAAACTCTTCCATCTGCCGTTTTTATATTGGGCAAGTCCACCATTGAAGGTTCCGAAATACATCGTACCATCAGCCATGGTTACGCTGCTGACGATAATATCCGAAGCCAGACCGGTTTCAGCCTGTGAGAATCGCCAACTCTGTCCGGTAAGCGGACTGTAGCATACAATACCGCTATCATTGGTTCCGCACCAGAGATTTCCATTCAGATCCTGTGTGATTGTACACACATCACCAAGCGGAATAGTTGTGAATTTCTGAGCGTCAGGCGAATAATAAGCCACGCCGTTCTTGTAACTACCTACCCAGATAGCCCCCTCATCATCCACATAAACCTTCTGCAGGGAATTGTCAACGATACTTCCCTTTGCTTCGGAATGAACATACTGACGGCAGATTTTGCGTTTGAAATCAACAAAGAAGAGACCGTTATGGTCGGAAGCCACCCAGAGATTGCCTGCCTTATCGCGGGCAATATCACGCATCAGAATACGGGTTGGGCAAGGAATATCAATGCCCATGTTTGTAAGATAAGAACGTGCATCGGTCCATTTCCCGGTCTTTGACTGATACACGTAATTGGCATTACTTACAGAAACCCAGAAACCACCTATACCATCATAGAAAGTATAGGCGCCATTATCACCGGCAGCTTTATGGGTGGCAAGGAAGGAATTGGACCAGAGAACCTTCTGTTTCTGTCCGTTGACACGGCAGATTGTACCATCATTATAGGTAATGAGCGCATCGCCGTCAACCTCGGTTATTTTACTGATATTTCCCTCTTTCAGACAGCCCGGCTGAGCCTTTTTGGTAAATTTAAAAAGATAAGTATTTTTGGTCTTGGCATTATGAAAGAAGAGTCCCTGTCCGTAGACAGCTATCCACATGTTCTTATCCTTATCTATCAGGAGTTTATAAGGAGGTCCCTGCACATGGATGTTTTTGAGCCATTCTTCCGGTTTGCGCTCAAACTGCTCTTCATCATATTTGTAGATGCTGTACCCCACAGAGGTATGCACCCAGATATTTCCATCATAGTCTTGCTGAAGTTCATCTACCGAATTGTTAGGCAGCGACTTATCATCAGTGTTGCTATAATAGAAAGTTTTCATACGGAAGCCGTCAAAGCGGCACAGTCCCGACTGGGTACCGAACCAGATGTAGCCTCTGGTGTCCTTGAGGATGGCACCCACCTGACTGTTCGTAAGTCCATCATGATTGGTGAGGCTGCTGAATTCTACGTTTTCATAGGCAGCCCATGCCCTCTCCGGCTGCATGAGCAGCAAGAGCAGAAACAGCACGATGGCATGTTTCAAGTAGTTTTGTTTTTTTATCATCATAATTGTAGGTTTATATATATTTATCTGAATAGATATTTTATTTCTATAATAGGTTTTATTTCACGTCGTTTTTTTCAGAACTTTCGCGTATTTTCAGTATCATCGGTACCACTTTCTTGTAGATTTTTTCATCTCCATTGATGCTTCTCATGAGTAGATCACAGGCAGTGGTTCCCTGTTCGTGTGCCTTGTCCACAATAGCCGAGAGTTTCGGCGTAACGAAGGCAGCAGTATCACCATCGGTAAAACCGATGATAGCAACATCCTCTGGTATTCGGAGCCCTTTTTTCTTGATAGCATCGAAGGCGGCATAGGTGATAATATCGTTAAAGGCGAGAATGGCATCAGGTCTGTCCTCCTTTTCGAGGAGACGGAGGGTAGCGTTTCGGGCTACATCGAAATCGATTCTGTCGCAAACCACGAGGTCACGGTCGATAGGGATGCGGTTCGCTCTCAGAGCCTCCAGATAACCGTGTTTTCTGCGGCGCACCATATCGAGATGGTTTGGACCGCCGATGAAGGCGATGCGGCGCGAACCGGTATCTATCATATGCTGGGTAGCCTCCTGGGCGGCAACATCACCATTGCCTACTACCTGGGAGAACTTATCTTCTAAGCAACAACGGGCAAAGAACACCAGTGGAACGCCCATCTTATGCAACTGCTCGAAATGAGAATAGTCAACCGTATCCTGTGCCAGGCAGGCGATGATGCCTTCCACATGCATATTCAGGAAGTTTTCTACCGCTCTCTTCTCTTGTTCTGTATTCTCGTGGCTATTGGCGCTGATTACCGAATAACCATTCCTTACGGCATAATCTTCTATACCATCCAGCACGGCAGCATAATAATGAGTTACCAGGTTTGGCACAATCACACCAATCACCCTAGGTGCTTCTTTTCTGAGGCTCTGTGCAAAGGGGTTTGGTCGATAATTGAGCTCCTTGGCAAGGCTTTTCACCTTTTGAGTCATCTCCTCACCCACTTCATGGCTGTTTCGCAGGGCTCTAGATACAGTTGCTATGCTGACGCCAAGTTGATCGGCGAGGTCTTTTAAAGATGTTCTTCGTTGTTTCATTTGTTAGTTTACGCTTTATAGACATACATTTTTGTATCCACAAATTCTGCATATTTTGTCTTTCCGACAGCAAAGTTAGTGAATTCTTTGCAAAGATAACAATTTCTTTCGAAAACGCAAACGTTTACGTTATTATTTTCTGAAAAAATTTATTTTATAAGAAAAAAACTCGTAATTTTGCAAACTGAAAAGTAATGAATAGTTGATAATAAGTTAGTTAGAAACAAGCGTGGGTTTGGAATGTCGGGAGACAATCCAAACTCTTTTTTATGTCCCGATGCCAACAGATTACCTGCCAGGATACAAAAAAAGATGAGGGCACATACTGAATACTGCCCCCATCTGATATGGTTATTACTGCTTAAAAACAAATTTCTTCTGTCCGGGATAGTTAACGAATATCGCTACCAGCAGAGATACAATACTCTTCGGAATCATGTAATGCAGCTGAATATGTTCGTGCGCATTCAGAAATTCGGTCAGGGCGATAGTGCCGCCCGAATTGAGCATCCAGCTGATGCCCCAGATGATAAAATAGCGCCAGGCTACACTCTTTTTCTTGCTCTTGGAATCGCCGAACACATAACGATAATTCAGTATGCAGTTGGTAATGCCGCCACTTATCACTCCCAGCGCATTGGCAAGTCCGTAATAAATGCCGATGATATCTGAGAGGAAGAATGCCAGTCCGAAGTCTACCACTGAGGCGCAGGAGGCAGTCAGTTCCGCCTTGCCGAAGGTTACGAGTTCTTCTTTAATCTTGCCCATATACTCTTAGATTCCATTAGCAGTACGCCTACTATCGTAGTAAGAATACCCAACATGACATCGATGATATAATGATGACCGGAATAGACTGCCGTCCACCAGATGCCCAGACAGATGCAGGCGAAGAGCACCACCGTATACCAGCGTTTACGGCTCATCACAGCATAAATCGTGGTGAGGAACATATAGGCAGCATGCAGGCTCGGCACGGCAGCAAAGACATTGGCATTCTTGCCATAGAGTCCGTGGAACACGTGCAGTCCGGTCATTGCGTCCCATCTGCCCAGACCAGCCACATTGCCCGGTGTATTGAGCACAGCCTTGAAGCCATAGTTCATCGTATACCAAGGCGGAGCAGCCGGATAGATGTAGTAGCCGATGAAGCCGATGACATTCACCAGCAGGAAAGCCCAGGAAAAACGTCTGAACCATTTAAGCTGTTTCGTAAGATACAGATAAAGGGCAAACGCGATAGGCACCGGAACCCAGCAGAGATAGAAGATGCCTGCCCAGAAATCGGCAAAACCGCAATGGTGAACCTTGAAGTATTCACCCGGAATCATCAGCTGGCTATGGTCGGCTACAGCCTGCAGTTCTGCGCTGGATGAAGCAGCAATGCCGAAGAGCGACTTTTCTGCATGATAGAGATGCGCCACGTCAATATCGTTCACCATATAGTTAGGATAAAGGCGCATCGAATCGTAGATGATTCCAAAGAGGAACCAAGGCAGAAAATAGAAGGCAAAACGGCGTGTCTTCTTCCAGGCTGCGAGTACCGCCAGGAGGATAATCAGATAGATACTAAACACTTTTTTCTACTTTTTATTGATAGAATTTGAGTTTATCATTTACGGCTGTTCATCACAACATAACAATGCCAGATGCGCCAGAAAGCGGTGATGTTTGCCAGGACGGCAATCAGGATCATTCCGCCAGCCAGCCACCAGATATTGCCCGTAAAGCCGGTAATCATCGCAGTAACGGCAGTAACGACAACGCGCTCAGGACGCTGCATGAAACCTACCTTGCACTCAATATCCAAACCCTCGGCACGGGCACGGACATAACTTACCATCACAGAACCGATCATCGCTGCAAAGGTGACTACGCTCATCCAGAACCAGGTCATATCGCCCTGCATACGTACGAAGATGAGGCAGATGCCAAAGAGACTTACCAGTTCGCTGTAGCGGTCGAGTGTAGAATCCCAGAGTGCACCGAAGAGACTGCTTTTGCCGCTTATACGTGCCAATCGGCCATCCATCATATCGAAGAGACCGGCTGCGAGGATAATGAATCCACCCCATCCTACAGTAACCATGCACGATGCATAATCAGCCTGCTCTGTTCCGAGCATCCATGCAGCATCAAGGAAGAAACCGGCTGCCACAATATTGCCCAGGAATCCTACGAAGGTGACAATGTTAGGAGTAATACCTACTGCTATCATCCCCTTGATAAGTGGATTGATGATGGCATAGATAACTTTTTGTAAGAAATCTCTATAATTCATATTTTAATCTATTTTTTATTGTCTGTTTTAGAAAACGCCTGCTTAAGAATTTTTCTGCTCTAAGAAATGCCAGACTAGATGATTCCAGCCGAAACCAGTATGATTTTGATGATGATTAAAGAAACGGCTGCATAGAAGCCGCCCAGCAGATCATCAGCCATCACATAGAAGGCGCCCTGCCTGTTATCCAGTTTCTTGATGCCCAGCGGTTTCACCATATCAAAGAAGCGGAAGAGAACAAGTGCCACCAATGCCCACCACCAGGCATCTTTCACTTCGCCCTGTGCCGTAAGCGGGGTCAGCAACGACAGGGGAATCCACACGCCAGCCATCTCATCGATGACCACACGGCTGGGATCCTCACCCCAGTAAGGCTGCAACTGCGCTGTTGCCCAAGTGCCCAGAATGGTAGAAACAATGACGAGAAAGAAGGTGATGCTCTGCAGACTCTCGCCCGTAATACCGAGCCCGTAAGCCAGGGCTGCCCAGATGAGGGTTGCCAATACAGAGCCAGCCGTTCCCGGTCCCCAAGGCCAGAAGCCACTGCCGAAACCGGTGCCTATGATGACGGGCAGCAGTGGAGGCCGCTCGTCGGTAAGATTTCCCTTGTTATTCATTCTCTTGATGTTTAATAAGCCCAAAGAAGGGCGTTTCTTCTTTAAATTTCAGTGTGCAAAATTACGCTAAAAAATTAAATTAACCAAATAGTTTTCTTATATTTTTCTGAATTTCATCAGATATTGACAGATAAACAGGTGAAATAGAGCAATATGAAGGAGTTTTATACCACTCAGGCTCGCACGGCGAAGAGCAAGAACAGACAGCAGAAGGAACTGCATGGAAGCCTTTTTCTGAAAATCTCATAAAAAACTGAAATAATGAATAGGTTTTTGCGTCTATTTACGAATAATGTTATAACTTTGCATCCTGAATAGATTAAATCATGGGCGGAGAGCCCCTATATATAATAAGGTATAAAAAATGAAAGGTATTAAAAAGTTGTATTTTACAGTCATCCTTCTGATGATTTCTACGCTTCAGATGATGGCTCAGCAGAAGATAACAGGCCGTGTCATCGATGACGACGGTTTTGCCGTACCGTATGCAAGCGTGCAATACAAAGGACATAAAATCGCAGTTTCAAGCAACGGAGAAGGTAAGTTTACCATCGAAAAGAAGCCGGGACTCATGCTCACCGTAAGCGCACTGAGCTACAAGAGCACATCGGTGAAGGTTGACGAAAAGACCAACTTTCTGGAAATCAAACTGAAAGACGATACGCACAAACTGACCGAAGTGGTGGTGAAATCGAAAAAAGGCCGCTACAAGCGTAAGGATAATCCTGCCGTAGAACTGATGCGGCGCGTGATTGCTGCCAAGAAAAAAAGCGACCTGAGCAACCACGACTATGTGCAATATGATAAGTATCAGAAGATTACACTCGCGCTCAACGACCTGAAGAAAGAGCAGTTGGAGAGCAAGTTCTTCCAGCGCCGCCAGTATCTCCTCGACCAGGTAGAAACCTCTCCATACAACGGAAAGCTCACTCTGCCTGTCAGCATCGACGAGACGGTTTCACAGCATATTTACCGCAAAGATCCGAAGGCCGAAAAGGACATCATCAAGGGTCAGCAGAGCAATGGAATCGGACAGGTAATCCAGACCGGAGAGATTCTCAACACCGCCCTGAAAGAGGTGTTCACCGATGTAGACATCTACGATAATTACGTGCGCCTGCTGCAGTATCCCTTCCCATCTCCCATCGGCAGAACAGCCATCAGCTTCTACCATTACTACATCGAAGATACGGTGTATGTGGAAAGAGACCTGTGCTACCATCTGCAGTTTATCCCAGCCAACAGCCAGGACTTCGGATTCCGAGGTGAACTCTATGTGCTTGCCGACAGCAGCCTGCACGTGAAGAAATGTAACCTCTACATGCCTCACAACAGCGATGTAAACTGGGTTACTGACATGAAGATTGAACAGGAGTACACCAAGCTCGACAACGGCGAGTGGGTGCTCTCTAAAGACGATATGATAGCCGAACTGCACGTTAACAAGCTCCTTCAGGACCTGCTGGTGGTGCGAAACACGCGAATCACCAATTATGCCTTCGATGCCTTGCCGAAGCAGCTCTTCAAGGGCAAGGCGAAGATCAGGCACGATATGGATGCGATGAACCGCGATGAGGCTTACTGGAACAAATACCGGCAGGTGGGTCTCACGAAGAGCGAATCGTCGATGGACAGCTTTATCCACCGCATGGAGAACTCCAAGGGATTCAAATACATCATCTTCGGTGTGAGAGCCTTGATGGAAAACTATGTGGAAGTGGCTCATACCAAGGGCAAGAAGGTAACGGTGAAAGACAGTCTGGGTGTTGAAAGAGACAGCATCATCAACGACCGCCGCAGCCTCTTCGACCTGGGACCTATCAACACGTTCCTCTCCAACAACTACGTAGACGGTGTGCGCCTGCGCCTGGCGGGCAGAACGATGGCGGCCCTCAACCCCCACTTCTTCTGGGATGGTTACGGCGCCTACGGTCTGAAGAGCAACAAGTGGTATTACGGCCATGTGCTCACCTATTCGTTCAACAAGAAGAAGAACAGTCCGTTCGAGTTCCCGATGCGCAAGCTTACCTTCGAGCTGGGGCATGACATTACATCTCCATCCGATGATAACCTGCTGCACAACAAGGACAACTTCTTCATGACCCTCCGTGCCACTACGCAGGACCAGATGTATCAGTATCACCGCCAGAAGGTGACCTTCACCTACGAAACCGACTGGGGATTCCGCTTCGACACCAGCCTCCGCTGGCAGAGCAACCGCACCGTGGGCAATCTCCACTACTACAGGGTGAGCGACGGCGAGGAAATACGCAAGATACGCACCACTGAGGCAAGTGTAGGCTTAGATTACAACCCGGGTGTTACCTATGTCAACACCAAGCAGCAGCGCCTGCCAATCAACCTCGACAGTCCTGAAATCTCGCTTCGCCACACCATGGGCTTAGACGGATTCATGGGCGGCCAGTATCAGAGCAACCTCACCACGCTGGGCATTTACAAGCGCCAGTGGCTGGGAAGCTTCGGTTATATGGATTTCAACATCGTGGGCAAGGCGCAGTGGAGCAAAGTGCCTTTCACCATGCTCATCCAGCCACCGGTCAACCTCTCTCTCTTCGAGCAGGAGGCAACCATCAGCATGATGAAGGACTGGGAGTTCCTGAGCGACCGCCAGCTGTTCTGGTCAGTAGCCTGGGATATGAACGGCAAGCTGCTCAACCGCATTCCGCTCATCAAGAAGCTGAAGTGGCGTGAATATGTAGCCATCAAGGGTGTTTGGGGCGATTTGACCAGCAAGAACGACCCGAGCAAGAACATCAATGATGACAAGCTCTTCAAGTTCCCTACCAACTCCTATACCTTTGGCAAGACGCCATACTGGGAGTTTGTAGCCGGCGTGCACAACATCTTCAAGTTCTTCGGAATAGATTATGTTCGCCGCCTCAACTATTATGACCATGCAAACATTTCAAAATGGGGCATCCGTATGGGCTTTCTCATGTCATTCTAATAAGAAAAAAGATGCCTTGATGCAGTATTTTACTGCATCAAGGCATCTGCGTACATATATAAACAACATATAAGAGAGTAAACACAATGAAGATTCTATTAGCAGACAAACAGGACATCACAAGAGCCGGATTGAGCTATGTGATCAGTAAGATAGAGGGTTTGGAAACCCGGACCATCGAAGACAAGGCAGACCTGATGCTTGCCTTAAAGGAGAATGAGGATACGGTTGTAATACTCGACTACACCCTTTTCGACATCAATGATGCTGCCGAGTTACTCATTTTAAACCAGCGTTTCCCATACACGCGCTGGCTACTGTTCAGTGAGGATTTGAGTGCCGATTTCGTGAAGATTCTCATCGCCAGCAGTACGCAGTTCAGCGTATTGCTGAAGGAGTGTTCGCTAATGGAAATCAAGGAGGCGATACGTTTCTGTGTGGCAAGCAACCGTTTTGTCTGCCAGCGCATGATGGAGGTACTTCTGGCTCCGAAACAGGAGGAGCAGGAGAAAATCAACCTCACCAAGACCGAGACAGAGATTCTGAAGGACATTGCGCTGGGAATGACGACGAAAGAAATAGCCGAGAAGCGCTTTTCCAGCTTCCATACGGTCAATACCCACCGCAAGAACATCTTCCGCAAGCTGGGCGTAAACAACGTTCACGAGGCTACGAAATATGCGCTGAGAGCCGGTTTGGTAGATTCGGCAGAATATTATATTTAACTATCAACTTTTCATTGGGGGGTTAACAGGGTTAACAGTTAACAGCTGTTTTTTGCATGGTCCCCCTCGCGTACCTTATTATATAATAATATATATATACTTATTTTTATATAAGTATGTGGATGGAAGTATGCATTTTTGGGGTGTTAACTGTTAACCTGTTAACCCCCATCTTAAATTTCTCTTTCCAGAGCGCATCTTTTTATCTTGGCAAGCGTCTTATATTAAGACGGATAAGAGGCTTAAATGATGACCAGCGGGAGGCTTCAATGATGCCTCACGAGGGGGCAATTAATGCGTCTCGACGGAAGAATTGGTGCGTCGCGACGCAAAAAATAATGCATCGCGATGGAAAAAACAGCCATTTTACAGCCATTTTTCATCATATCGCGATGCATTCTTTATTTTCTCAACCGAAAAGCTATGAGTTGAGAACCGGAAAGCTATGAGTTGAGAACCACAAAACTATGAGTTAGGATTATTAACATAAAGCTCTAAAGCAGCCAAAGGAGAATAAGAGAGGTTGGAACGTAAACAGTTGGGAATGAGTAGATTTGCACAAAGTTGACAAATCGGCATAAAGCAAGCGAGTGAGGAATATTGAAGTAGTTCAGTTACTAAATCGTGAGCCACAGTTACCTATGCAAAGCAGGTAACAATGCGGAAAGGCAACTTTGTGCATCAACGGATTTTATTGCGCTGATTCTCAATGTTTTGCGTATCAAGGAACGCTTACAAAATGATTATATTTGCACACTCAAAATGTAAGCGTTATGAAAATCGAAAAATTCAAGGTGTTGCTCTACCTGAAAAAGAGCGGAATGGACAAGAATGGAAAAGCTCCCATCATGGGACGCATCACGGTGAACAGGACTATGGCGCAGTTCTCCTGCAAGTTGTCTTGCACTCCATCGCTTTGGAATCCTCGTGCCAGCCGATTGGAGGGCAAGAGCAAGGAAGCCGTGGATACCAACAAGGACATCGAGCAGTTGTTGCTTTCCATCCAAAGGGCTTTCGATGTGCTTGTGGAAAAGAGAACGGACTTCGAGGCTAAGGATGTCAAGGAGGCTTTGCAGGGCAGCGTCAAGACACAGACCACCCTTCTATCCTTCGTGGACGAGCATATCAGTGAACTCAGCACCCATGAGGGCATAGATATGTCGAAGAGCAGTGTCTGGACTTACAGAAAGATTCGCAAGAATCTCGCTGAGTTCATCGGGGAGAAGTATAGGTTGACTGATTTGGCTTTCGGACAGCTGACCGAGCCTTTCATCAGTGACTTTCACCATTACCTGCTTGACGAGAAAGGCTTTTCATCAGGAACCATCACCATCTATGTGTCGCTCTTCAAGAAGATGTGCCGCATCGCCTTTGAGCGAGGCTTGTGCAAGAACCTGCTGTTCGCCCATTATCGGGTTGGCACTCCAAAGGTTACGACACCCAAGGCACTCAGCATGTCTGATTTCATAAAAATCCGTGATGTGGAACTGCCCGAAGACAAGCCGAGACTATCCGTTAGCCGTGACCTGTTTCTTTTCGCCTGCTATGCAGGAACAGCCTTCATAGACACCGTTTCCATCACGAAAGCCAATGTCAAGGTGTTGGAGGATGGCGACAAATGGCTCATCTATAACCGTAAGAAGACCGGAACACTTGCCAGGGTGAAACTCCTGCCCGAGGCGTTGGAGCTGATGGCGAAATACGAGGACGGGGCAAGAGATACCCTTTTCCCATTGCTGAGCACGAATCGTGTTCGTATCGATCTCATCACCATCTGCAAGATGCTCGGTCACAAGGATGTGAAGATGACGCAGCGGTATGCGAGAGTGACCCAAAAGAAGCTGTTTGAGGACATGGACAAGTTCATCGCTGCAACCGAGAAGGACTTTATTCTCGCATTATGAACAAGGCTTTCAACTTTTCTTTTCACAGTTCAACTACATTATTATATTATAAGGACAACAACTATGAGCAGAAGTACATTTTAAAAACAAGCGTTTTCAATTTCTGTGGCAGTATGTTGCCGGGGTTTGCCGACTT
>ERZ779725.769-NODE-769-length-19715-cov-3.816633_pt1 | contig 19715 bp, 19 predicted proteins | sample MGYA00511890_ERZ779725 | MGnify/ENA primary metagenome ERZ779725 (study PRJEB29588, sample SAMEA2148549) | human gut metagenome | biome: human gut; feature: human-associated habitat; material: faeces | place: Denmark | collected 2008/2010 ...
AGTTGGATTGATAGTTGCAGCTGTTGCAGTAACCACCGTAGCCATTACTGAAGTTATTGCTCCAGGAACGACAGAAAAAGTTATTAAAAAAATATCTGAGAATGTAATTCCTAAAGTCGAGCCAATTGCCGTGCCTGTTTCAAATACAGTTCCCAAAGCAGATTGTGAAGAATTAAAGCGGAAAAAGAAAGAAGCTAAAGAAGCATCTCGAGGTCAATCATGCAAAAAATTATGTATCCCAGAGCATCCAACAGCTTCTGTTTGTGATGAATTTAAGAGACGGGCTCAAAAATTAAAAAATGCTGAAGAAGCAAGAAAAATGTATGATTCAAATTGCTTTGATGGTGGAGATAATGGACATATAGAGCAGTCTGAAGAGATAGGAAAAGGTGCCGAAAGATGTTGGAATTTATATAAAGAATGCAGAAAAAAATTACTATAATGGTGAATTATTATACTCATAAAAATTTGAATGATATGATTCGGGAAGTGGAAAGAGAATTTCCTTTAGAAAACTCTTTTTTTCCAACAAAAAACATTCGCAATCTTATTGCAAATCCTGATTATCCGGATGATGAAGGACGAGAATGCGGGGAACCGTTTTTAAACCAGCGCTGGATTGATGTTCCTGCGATACAATGGTACGATAATGCCGAATTTGTGAGTTTTGCTACAAGCAGAGCCCTTGCATATTTCTTCCCTTCTATTATAAGGAATTCTTATATGGAAGAAATATCAAGGGTGAATAATTATATGGCTGACGCTGAGGAATGGATGATGAATAAACTTATTGTCGTTTGTTTTTCGGAGAGAATACGTACTTATGTACAAAAAGAAGTAAATTATATATACCGTTCTTATACAAAAAATCAGCTTGAAATTGTAAGGAAGTGGATATTGTTTCAAAATAAAGATAATTATTTTGCAGATAGCTGTAACAACGCTCTTAAAATATTAGATTCGGCAATTAAAAATAAAAATTAATTATAAACATTATAATAAATTCATATAAATGAAAAATATTAAAAATGAAAGAAAATGTTAAAATTTTTTCAGTAGTAATAATTACGGTATTAGTAAGAGATCGGGATGATAATATGCGTATCCATCTCTATAACCCTAACAGACCTGCAGGAAAAACAAATGCAACATTTATTAATGGAATAAGACAGTGACTATGAATATTATTTATTTATTTTTATTATTTTTTATTTCGGCGGGGAATATTTTATTTGCGGGAAACAATAATATTACCCCGTTGGATGCAGCTGTAGAAACCGCTTTGCATAAGATAAAAGAAATCAGTTCAGATATTGAAATAATAAATAAAAGTCTGTCTACATACATTCCCTTTTCATGTGAAGAGAGAAGTATTTTGCCTTTTCTTGGTTATGAATGTTGGGTCGAAGAACATCCTTGCTTAAAGGCTGAATTTCCTGATAAGTATGATATTTTATTTTTGAAAGCAGATGAAGAAAGAAAAAAATATAATATTTTATTTTTGAATGATAATAAAATATATTTTTATTATATATGTCTTCTTGAAAATAAAATGATGAAACAATATTCTATTATGGTTTCCGATTCTGAAGACGTCGTCAGTAGCGCTTTGATGAAAATAATGAAACAATATAAATTATCAAATATGATTAATCAGCAAGTGTCGTTAGAAAATCTGGAGTTTATAATTAATTTATTTGGGGCATATGGAAATGAAGTTTCTGGAACTCCTCTGGTTGCATACGGATACAATTCAAAAATTTTTGGAGTAGTTTTTGGGGGACTGTTATTACCACGTGAGGATTCAACAGCCTTTAAAATTTATTCACTATTCAACTCAATGATGGCATATTTTGAGAATTTGAAAAATAATGATATACCTAGATGTGATTCGTTATTTATTAATGGATTAAATTCAAATATTGAAAAAATCATTTTGAATAGTTCTCTCTTTGGAACTGCTAAAACTTTGGATGGTTGTCCCGGGAGCCGATGATGGAAAGGCTTCAGGAAAATCTGTGTGGCTATGTGGGAAATTTCCCCAGCGCTTTTATAGACGTACAAGGAAAGTTTGGGTTTGCATTGCCGGCGTTGTTGAATCCAGTTGGATTGATAGTTGCAGCTGTTGCAGTAACCACCGTAGCCATTACTGGAGTTATTGCTCCAGGAACGGCAGAAAAAGTTATTAAAAAATATCTGAGAATGTAATTCCTAAAGTCGAGCCAATTGCCGTGCCTTATCCAGATATTCCAAAACTTGGTGATTGTTCTGCTTCCGAACAAAAATATTTACAAGACAAAGTGAATAGAGCAAAGAAAGAGGTTGGTAAAAGTGGAAAGTGTACGGGCGATGACTGTTGCTATATATTAAAAATGAAAAAGAAAGCATGGTTAATGCTTGCTAGTGCTAGGAGTCATATTAATAATAAATGTTTTAAGGGTGGAAATAAAACTCATCACGAACAAGCGAAAGATGCTTGGAATAATTTATCAAAATGTGAAAAATTCATAGAAGAAAAATGCAATTCTTAAAAAAAGAATCTTTAGAAATAAATTTTCCGATATTGCCGATTCCAAATAACATTAAAGATGAAAATGAATTTGAAGATATAACATATATTCAAGGGAAATCGTGGATATCTTTGAAAGCTAGTGATTGTAAATATATATGGGATTTTTTTCCTGTTTTCAGCAACGAGGCTTTTAGATATTATTTGCCTGCTGTTATTTATATTTCATTTGAAGAGCTGATTAAATTTCAAAAATTGAAAGATTCAGATCTCTTAGTAGATTGCACATGTCAGAATATGATCGGTAGAATGCGTGACGATTTGGATATCTTTAAAAAATTTTCTTCTGTTCAGTTACGAACCATTTTGGAATGGCTACTTGATCTTGGCGAGGAGAATAGCGGACTTAATCCATATGACTATAAAGAATGCGTTACTTGGTTATCATTATTAATAGAGGAGAAGAGCATTGAAACTATATAGAGTAATATTGTAATTATTTTTTTCTTTGTTATCAATGGATCCGGTTTAAGAGTTATAAAAAATTACGGAATTGTTTACTTTAGTCTTGTTTTATTGATTTTTTCGAATCAATTTATTGATTGTCAATAGTTAAAGTGTTCTGGAAACCTTACGGCAAGACTATTCCATGCAGTTCCGGGGAAATATCATTCAGGCATGAATCAATTAATGGCATATTCTCTCTACATCATTGGATTTCCTTCACTTTACGGCGGTGCGGGGGCCGAGCTTTATCACCAGATTAAGGTTTGGAAGCAGATGGGGGTGGAAATGCATCTTATCCCCACCCAGAAAAATGCACACGGCGCCGGACTTTATCCGGAGATGGTGAAATTGGGTGTTGCGGTGCATGAAGGCTATGATTGGGAGGCCATTCCGGCAGGGGCTCCCGTCATCAGCTTCTGTAATGAAGAGTTTTTAGTTGCTCTACCGAAGATACGAAAACGGACGGGGAGGACAGTTTTCGTCAATTGCATGACCTGGCTTTTCGGCAGGGAAAAGGAAGCCATGAGGCGGGGAGATATTTCCCTGTTTCTTTATCAAAATAACAACGTAATGGGAAACGTCATGCCACGCCTGAGGGCTTTAAATCCTGATCCGGCCATCCGGTTCATGACGTTTAGGCCGTATTTTGATGCGGCAGATTTTCCTTTTGCTGCAGGGCGTTCCACGGACTGGTTTGGAGCCGGACACATTTCCCGGCAGGATGAAGATAAGTTCAGCAAGGATACGTGGCATATCTACGAGCATTTTGCTTCTCCTGTCCGGAAGAAGGGCACTTTTCTCGGTTTTGACCGGCGGAGCGAGGCGAAGACCGGCAGGCCTCCCGATTGGGTGGAGACTTTCCATGATCAAAAGTCTTTGTCCCAACAGGAGTTTTACCGGCGCTGCCACATCGTTTTGCAGCCCACCGATACGACGGAGAATTGGCCGCGTGTGGGTTTTGAGGCCATGGCAAGCGGGAGTGTGCTTGTTGTGGACAGGCGCGGGGGGTGGGAACAAATGGTGGAACACGGGAAGACCGGATGGCTGTGCGAATGCCCCGGTGATTTCATCACGTACGCCACTAAGATGGCTTGGGAGCCCCACTACCGGGAAGACATGGCCGCCGCCGCCCGTGAGCGGGGCATGGCCCTGGGCGGCCAGGAAGCTTCCATGGAAAGCTGGCAGGAGGTGTTTGAGGCAATCAGCCGGATACCGGATTCGTGAAGTGCCGCTTTTGCTCTGACCGGAATGCGAACCGTTTCTTCCCTGCGGGTCAGATGAGCCATGTGCCGTATTGGCAGAGGTTCTTCTGCCTGTGCATGCTGTAGGCGATAATGTATTTAAGGAGGTCTGCCTGGGAGTAGCCGTGTTCCGCGGCCGCCAGGCAGATGGAGCCGCTTTTGCCCAGGTGGCAGCAGATGTTCATTTCCAGAATGCGCCGTTCTCCCGTCTCGAAGTCGATTCTATAGTCGATGCGGAAATAGTCCATCGGCCCCAGAGCGCTCCAGATTTTCCGGACGTCACAGGCGATGTCCTGCTCCATATCCTGAACGGAGACCAGTTGGTAGCCCAGATGGTCGTGCAGTTTCAGGTCTTCCGTGATGATGCTGCCCGGTTTGTCGGATTTCGGCTGCACATATCCCAGGATGACGGGGTTTTCCCCGCCCAGTACGGGAACGGTGACGTCAATGCCTTCGCAGTATTGTTCCACGAGCACTTCGTGCCCTTCTTCCATCAGGCGCCGGGCGCATGAGTCCACGGCTTTCCAGGAGCTGCAGATGCTGTCTTCCCGGATGCCGCCTGAAGCGGCTCCAAAACGCTTTTTGACAAAATAGGGGCCTGGGAAAGGGGCCTGGGCCGGAATACCTTTTTCTCCGGAAAGTCCAATGCCTTCCGGAACGTTCAATTCCAGGGAGCGGAATACCATTTTGGTCAGCAATTTGTCTTCCGCTATGGCGCGGATGTTGGGAGGGGCGCCCAGGTAGGGAATCTGAATGAATTCGCAGTAGGAAGAAATGAATATTTCAGGTCTGGACATGGCGAACCTGTTCATCAGGGAGAATACATAGTCCACGTTTCCCTTGGCGAATTGGACGGAATAGGGTTTGGAGGAGGAGACGACGTCATAGCCTATGTCCTGGATGGCTTTATAAATGTTGTAGTGGTACTGAGGGTAGCCTCCATTGCCTGTGTAGGGTTTTTTGGAGAAATCGGGAGCGTCGGGGGCATATGGAGCCAGGAACATGATCCTTGCCGGCTTGCCATATTGATTGAGTTGGATGTCTGGTATTTCAAACATGGCTTATGGCTATTACGTGTAATGTTTCTTGGATTATGGAATGGGCCGCCATGTTCAAATAATATAAAAAAGAAGGGACGGCATAGCCGTCCCCGGAGGTGGTGGAATAGAAGAGGGAGAACTTCTTCCTTATTTTCTGGACATTCCCCTGGCGACGCGCCGAACATATTGTTCCATGGCCGGAAGTTCCTGTTCAATGCATTCCACCAGTTTGAGCTGCGTACGGCAGCGGATGAGATTGTGGTTCGGCCGTGAGACCTTGAAGTATGGGTCGCCTTCCAGATAGTCCGTCAGGAAACGGATGCCGATTTCCAGCGTGATGAGTTTTCCTGAGAAGGCAAGCTGGTCTATTTCCGCCTGGGTCAGGAAACCGTGGGCAGCAGACAGATACCCTTCTACAATGGATTGGAACATGGGCATGCGCATGCGCACCTTGTCCAGGTCTTCTTCGTCTTCTTCCGTAGGCGGAGTGACGGTGCGCACCATATCTCCGAAGTCGTACAACACCAGGCCGGGCATGACCGTATCCAGGTCAATGACGCAGACGGCGTGGTCTGTGTCCTCATCCAGCATGACATTGTTGATTTTGGTGTCGTTATGAGTGATGCGGGTAGGAAGCACGCCTCTTTCCTGGAGATTCAGCAACCGATCCACATCCTGCTCACGGGCTTTAATGAATTCCAATTCAGGCAGACAGGTGGAAAGACGCCCCTGCGGATCCAGTTCCGCCACTTCCATCAGGCGGTTGAAGCGGTTCCGGGTATGATGGAAGCCAGGTATGGTTTCCACGATGTCGTCCGGGTTCATGTCACTGATCAAATCCTGGAAGGAGCCAAAGGCAAATCCCGCCTGGTAGGCCTGGCGGGTGTTTTCCACCACGTCGTAGGTGTGCGTGCCGGCTAGGTAGTTGTAACAGCGCCAGATGCCGTCGCCGGGGATGTCAATGTAGTTGCGTCCTCCCCGGGCCGGGTAGAGGTTGAGGGTTTGGCCGGCGGAATCTTTCAGGCGGCGCAGGACTTTCCAGTTGATGTGACGCGTGACTTTTTCCACATTGCGCATGACGGCTTTGGGGTCTTTGAAGACGTAATCGTTGATGCGCTGGAGGATATAGGAATCTTCCGTCCCGTCGCTTTTACGGTAGGTGGCCTTGTAAGTGGTGTTGATGTGCCCGCTGGGGATTTCCTTCCCGGTGACGAATTCCCCTTCAATGGCGAAGAGGTCTCCAATTCCGGCGATACGGCACAGAAGCTGGTCGGGAGCTGTCGTTACGGAGAGAGGGGCTGTCATGTCAAAGGTTGAAAGAAAGTTGAATGAATAAGTTAACGGATGAATTTATAACCTACAAGCTCATCAAGCCTGTTCCTGAGCCGGGAAATACCGTCTCCATTGAGCGCGGAAATGGGGATGACGTCCACTTTCGGGAAACGCATGCGGAAGTTAACCAGATTTTCTTCCGCTCCTTCCAGGTCCATTTTGTTGGCGACGACGAACCAGGGCTGTTTGGCCAGGTCTTCGCTGTACAGTTTAATTTCCGTGCGGAGATTCTGAAGGTCTTCAATGGGGTCGCGGCCTTCGCTGCCGGCCATGTCCAGAACGAAGACGAGCACTTTGCAGCGCGTGATGTGGCGCAGGAATTCATGTCCCAGGCCCCGGTTGTTGTGTGCGCCTTCAATGATGCCGGGAATGTCCGCCACAATGCAGCGGCGAAAGCTGTCGAATTCCACCACTCCAATGATAGGCTGAAGCGTGGTAAAAGGATAGCTGGCTACTTTGGGCTTGGCTTCCGAAATGTCTCCCAGCAATGTGCTTTTGCCCGCGTTGGGGTAGCCTACCAGCCCGGCGTCCGCAATGCGGCGCAATTCCATAAAGAAGACTCCTTCCTCCCCCTCCGTTCCCATCTCGGCTTCCGTAGGCGCCTGGGTGGTCGCGGAACGGAAATGCCAGTTTCCCTTGCCGCCGAGGCCGCCCTGGCACAGCGTGAACCGGGTGCCGATTTCCGTCAGATCCGCTATTTTTTCCAGTTCAATGCCTTCACCTTCCCGTTCCAGCCAGGTCGCCTCCGCCATGGAAGAGGCATTGCTGCGGTAGATAATGGTGCCGGGGGGCACTTTCCCGATGACGGATTTGCCGTTCTTGCCATGTTTCTTGGCGCTTTGTCCGCCTACCCCGTCCGTGGCGATTAATTTTGGATCATAAAAAAAAGAACGCAGGTCATTCGTGTGCGGATCCACTTCCAGAATGACGCTTCCGCCATCGCCTCCATCACCGCCGTCCGGGCCTCCCTTGGGCACGAATTTGGCCCTTCGGAAGCTGACCAGCCCGTTTCCTCCCTTTCCTGCCCTGGCGAATATGCGGATGTTGTCAACAAACATGGTCTGAATATGAAACATTTTCCTTCAAAACGCAAGACATGTGCAGGGCTGCACGGTTTTTCCACGGTGTAGGCCGCTGACTTTCCCGTGAAAGAGGATTTCGAATCATTACGGGAACTCCGGATGTTTTTACGATGCCCCGGATTGATTTGTGCCATGCTGGCTGTCTTCACAGTAATAAATGAAGAGAAAAATTCCTCTTATTAAAATAATCAGGGACAGCGGCAGCGACATGCCGCTTTTATTGGTGTCATGCAGACGTCTGCATGTAACGGACGGGGAAGGGAACCCAGGGTGAATAAACTCCATGCCAGAAGAGGAGCGGCAGATGCCAGACAGCAGAAAAAATTTCAGTTGAGTTCTTTTGATTTAAGCCGCTCCAGGCAAATAAAAAAATTATCGAGATAGTGAAGGACATGTCCAAAGGCAGGACGGCAGTTTGCGCGTATATCCAATCCATGTTCCGGGAGGGCGGCCCTCCCGGAAAACGGTATGTTTGAAAATGGCCTGTTTAGCGATTCCCAACAAGTTGTCCCCCTTGAAGATTGTCGTTTGCGCAGTGTTCGTGTCCGGCATGATCCGTCGCAGTTTCGGAAGGTCTGTTTCCAATCAGGAAAAAAATTGATTCAGTATTTCATGTAATGTTTTAAAATGAGTGGATTACTTATGGAAAACCTCTCTGGAGGCCACTGTAATTGCTTAAAATATGTTTCGAAAGTCTGCGGGAAAAATAAAAATTGAGGAGTATGAACCCATATCATGAATTTGCATGGAATTCTGTCTTTCTGGGGAAAGGCGGATATTGCCATTTTTCTTATACGTGATGGGCAAACGGTCTTTTGGATTGAAAATGAGTATGGGCGTGGCATGATTTCCGGGAATCATGCCACGCCTTTCCATCCACCTTCCCGACGGTTCTGAAAAAACCATAGTTCTTCCAAAGAACGGTGAATATTTCGCACGCATCGGACGTGACGAGCATTGCGAGATCGTGCTTCCCTTTCAGTCGGTTTCCGGAGAGCATGCCTTGCTTCAGTTTAAGGAAGGGGGATATGTCCTGGAAGACCTTGGCTCCACTAATGGAACTAAAATCAACGGCCTGACGCCGATGGTCGCCGCGACCCTTTACGATGGCGATGAAATCGCTTTGGGGGATGCCAGGCTCCGGTTTGCGGAAGAGCCATCTCCGGGATTTTCTGCCGAATCATCCGGGAGAGAAGAAGATGCCGTCCCTTCGATCGCTATGCGGAACTTACAGCAGTTGGCGGATGAAGCCGCCCGCACGACCCGGAATCATTATTTATGGATGGCTCTTTATGCCGTCCTGATATTTTTTCTGGCTGTGTTTGCCGGATTAACCTACAAACATTACAGGGTAACGGGTGAATTGCTGCCTCTTCAATGGCTGGATATTGAATCCCCCAAGGCCGCCTTGAAATCCATGCCTCTTCCTCAGACGGAAAACGGTATGCAGCACTGACCGGAATTTTTCAGTCCTGCCGTTTTATGGACTGGCCGGAGTATTTCCGGGCATGCGTTCCACATCCGTGAATAATGTGAAAGGAGTGGCGGAGCCCTGTTCCAATTCCAACAGGTATTGTTTAATGGTCAGGCCGCTTGCATATCCGGTCAGTTTGCCGTCGGCTCCGATGACTCGGTGGCAAGGGATGATGATGCCGACAGGGTTCCGATTGTTGGCCTGTCCTACTGCCCGGCATGCTGATGGGCGTCCTATTCGCCGGGCAATGTCTCCGTAACTTCTGGTTTCTCCATAGGGGATGGCTTGAAGGGCTTTCCAGACCGTTCGTTCAAATTCGGTTCCCTGGGGAGAAAGCGGCACGTCAAATACGCGGCGGGAACCTTGAAAATATTCATCCAGCTGGTCAGCCGTTTGACGCAGCAGGGGTGTTTCCTCCCATTCCAAATGCTCCGGCTGTGCCATGCGGCTGAAGAAAAGATGGGTGACGGCTGTGCCGTTTTCCACAATCACGACAGCGCCTGCAGGCGTCTGGTGGAGGAGCGCTCGGGCATGGGGAGGAAAAGTGGTTTTCATATCATGACCATAGCATGTGCCGGGTTAAAAGTTCTATTCATTTTGCAGGATATTTCGCCATTTGACAGGGGAAAGGAGGTATGAGGTCCCGAATGATGTATTTTGTTTGAAAGGCTGCGGAACTAGGTGCAGTATTGCTCCGTATGAAGAAGAGCCTATTTGCCGTGTTATTGACTGCATGCCTTTGCATGTCTGTAAAGGGAGAAGATTCCAAACCTCCGAGGACCCTCCCCGGCGGATGGGTTTATGTCTGGGGTGACGAGTTCAACGGTTCCAGGATAGACGCCAAAAAGTGGAAACCGGAGTTGGGAGTAATCCGTAACCAGGGATCCCAGCAGACTTATACAGGCCGACCCAAGAATATGAGATTGGAGGATGGCTGCCTGGTTTTGGAAACCCATTTTGAAAAGTTCGCCAATATCAATTACAAAAAAAGTTCGGCGGATTGGATCAAGAATACCAAGTTCATGCCCTATACCTCCGGTTCCGTTACGACGATCAAGACAAAAAATTTCATGTTCGGCAGACTGGAAGTGCGTGCCAAGGTTCCCAAAACCAAGGGCATCTGGCCAGCCATCTGGCTGCTTGGCAAGAATAAATGGGGCTGGCCCGCCAATGGAGAGATTGATATGCTGGAGAATATTTCCCAACAGCCGGATGTGGTTTATTCCACTTTCCATTTGAGTCCGGACGGCGTGTCCAAAAGGGATGCTTCCCGCGGAGGGACTGTGAAGATAGATAATCTTTCCGATGATTTTCATACCTATGTCATGGAATGGGACAAGGATTCCATCAAGTTGATGGTGGATGACAAGCTGGTGAAGTCCATTGACCTTAATACCACCAATTATGCCAATGGGGCGGGGAATCCGTTCCGTACGCCGTTCTATCTCATTCTCAATTCCGCCGTGGGCGGCACCTGGTGCGAGAAAGCTCCTAAAGACGGGCAAGGGTATCCTGTAAAATTCCTGGTTGATTACGTTCGGTTCTATCAGACGAAAGAACATGCCCAGCAGGCTAAGCAGTTTGACCCGGAAACCGGCCTGCCCAAGAAGAAATAGCCTTTTTCCAGGTTGAGACATGTCCGGCGTGGCGGCCGGACATGCAATATGTCACTTGCCTTGTCATTTCACAAATGGCGCGGCTTTTCATATTGGATTCTTCTGCAGTGTTTCGGAACGGGAGGCCGTGAAGGTCACAAGTCTGCATTTCCAGAGGAGATTGCTGTATAGCTCCGCGGGAATGTGCTTACCTGTGTTTTCTTTTTTATATTTAACGGAATAGCGCAAAAAAACGGCTCCGCCGGATGACGGAGCCGTTTTCGTTGGTCCAAAAAAGGGTTGGCTGATTTTAACAGGATGTTCCCGTGGTCTGGGCCAGTTCCTGGAAACGGGCCAGGATTCGAGCTGTAACAGGACCGATTTTTCCAGAGCCCAGCTGATAGCCGTCCAGTTTGGTCACGGGAACGCATTCCGCGGCAGTGCCGGTCAGGAAGCATTCGTCCGCACAAGTGATGGTAAAGCGGTTCATGGTCTTTTCCTGAGCCGGGATTTGCAGCTCCCGGCAGATTTCCAGCACTACCCGGCGCGTGATGCCGTCCAGGCAGCCGTCCGTAACTGGCGGCGTGAACACGGTACCGTCCTTCACGATGAAAATGTTGTCGCCCGTGCATTCGGCCACATTACCCAGGTCGTTCAGCATCAGGGCTTCCGCCGCACCCTGGCGCACAGCTTCCATTTTGGCCAGGATGTTGTTGAGATAATTGAGCGACTTGACCTGCGGACAAACAGTGTCCGGACGGTTGCGGCGCACGGAGCTGGTAATCAGGGCCAGCCCGTTTTCATATACATTCGGATCGTACAGGGAGATTTTATCCGCAATGATGAAGACGCAGGACCGTTTGCAGTTGAATGGGTTAAGTCCCAGATTGCCGACGCCGCGGGTAACCACCAGACGGATATAGCCGTCGTTCAGGCCGGAGGCCGCGACCGTTTCGCATACGGCGTTGGAGAGTTCTTCCTGAGTGTAAGGAATATCCAGCAACAGATAATGGGAGCAGTTGTACAGGCGGTCCATGTGGTCTTCCAGGCGGAAAACGCGCTTATTATAGAACCGGATACCTTCAAAAATGCCGTCTCCATAGAGTGTGCCGTGGTCGAAAACCGAGGTTTTTGCTTCCTCCTGTTCCACCAGCTTTCCATCTAACCAAATCTTCATTGTTATCTAGAATTGAGAAATTACTTATGCCGGAACAGAATACTCCTATTTGAGGAGGGGGGGAAGCTATAAATGCGCCGGAGGAAAATAAAAGTTCCATCGCTTGCGGCAATGGCGGCAGGGAGGCTTGCAACCGCTGAAAATATAGTCGGTATTCATGGAGCAGACTTGACATTTATTTTCCGGTGTTTTTAGCTCTCGCGCGCAATGTCAGATCCTTCCAAGTTCCGCAACCTCGCCATTATCGCTCACGTTGACCATGGGAAGACGACCCTGGTTGACCAACTTTTGCAGGCGGGAGGCGCCTACCGTGCTAACCAGGCCGTGCAGGAACGCGCCATGGATTCCATGGATCTGGAACGAGAAAAGGGCATCACGATTAAGGCCAAGAATACATCCATCCTCTGGAATGGATATACGATCAATATTGTGGATACTCCCGGACACGCGGATTTCGGCGGGGAAGTGGAGCGCGTGATGAAAATGGTGGATGGCGTGCTTCTGGTGGTGGACGCTTTTGAAGGGCCGCAGGCTCAGACGCGTTTTGTGCTCCGCAAGGCCCTTCAGGAAGGTCTGATGCCCATTGTCGTCATTAACAAGATCGACCGTCCGCATGCCGATCCCGCCGCCGTGCATGACCAGGTGCTGGAGCTTTTTCTGGAGCTGGGCGCCACGGATGAACAATTTGAGGCCCCTTTCGTGTACGGTTCCGCCCGCGACGGTTACTTCATGAATTCCATGGAGGGGGAACCTCCTGTGGACTGCACTCCTCTTTTATTCAAGATTGTGGAACATATCCCCGCTCCGAAGGATGCCGATCCGGAGGGTGAATTCAAGATGCTCGTTTCCAATATTGACTGGGACGATTATGTGGGCCGTGTGGCTATCGGCCGCATTACTTCCGGCACTGTGAAGAAAGGGGATACCGTGTGGCTCCATCAGAGCGACGGCTCCTGCATTTCCGGAAAAGTGACCCGCATGTTTGAATATTCCGGCCTGAGCACTACGGATTCGGCCATCGGCGTGGCAGGCAACATCGTAGGGGTGGCGGGGTTTGAAAACGTCAATATCGGGGAAACCTTGGGCGGTTCCGCGGATACGGAGCCCCTTCCATTCGTGGCGATTGATCCTCCTACCATTTCCATGGAATTTTCCATCAACAACGGGCCTTTCGGAGGGCGCGACGGCAAGAATGTGACTTCCCGCGTGATACGCGACCGCCTGATGAGGGAAATGCGGACGAATATTTCCATCCAGGTGGAGGATACGGACAAGGCCGGCGTTTTCTCCGTTTCCGCCCGCGGCGCCATGCAGATCGCCGTGCTGGTGGAGACTATGCGCCGTGAAAATTATGAACTGTGCGTTTCCCGTCCCACCGTGATCATGAAGAGGGATGAAAACGACCGCCTTACGGAACCGTATGAAACGATGTACGTAGAAGTTCCGGACGAACATGCCAACGGCGTCATGAAGCTTCTTCACGCCCGCAAGGGACAGATGGAAGACATGGTATGCAGGGAAGGCACGGGCCATACTTTTATTCAGGCTTATATTCCCACCCGCGGTATTATCGGTTTTGAATTTGAGCTGGTCAATCTGACGTCCGGCCACGGTATTTTCTCCCACCTGTTCCGGGATTACGGCCCCTATGCCGGGGACATCACCACGCGTACCACCGGCACCCTGGTTTCCATGGAGACGGGCGTTTCCACTCCGTTCGCGCTGGTAGCGCTGGAAGAACGCGGGCGTCTGTTTGTGGGGCCGCAGGAAGATATTTACGAAGGCCAGATTGTAGGCGAAAACCCGCGGCAGATGGATATGCCGGTCAACCCGTGCAAGGAAAAGCATTTGAACAATATCCGCTCAGCCACGAAGGGAGACGGCATCCAGCTTTCCCCTCCCGTCATTTTTTCTCTGGAACGTGCCATTGAGTACATTGAACCTGATGAACTGGTGGAGGCTACGCCTCATTTTATCCGTCTGCGCAAGCGCATCCTGAACGCCAATGACCGCGTAAGGGAATCCCGCAAAGCAGGAAATTAAGGTTCCTGGAGCGCTGGGGAAAGGCTCCTGTGTTCAAAGCGGCGCCGGGGTAGGGCCGCGCTGCCGGGTTCCCTGCGGTCCGCTGAGCGGAGGAATGGCCTTGTTCTGTTATGAATAATTCCGGTTTTTCCTGTGCGGCTATCGTTTTATTTGTCCGCAGCGGTTTCCTTGCGGAAGAATGCGGGTTAATGGTCCCGTAATCGGAGAAGCCCAGGGGACAGAAAAGAAGAAGACGGGGAACGGTTCGTTTTCCCGTCGTCTCAGAGGGATAAATACTCGGTGAAAGCGTTTCCCGCCTTACCCTGTTGGCGGGTTTTTCCAGAAAAAATGCCCGGTTTCTTTTAAGAAACCGGGCATGGCATTAAACTCGTTGAGGGAACTCTTTTTAGATTTTGCCAAAGAGGGTCTTGCCGGCGGACATAAGGTTGTCGGCGGCTTCCTGAAGGCGGGCGGCGACTCCCTTTTCACCCTTGGCAAGATAGGAACGGGGATCGTAATCCTTCTTGTTGCCCACTTCGCCATCAATCTTGAGCACTCCGTTGATGTGTTCGCACATGTGGGAGACGATCGGGCGGGTGAAGGCGTATTGCGTGTCGGTGTCGATGTTCATCTTGACGACGCCGTAGGAAACGGCTTCGCGGATATCGGAAAGTTCGGAACCGGAACCGCCATGGAAGACGAGGGGCATGCGAGCCGCTTCTCCGTGTTTGGCTACCACGGCTTCCTGACCGTCCCGCAGGATGCTGGGTTTCAGTTTGACGTGGCCGGGCTTGTACACGCCGTGCACGTTGCCGAACGCAGCAGCCACGGTGAAGCGGGGCGTGATCTTGCGGCCAGCATGAATTTGCCGAGGGGCGCGAGGGCTTCATACGTCATCAGCATATCTTCCGGAGAAGTGTAAAGCTTGTCGGCGGGATGGCCGGAGTTGTCCACTCCGTCTTCTTCTCCGCCCACAACGCCGATTTCGATTTCAAGAACGATGCCCAGTTCGGCGCATTCCTTCAGCAGTTCCCGGGAAAGCTTGAGGTTTTCCGCCATGGGAAGCGTGGAGGCATCCAGCATGTGGGAATTGAAGAGGGGGGCTTCACCGCGTTCCACGCGGCGGCGGGATTCGGCAATCAGAGGACGCAGGAAAGTATCCACATGTTCGGGCTGGCAGTGGTCCGTGTGAAGGGCTACGAGAACGTTGTGCTTTTCAGCCAGACGGCGCGTTGCTTCCGCCAGAACAATGGCGCCAAGGGCGGAATTGCCTACGGAGCTGCCGGAGGCGAATTTGCCGCCACCGATGGAAACCTGGATGATACCGTCGCTTTTGGCTTCGGAAAAAGCGCGGAGAGCGCCGTTGATGACTTCGATCGTGGTCACGTTAACGGCCGGATAGGCGTAGCCTTCCTTTTTGGCCGTTTCAAGCATGGTAATGTATTGTTCTGGTGTGGCTATTGGCATAACGGGGATATGATAGGTGTTTTTTTTCAGGAGGGCAAGGCTGAACTCAGGCGCACGCCGGGGTTGCAGCGCTCTTGCGGGACATGTTCATGTTCGAATCATTGTGACTTGCGGCCGGACTGGTCCACCGGAGCCCGTACGGCAGTAGCGTGCGGCGTCTCCGGAAAGAAGCTCCGCGTGGCTTGGCGGACTTGAAAATTCTACCTTGTTTTCCATTCAGTACGGTTGAAAGGAAATGCCCCTCCTTCGTTTTACCGCTGGAAGGGCATTCTAAAGATGGGCGGGATGGGGATGTTATTCCGGAATGGATTCTCCCCGGATGAGGTCTTCCCAGCTCTGGCGGCTGCGAATGACGTTCCATTGGTCCCCGTCCACCAGGACTTCTTCCGCCATAGGCCGTGAATTGTAGTTGGAAGACATGGAAAAACCATAGGCTCCGGCGGACAGTACGGCCAGGAGTTCTCCCTGGCGCACGTCCGGCATGTCCCTGTTTTGGGCGAGGAAGTCTCCGGATTCACAGATGGGACCCACAACATCCGCTGTGACGCAGGATCCGGAGGGGTGTTCTCTGACCGGGATAATTTCATGATAGCCCTGGTAGAGGGCGGGGCGGATGAGGTCGTTCATCCCTGCATCCACAATTTTAAAGGTTTTGGCTTTCCCGTTTTTTTCATACAGGCAACGCGTGATGAGTGCTCCCGCATTTCCTACGATAAGACGGCCCGGTTCCACAATGATGTGTAATCCCAGAGGTTGCAGGGTGGGGACGACGGCCTGGGCGTAAGTGCTCAGCGTGAGCTGGGCGCAGTCCTCATTCCACCATTCCTGAACGCCGGAATCCAGCGTGCCCTGGTAAACGATGCCAATTCCTCCTCCGATGGAGAAAAATTCAATGCCGTGTTTTTCTTTCAGGGAAGCAGCCAGGGGGGCGACTTTCCTGACGGCTTCCAGGAAGGGTTTCGCCTGGGTAAGCTGGGAGCCGATATGCATTTGCAACCCTTTCAGATGAAGGTTCGGAAGTTCGCGGGCCGCCATCTCATAAAGAGATTCAATGCGTTCGAAGTCCACGCCGAATTTATTTTCAGCCTTGCCGGTAGTAATGTATTTGTGCGTTCCCGCCTCTACGTTGGGATTGACGCGCACGGCCACCGGAGCCTTGACTCCCATGGAGGCGGCAATGGCGTTAATGGCCCGCAGTTCCGCTTCGGATTCCACATTGAAGCAATAAATGCCCTGCGCCAGGGCATAACGGATTTCCTGCTCGGTTTTTCCTACGCCGGCATAAGTGCATTTGGACGGATCTCCCCCGGCTTTGAGGACGCGGAAGAGTTCTCCGCCGGAGACGATGTCGAATCCCGCCCCGTTGCGGGCCATGAGGTTCAGGATGGCGATGTTGGAGCAGGCCTTGACGGCGTAGGCCACTTCCGCGTTAAGCGGTGCCAGAGCTTCCCTGAGGCGGTGAAAGTGGTTTAAAATGGTTTGTTTGCTATAAACGTACAGGGGTGTGCTTTCCTTGTCCGCCAGTTCCTGAAGGTTGACGTTTTCACAGTAGAGCGTGCCGTTTTTGTAAGCGAATGAATGCATGGATTATTCCTTGGTTGTGCTTTCGTTGGTTTTCCCGGAATGGAGAGGGGGGAGAGGGAATCTGGGAGTGGGAGGGTTGTCAATGAGCTGGGCGATCCAGGCGAGATCCTTGGAGCTTTCCAGCCCGAGTTTAATCAACATGGTAATGGGTACGGCCAGCAGCATGCCGATGGGGCCCCATACCCAGCCCCAGAAGATGACGGAGAGCAGAACCATACTGGTCACAATGCCGAATTGTCGTCCCAACAGCATGGGTTCCAGGCAGTTTCCCAAGGCTGTGTTGATCACCAGGTAGCCGCCGGCAACAATGATGCCCGCAGTAGGGCTGATCAGAAGCATGGCGAGAAGTGTGGGGGGGATAGCCGCGATGATGGAGCCGAAGGTGGGAATGAAGTTGAGGGCGAAAGCCACGATGCCCCACAACAGCGGAAAGTCCACGTTCATGTAATAGCAAAGCAGGAAAGCCAGAAGCCCTGTAACTGCGCTGATGAAGGTTTTAATAATGAGATATTTCTGAACTCCGGCCAGGGCCTTGGAGAATTTGCGGATGCCTGTGTCGCTGTTATGCCCCAGTTTATTGATGTTCGCCCGGAAGCGGGGGGCTTCCCCCAGGAAGAAAGTCATCAGGATCAGAATCAGGGTGGTGAAGGTCAGCATGGAAGCTAACTGCCCCATCACCCCTGTGGAAAACGCCACGATGCGCTGGCCGTTGAGCAGGTCCGGAAATTCCTGAAGCATCTGGTCAGCCAGGTTGTTCCAGTCCTGTTCAATCAGGAAAGCGCGGAGTTCATGGATTTTCTCCATCATAAGAGGCTGGTATTTGACCGTGACCGTTTTGGCCAGATCCTGCCCCAGGTATTGGGCCAGATAGCCCAGGCCCACCAGAATGCCAAAGTCCATGATGACCGTGAAAGTCACTGCCAGCCAGTGCGGGAAGCAAAGACGGCTCTTGAAAAAAGTCGTCAGCGGATAACTGACGATTGCCAGAAAGCCGGATAAAACGATGGGCAGGAGCACCGGTTTTCCCGCCTGCAGCCCGGCCGTGATGATAATGACGCTGGCGAGCATGAGCAGAATTTTCAGGCCCTCTTTTCCGGATTCTTTCTGAAAAGTCATGGAAGGATTGATATTAACGGGGTGGGTAATGGTAGCCTGTTTTCTGCAGGATTGCAATCTTAAAGGCCTTCATTTTCATGATGTTCCCGGAAGAAACGTTCCAGGTCTTCAAAACGGGTCAGGAGAAAGTCCGGCTTTTTTTCCCTGAGGCCTTTGATGTCCGCCTCCGCGGCCCATCCTGCGGAGAGAATGCGGATAGGGACAGAGCGGCATGCGTCCACGTCTGTGGGGGCGTCTCCAATATAGATGGCTTCTGAGGCGACGGCATTCAGACGGGACAAAGCCCGTTTGATGCGGTCCGGTTTTACGCCTCCCTCCGGGGAGCCTGTTTCCAGAATAGGAAAAAATTCGGACAGATGAAAAAACTGGAGGGATATCTCTGCGCTTTCCAGGCGTTTGCCTGTGACCATGGCCAGCCGAATGCCGAGGTTGCGGAGAGTGCTCAGCAATTCGGCTGTTCCGGGAAAGGGGGCGGGAGCCAGGTCTGCGTGCAGCTTGCGGTAATAGTGGATAAATAGTTCCCTGCCGCGTTCATGCAGTTCCGGTTTCCCGGGAATCAATTTCTGGATAACTCCCAGATCGTCCGGGCCGAATTGGCGTTCGATTTCTTCATCCGTCAATATTCTGCCGTCCAGCTTCTGGATAGCGCGGCGAAAAGCCTCCCGGCACAGGGGTATGGTGTCGGCAAGAGTTCCGTCAAAATCAAAAATGGCGGTTTTGATCATCAGCCGTACCCTACATGCCGACAACGGACGGTTCAAGGGGAAAGCCGTGCCGGAATAGTCATGATGGGGCTGCAGGACGGATGAATAAGCAGGACGTGTCATCCCGTGCGGAAAGGTCAACGTTTCATTCCTGTAGTATCTCTAAATCCCTTATGTACGGGAAGGCCCCAAAAGAATATCTGTCCCTGTGGAGCGTCATTGCATTAGGAATAGGGTCCATGGTGGGAGCGGGAATTTTCGCCCTCATGGGGCAGGCGACCCTGATGGCGGGAAAAAATGTATATTGGTCCTTTATTCTGGGAGGCGTTGCTGCCCTGCTTTCCGGGTACACCTACGCCAAACTGGGTTCCCGTTATCCCGGTTCCGGAGGAATTATGGATTATTTCAACGAGGCTTTTTCCCATAAGACCCTGTCCGGCGCACTGACCCTTATTTACCTGGGAACGCTGGTCATTACCGTGGCCCTGGTGGCCAAATCCTTTGGAGCCTATGCGTCCCGCCTGTTTTTACCGGACAGGGCAGTCACCATTTATTCCACGGCCCTTTTTGCCAGCGTGGCTATTTTGCTGCTGGGGGCATTGAATATGGGGGGAGCCAGGGCCGTTGGAAAGTCGGAAGTAATCATGGTGGCATTCAAATTATTGATTTTGACGGTTTTAATGCTTGCCAGCTTCGGTTCTTCCGTGCCTGTGGGCGCGGATCCCATTCCGGTGAAAGGGCTGGACGGTTTGCTGGGCAGCGTGGGATTGACATTTTTCGCATTTGCCGGCTACGGAATGATGGCCAATACGGCGGGCAATCTGAAAAATCCTTCCAAGACGCTGCCAAGAGCCATTTTTATGGC
>ERZ779725.771-NODE-771-length-19695-cov-4.232841_pt1 | contig 19695 bp, 16 predicted proteins | sample MGYA00511890_ERZ779725 | MGnify/ENA primary metagenome ERZ779725 (study PRJEB29588, sample SAMEA2148549) | human gut metagenome | biome: human gut; feature: human-associated habitat; material: faeces | place: Denmark | collected 2008/2010 ...
CCGTTTGGCTGTTTCTGGCGGCGATCTTTCCCCGGGTCCCGAGCCGCGACACCATTTCGCTGCGCAAGGTGCCTTCCCTGCTGGGAAACCCCGCCCTCGTGGGCGTCTATGTGCTGACCGTTCTCATGGTAACGGGCCACTATACGGGGTACAGTTACATCGAACCGTTCCTGGCACAGGTGGCCGGGCTGGACAACGACTGGATAACTTGGGTGCTGACGGCGTTCGGATTGGTGGGGATCGTCGGAAGCCTATGGTTTTCGCGCGATTATGAAAAACGTCCCTACGCCTTCATGCGGTTTGCCGTCGTGGGTATTGCGTTTTTCCTGCTGTTGCTGCGCCTTTCGGCTTTCGGGCACTTCCCGGTTGTCGCCCTGTGTATCTGCTGGGGGTTGGCCATTACGATTTTCAACCTGGTTTTCCAGTCGGAGATCATTCGTCTGGCTCCCGAGGCGACGGCGATCGCCATGTCCGTCTATTCGGGGATTTACAACGTCGGAATCGGTGCCGGGGCACTCGTAGGAGGATTCGTCTGTACGCACGCTTCGATTGCCCGGATCGGTTATGCCGGGGGTGCGATCGCATTGTTGGCGGCGCTCTTTTGCTTGGTGCGATTGGTGCCGTTATTGAAAAGGAGCCGGGGCTGATTTCGAACGAAGAACCGGAAACGCCCTGCCATCGGAGAGGTGGCAGGGCGCTGTGTCTTTCGGGGTGCCGACCGGAGCGGCCGGATCAGCGGTGTCGGTTTGTCGGGAGCTATTCAGCCTGTTGCTTCCCGCTCGGATCGAGGGGCTTGAAAAAGCCTCTTCCCGATTTTTTATAGAGCCAGAGCATGAAAAGACCCGTCAGGATGCCTACGCCGGTGCCGAGCAACAGATCGACGGGGAAGTGTTTGGCCAGGTAGATGCGCGAGTAGCAGATCAGGAGGGTGGAGAGAACCATCAGTCCCGTGAACCACCGCCGGCGGATGACCGAGGCCGCGATCGTCGCGGCGTGGGAGGATACGGTGCCGTATTTCCCGGCGACGGCTCCGGCGGGAACGTGTACGAGGCTGTTCGGTGTGGGGAGCCCGGCATGCCGCCAGGCGAAGAGCGAGTCGGCCGGAATGTCGAGTCCTTCGAGGGCCGGAGAGAACATCGGGCGCCAGCGGGGAGGAAAATCGGCCCAAAGGTGTTTCAGGGGACCCGAGTGCTTGAAGATGCCGCAGAGCATGTCCGAGAGCACCAGGGCGAGAGCCAGCGCCGCGAGGAAAAGCAGCGTGTTGCGCCATCCGTAGCGCCGGCAGACCAGCCAGAGTATCAGCAGGTAAAAGGGAATCCAGATCGCCATGCCCGAGATGAGGGTCATGATCCGGTCCAGGCAGGGACCGCCGTCGAAATTGAGAGCCAGAAACAGGGATTCGTCGCAGGAGTGCATAGGTCGTTTAGAATTGGAAGTAGATGAAAGGCTGGATATCGCTCGACTTGACCTGCATCACCAGCCAGATGACGCACGCGGCCAGGAGAACCTGTACGACCGTCGGCAGGGAGGTGACGAATCGTTGCGCCCAGCGGTCGCAGCGGTCGGGAAGCATGTGCAGCAGGTAGCCGATGCCGACGAGCAGGAAGATGCCGGCATAACCTTCGAGCACCTGGGGGATGACCGAAGGATTGAAGTTCGTGAAAATTTGGTGGAGCATCAGCTGCACGGTTTTCATCGATTCGGCACGGAACATCAGCCATCCGAAGCAGACCAGATTGAAGGTGAAGAAAATGCCCGGAATACGCCAGAACCACCGCATTTCGGCTCCTGTGGCTTTGGAGCCGGGAACGACGCTCAGCCAGAGCTTGTGCAGGGCCAGCGCTATGCCGTGCAGCGCTCCCCAGAGGATGAAGCGCACGGCCGCCCCGTGCCACAGACCGCCGAGCAGCATGGTGACGAGCAGGTTGAAATAGGTGCGGATACGCCCCTTGCGGTTGCCGCCCAGCGAGATATAGAGGTAATCGCGCAGCCACGTGGAGAGCGAGATGTGCCACCGGCGCCAGAATTCGGTGATCGTGGCCGACTTGTAGGGGGCGTCGAAGTTCTTCGGAAAGCGGAAGCCCAGCAGCAGGGCGATGCCGATGGCCATATCCGAGTAACCCGAGAAGTCACAATAGATTTGCAGGGCGTAGCCGTAGATTCCCATCAGGCATTCGAACCCGGAGTAGAGCAGCGGCTCGTCGAAGATACGATCGACGAAGTTGAGTGAGATATAGTCCGAAATGACGGCTTTTTTGAATAAGCCGATGAGGATCAGGAATACGCCCATGCCGAACATTTCGCGCGTGACCCGCAGCGGGTTTTGTCGGATCTGGGGAATGAAGTCTTTGGCCCGGACGATCGGGCCGGCTACCAGTTGCGGGAAGAACGAGAGATAGAACAGGTAATCGGCCCAGTTGTTCAGGGGTTTGAGTTGTCCCCGGCAGATGTCGATCGTATAGCTCATCGACTGGAACACGAAGAACGAAATACCGACCGGCAGGAAGATGTTCTGGAAGTTGAGGAACCCTTGTCCGAAGAGGTTGTTGGCGATTTCGATCAGGAAATTCGTGTACTTGAAATAGCCCAACATGCCCAGATTGACCAATACGCTCAATCCCACGAGCCAGTATTTCGCCCGTTGCGTCCGCACTTTGTAGATGGCATGGGCGATCCAGTAGTCGCTCACCGAAGCGAAGACGAGCAGCAGGAAGTAGATGCCGCTCGACTTGTAATAGAAGTAGAGCGAAAAGAGGATGACATAGACGATGCGGGCCATCGGAGCCCGGCGGGTGAATCCGTAGAAGAAGAGGAATCCTGCGAAGAGGAAAAGGAACAGCCCGCTGCTGAAGATCAACGGCTGCGATGCGTCGTACGTGAGCATCGAAACCAGCTTTTCCCCGATATTTTCCACCGTCTGGATCATGTCCGGGCGTTAGGGTTTTTGCATACGGGGCCTGGCTGCCTGGCGCAGCATCATTTCCAGGTGCGAGATTTTCCGGGTGTCGATGACGTTGTCATGCGCAACGGGCGTGAAGGGAGGATGTTGTTCGGCACCTCGGTTGATGGCGTCGTACAGAGCCCAGGCTACGCGACGACCGCCCGCGAAATTGATGTGGGTGTAGTCCTTTCCGGCCCAGCCGTTGGCCACGAATTGCGCCATGCCGCCGAGCGATTGCATGGCGTCGTAGGCGCTCCAGAAGGCTGCCCCGCTGTTTTGCGCGGCCTGTCGTTGGGCCGCAGCCATGTAGGGTGCCGAATCCATCGGGACGAATCCCGAGTCCGACTTCACGCTGCGGTCGCTGACGCTCATCACTAATACGGCGGCCGTAGGGAAGCACTGCCGGATGTAGGCGATCATCTTCTCGATCTGTTCGCCGTATTTGGCGAAGGAGCGGATGCCCGGTTCCAGGATGTTGAGGCCGTATTGCAGGATCACCAGGTCGTAGCCGAGCATTTCATTGATCTGGGCATTGACCGTGGGCGAGGTCCAGAACATCGCCTGTCCGTTGTTGCTGCGGATCGAATAGTTGTCCACCACCACGCCGGGCGCCGATTCGAAGATTGCACCGTAGCCGATCGCTCCTGCGGCACCCGACAGCACCTTGAAACTCAACGAACGGATGTCGTCATGGACGACGATCTGTCGCACGGCGGGCGAACCTTCGATGTCGAACGTACGGTTGTCCCGATCATTGACGGTCACTTCGATACGGCTGTCGTCACGGCTGACGAACAGGATCCGGGCCGTGCGGCAACTGTCCAGGCAAGCCCGGTCCGATGAACCTTCCCAGCGAACGGAGGCTCCGTCCGAAGGTTGGCAGAGCCAGCCCGAGATGTAATAATAGTCGCTGATGGCGGCGGGGGTGTTCCGCCGTTGCATGATGTTGTAGGAGTCCCAACCTTTGGACTGGGTTTTGATCGTGCGCCGGAAACCGGTCAGCGGCGAAGCCATCGGAGCGAACCCGGCCCCGGAACCGCCGAACCGGAGCTGCAGCTTTTCACGCAGGTCCGAGGAGAGGATGTCGCCTTCGACGAACGAGTCGCCCATGACCGCGATACGGACAGGAGCGTCGCCTTTCTGCAGTTTTTCATAGAAGGCCGTGAGGCGGCTGTGTCCCGTCGTGTCGAAATCTTCGATCGGGATCAGCGTCGGCGACAGCCGGACCGAATCCGGAAGCCGGGGATGGGCGGTCGTATCGTCCGCCTCTTCCCGGAGGTTCCATTCGTAGGTGGTCGGGGCGTGTTGAGGCACCGTATCGGCGATCTGGCGGGCGACCTGCGTCAGGTCGATGTGGAAATCCGCATCGTCCAGATCGATCGCTTTTTCGGCTTTTTCGAGGTCTTCTTCGAAAGAGATGAGGTCGGACAGGATGTTAGCCCTGCGCAGACTGACCCCGCCGAGCGTTTGCGGCGGTATCAGGCTCAATCCGATGAGAACGGCGATGAGCAGGGTGACGGCGATCCAGCTCCGGTGTGTGTAGTCCTTTTCCGGGGCCATCAATCACGGCGTCCTAAAATCATCAAAACGTAATAGAGCAGCGACGCTACGGCACTCAAGGCCGCTACCAGGTAGGTGCGGGCAGCCCACGAGAGAGCTTCCTTGGCTTGTCCGAGCTGTGCGCCTTCGAGCGTGTGGCTGCTCTGGAGCCAGGCGAGGGCCCGCTGCGAAGCGTTGTATTCCACCGGCAGGGTGATGATCGAGAAGAGAGCCGATACGCCGATCATGCCCACGCCGATCCAGCAGAGCAGTTCATTCTGCGTGGAGGCCAGGATCACCAGGCCGATGATGATGACGAACATTGCCATACGCGAGGAGAACTGCACGATGGGTACCAGCTGCGAACGCAACGCCAGCGGAGCGTAGCCCTGTGCATGCTGGATGGCGTGCCCGCATTCGTGGCAGGCGGCCGCCCGGCGCGACGCTGCGGCTCGAATAGACCGCGTCGCTCAAATTGACGGTCATCGTCTGCGGATTGAAGTGGTCGGTCAGTTGTCCGCTGACGTGGGTGATCTTCACATTGTGGATCTTGTTGTCGCGCAACATCTTTTCGGCGACTTCCGCACCGGTGAGTCCGCCGGGGAAAGGCACTTCGGAGTATTTTTTGAAGACGTGTTGCAGGCGGGCCTGCACGATGTAGCCGATTACGCCGATCACGATAATCAGCACGAACATGCCCATCGTGGCGGCGTCGTACCGCGACGCTACGGGCTCCGTGGTGTAATAACCGCTTTGGAGCAGGTTGAAAATCAGCAGCATAATTTTTCAATTTCAGTGTCTGCGCTTCGATTCTTCCGGACATATTCGGCCCCGGATTTCGAAGACGGACAGGGTTGTTATTTCGTATTCCGGCAGGTGTAGTATGCACCGGCCTGTTGAGCCGGCATCAGTACTATATCATTAACGTTCATGTGGGCCGGTAATTGTACGATCCAGGCGATCGTTTCCGCAATATCCGCGCCGGTCAAAGGTTCGACGCCGGTATAGGTCTTGTCGGCTCGCTCTTGATCGCCGTGGAAACGCACCAGCGAAAATTCGGTTTCGACCATGCCCGGACGGATCTCCGTGACCTTGATGCGGTGGCTCAGCAGGTCGGCACGCATGGCTTGCGAAATGGCGTGTACGGCGTGTTTCGACGCGCAATATACGGCGCCGTTTTCGTAAGGCTCGGTTCCGGCGATCGATCCGATGTTGATTACGTGTCCCCCGCCTGCGGCGATCATTTTGGGTGTGATGATGCGGGTGACGTAGAGCAGTCCCTTGACGTTCGTGTCGATCATGGCGTCCCAGTCGGCCGTGGAGCCTTGGTCGATGTGTTCGAGTCCGGCGGCCAGCCCGGCGTTGTTGAGCAGCAGATCGACCCGATCGAGCGGTTCGAGGTGTTTCCTGCATTCGGCTTCGCTGCGTACGTCGAAGCAGAGCGTGCGGCAACTGCCGCCCTGCGCTTCGATGGCGGATTTGAGCGCTGCCAGCCGTTCGGCGCGGCGCCCCGTGGCGATGATGTCGTATCCGAGGGCTGCGAGCCGTAGCGCCGTAGCGTGTCCGATGCCCGAAGTGGCCCCTGTAATTAAAGCTTGTTTTTTCATAATGGTCGGTTTATCGAACAAAAGTAAGAAAAATTTATGTTACTTTGCATGAAAAATACGTGCAAAATCGGAAGAGGGTGAATCTCGAACTGTTCATAGCGCGCAGAATCGCGCATAACGGATCCGGCAACCGTCCGGGTGTGATGGTTCGTATCGCCGTGGTCGCGGTGGCGTTGAGCGTGACGGTGATGATTCTGGCTTTGGCCGTTATCATGGGTTTCAAGCGGGAAATCACGGATCGTGTCACCGGCTTCTCGGCCCAGGTCGAGGTCGCCGATCTGCGAAGCGCCGGGTCGATCGAGTCGGTGCCGGTATTGCGCAGCGAACAGCTCGAGAGAACGATCCGCTCGGCAGGCGAGGTCGTACGGCTCACTCCCTATGCCGTGAAGGGGGGCGTGGTCAAGACGCCCGATGCGATTCTCGGCGTGATGCTCAAGGGGGTGGACGGCGGTTACGAATGGTCGTTTTTTCGGGACCATCTGCTCGAGGGCGAGTTGCCCCGTGTCGGGGATTCGATTCGTACCAAGGAGATTTTGATCTCCCGGAGCGTTGCCCGGGAGATGGGGCTTGCGCCCGGCGATAAGGTCGAGATGCTTTTCGTCGAGTCGGAGAAGAGTCCGCGCCGCGACCGGTTCAAGGTGTCGGGTATCTATGCGACCGGGATGGACGAATTCGACCGGAGCGTGGCGATGACCGATTTGAGAAACGTGCAGCGGTTGGCCGACTGGTCGTCCGAGGAGGTGTCGGGCTACGAAGTGACGCTCGCGGATTTCTTGCAGGCGGAAGATTTCTCCCGCCGGCTGAACGATATGTTGCTGGATTCGGATCGGGAGGCTTTTTGGGACCTGACGGCCCGCAGTGCGCAGGAGCGGTTCCCGACCGTGTTCGACTGGCTCAAGACGCACGATGTCAATGCTGCGGTGATCCTGGTCATCATGGTCGTCGTGGCCGTATTCAACATGGCGACCGCGTTGCTGACGCTCGTGCTGGAGCGTACACGTATGATCGGTCTGTTGAAGACGATGGGAATGAACAATGCGTCGCTGCGCCGGATTTTTCTCTACCGGGCCTTGATGCTCATCTTGCGAGGGGTCGTGTGGGGCAATGCGATCGGTTTGGGAATCTGTCTGTTGCAATATTATTTCCACCTGATCCCGCTCGATCCCGAGGGTTATATGCTGTCGGAGGTGCCCGTTGCGTTCGGCGTGGGGTGGTGGTTGGCGCTCAATGCGGGAGTCGTGGTCGTGATTTTGACGTTGCTGATGCTTCCGGCTTCGATCATTTCACAGGTCAAACCGGTGGAGGCGATCCGTTACGATTCATAAAGTACATAAAAGATGAAACCATACGATACAGAGCAGGACAAGAAAGAACAGGTGCGCGAGATGTTCGACCGCATCGCTCCGGCGTACGACCGGTTGAACCACACGCTTTCGTTTCAGATCGATAAATTGTGGCGTCGGCATGTGGTGCGGATCGTGCGGCGGATGCAGCCCCGGCGGATTCTCGACGTGGCGACCGGTACGGGCGACCTGGCGCTGGCGATGGCCCGCCGCATGCGGGGCGTGCAGGTATTGGGCGTCGATCTTTCGGAAAATATGCTTGCGGAGGCCCGCCGGAAGGCGACGGCCTGCGGACTGGACGAACGGGTGGTGCTTTCGCTCGGGGATGCGGAGCGCCTGGAGGTGGCGGATGCGTCGGTGGACGTGGTGACGGTGGCTTTCGGAGTGCGTAATTTCGGGGATCTCGGAGCGGGGCTCCGGGAGATCGCCCGGGTGCTGAAGCCCGGCGGGAAGGTCGTTATCCTGGAGTTTTCGACCCCTCGCAATCCGTTGTTCCGAAGGGTGTACGGTCTTTACAGCCATCGCCTGTTGCCCGCTATCGGCGGGATGATCTCCAAAGACCGCAAGGCATACGAGTACCTGCCTGCTTCGGTGGATGAATTTCCGGCTCCGGAATGTTTTATGGCGATGATGCGCGAGGCGGGATTCAAGGATTGCAGGGCCCGTTCCCAGAGTTTGGGAATCGCGCAGATATATACGGGAGAAAAATAGGACCTTCGCGTGAGAACCTTGTTGAAATACGTATTGCCGGTGTTGTTCGCCGCACTCTTGAGCGGATGCGGCGCGTCCCTGGCCCGAAAGGTCCGGATCGGAGAAGAGGTGGCGGTGCGTCAGTACGGTACGGTGGGTCTGGATTTGACGTTTGACGTGGAAAATGCGTCCCGCCGCACGCTGCGGCTCGAGGAGGCTGAATTGGAATTTTTCACCGGAGCGGGTTCGCTGGGACGTGCCGTGTTGAGGGGTTCTGTCGAAGTTCCCGGGCGGAGTCGCGGCCCGGTGTGCAGTCGCTGGAAATTCGATTTTCCCGATGCCGCCGCCGGAATGGTCCTTCGGAAGCGATTGGAGGAGGGGGATTACGCCCGGCTGGAGGTCGAAGTGCGGATGACGCTGCGGGCGGGGGCCGTGCGGCGCCGTGTTTCTTTCGAAAGGATGCCTTTTTCCGAATTTTTGAATATCTTTGCAGAAGATAGGATGCGCCTCGGATAAGCTCAAGCGACCGACGCTCGAAGCATGCGTCAAGAACACTTGCAAACTCTGCCATGCAAGGAGGAGGAAAACAGAACGTTAGGTTCGGCTTGCCGTGTGCCTTTCCTTATTTTTACCGAAGATAGGAGATACGCTTCGGGAAACTGGGAGCAGGTTCCTGCCGTTTTCTTCTCGGCTTTCACTATCTTTGCAGAAGATAGGATTCGGTTCAGCAATCTTTGCGTGCAAGCCCGCACGATTGCTCTCACCTTTCACTATCTTTGTCCGGGAGGAGTTTCCGTTCGAATAGTGTATCCGGGAAGTTCCGACTGGTTTAAGAAAATAGTGACTATGTATAGGATAATCGTTTCATTGCTGTTTGTTTTCGGATTGTATGGTGGCGTTTCGGCCCAGTCGCTCGCCTCTTTCAAGGAGCGTCTGTCGCAGCCTGCGGGTTCGGCAGCCGTTACCGTAGTGGAGCACGGGGATGCTGCGGGCGTCGTGAGCCGGGAGAGCCAGAGCAACGACCGCATCCGGTTCAAAGGGTATCGAATCGGTATTTTCTTCGATAACGGAGCGGAGGCCCGGGCCAATGCGCTTGCCGCCAAGCAGACGTTCGAAACCGCATTCCCGGATATTCCGGTCTATCTGGTTTATGAAAATCCCTATTTCAAGGTTTCTGCCGGAAATTGCGTCACTTCCGAGGAGGCGATCGTGTTGCTGGGCAAGATTCGCAGCCAGTTTCCGGAGGCTTATCTAATGCGTGAAGATCTCACGGTGGCCGACCTGATTCGTTAATTTTCCAAAAGATTAAAAATAACGAAAAAAATTTGATAGATTCTACCCGAATCTATATATTTGCCGCGTTAAAAACCTTTAATAATTAAAACTATGAAGAAAGTTTTATCTCTGATGATTGTCGTTGCTGCCGCTGCCATGGTAAGCTGCGCCGGCAAACAGGCAAAACAGGCTGAAACCGTTGAAGTTGAGGCTACCGAGGTCGTAGAGACTCCTGCTTGCTGCGAGGAGCCTGCCGCTTGCGAGAAAGCCGATAGCTGCGCAACGGCCTGCGAGACTCCGGCAGAAACTCCGGCTCCTGCTGAAGCTGCCAAGTAATTTCCCTTTTCGGAACTTACGGGAGTATCCCCAAAGGATACTCTTTTTTTATGCCTCTTCCCCGGCGGGAGAGGTATTTTTTATGAAGCGGTGTTGTCCGGTGTCAGATCTTGCGGGCACGCCAGTTGCCGTAACGCATATAAAGATAGGAAGCCGTGAGGGTGCAGCCGTAATAGACGTGGTCGGCGGTCCAGCAAAGTGCGACGTCGGCATGCAGTCCGTAAACCAGCAGCGCCGTATAAGCGACATAGACGATGCTGGTGCAGGCGACGATCGTGAGGGCCGTGCGGGTGTTGCCCGTACCCGATACGCTGAATTGATAGATGAAGGCGGCCGTGCAGGGAATGTTGGTCGTCAGCATTACCCAGAGCGAAGGGATGGCGTATTCGATCAGAGATACGTCGTCCGTATAGATGCGGAGCGTCCAGTAAGGAATCGCGGCCGCCAGGATGCAAAGCGGGAGGACGAAGCAGAAACAGAGGCGGATCATCTTCCGGCAGAGGGGCATGATCTGTTCGGTATAACCCGCGCCGATCAGGTTGCTTACCAGGGAGCTGGTTGTCGAGGCGAAAGCGTTGATGAACATGAAGATCAGCGACGATACGGCCCGCACGATGTTCGTGGCGGCCAGGTCGCGCTTGCCCAGATGTTCGATGCAGAGGAAGAAGAGGAACCACGCGAGGAAAGCCACGCCCTGTTGGATCATCACCCAGACCGAAAGGCTCAGGATTTGTTTCAGCAGGGAAAAGTCGAATCCTGTGAATCGGAATTTATAGCGGCGCCAGTCGGTCCGGTAGCGGGTGTAGAGTATGTAGAAGAGGGCGGATACACCTTCCGAAATAGAAGAGGCGATCGCAGCGCCGGCGATGCCCATTTCGGGGAATCCGAATTTTCCGAAGATCAGCAGGTAGTTCAATACGACATTGGTGAGTACCATGACGATCGAGTTGATCGTCAGGATGCGCGTGCGGGTCGTGCCGACATAGAATGCCCGGAACATCGACCCGACGTAGGCGAAGAAGAAACCGTAAACCCGGTAGTCGAGGTACCGGACGGCGGCTTCCCGTACATCGGGAGCTTCGATCAGGGTACCCATGATGCGGGCTACGAAGACTTTCGAGAGGATGAACAGCACGAGGGCCATCAGCAGCAGAAACGCCGTGCTCTGCATGAACAGAGGCCCGATTTGCGAATACTCCTTGGCTCCGTTGCGGCGGGCGATGAGAATCTGGGCGCCGATGCTGAACCCGAAGCCCAGCATGAAGATCATCAGGTAGAAGATACCCGCCAGGGCCGAAGCCCCCAGCTCCGCTTCTCCGACGCGTCCCAGATAGGCCGTATCTGTCAGTCCGATCAACTGCTCCATCAGCAGGCAGACCAGCACCGGGAAGGTGATTTTCAGGATTTTCTTGTTCGTGTAACGCATTGGAAACGTCGGTTTCAGTGCACAAAAATACTCTTTTTTCCGCAATCGTATTTATAACGGGCTGTTTTTGGAAATTTGCAGGACAATACCCCCTCGAGTGTTGTCCGGAACAAAATATTTTATAGTTTTGTGGTGTCGGTTTCGTCCGACAGACATATTTTGATGAAAGTGTTTCGCTTTTATCCTTGATAAGAAATCTGACAGTTTCAAGCAAGACGAGGATAACGACAACACTCATCATCTGTTTCGGTATGTGTACATTATTCCAATCACCCCATACTGAGCAGGTGTGGGGTATTGTGTTGGTTTATTCGTCTTGGGTTTTGTCAGAACCTCTTATCAGATAAACGAACGGCTCCACACTTGAACCGAATAACATTCTATATCTTTCTGATTATCAAATTATACATTCAATACTCATTGTAATTTGATACCGCAAAGTTCCCGTCTAAAACGAAATCATATTAATAATTTGCTCCATTACATAGCTTATAGATATCTTGTTATCCGAGTATTATTAAATCCCAAGTATTAGGTATTGTCCGACAATTTCAAGCCTTGTACCTTTGCAAAAAATTAAAAACAGACATTGTTCACTATAAATGCAAGTGCTGAAAGAGGACATACGAGGTCGGATATTGACGGTTGCCAGACAACAATTCGAGAGGAAAGGCTATTCCAAGACTTCCATGCGCGAAATAGCGGAGTTGTCAAGTGTTGGCGTCGGAAATATCTATAACTACTTCACAAACAAAGACGAACTGTTCCGTGAGGTAGTCCGTCCTGTCTTATGCGCGTTGGAAGCCATGCTGCAAGAACACCACGGCATACGGGGCGAGGATATTATGATAATGCGGTCGGAAAAATACCTGAAATCCTGTATAGACGAATATGTCTTGTTGATTGACAAGCACCGTGCGCTGATGGGAATCCTGTTATTCCGTGCGCAAGGTTCTTCGTTGGAACGCTTCCGCGAGAATTATACCGACCGTTCTACGGAATTGGTCAAGGCGTGGTTCGCGGCCATGCAGCAGAAGCATCCCGAAATCAATACAGCGGTGTCCGACTTCATCATCCACCTGCATACGGTATGGATGTTCACGATGTTCGAGGAACTGCTGATGCACTCCGTGCCCCGGCAGGAGATGGAGGCTATCCTGCACGATTATATTCTGTTTGAAATTCAAGGTTGGAGGGCAATTATCAAGATATGAGATACAGGCAACGCACATACAGACAATCAGCCGCGTCAAGACGGCTGGCAAGGAGGAAATCTTCACGAAGGTTTCCTCCTTTTTTTATGAACAAATCTGAATATCGTTCACTAATAAAACAGCATAAAGATGAAACATGAGTTTAAGAACATCGTAGCGGAAACACTGCTTATTCCGCTATACATGAGAGCCAAAGAAAGCCGCCGGGACAATCCCATCCTGTATGACAAGACAGCGGAACGATTGGCGGACAGTCTGGAATACGATTACTCCCAATTCGATGGGGCAAAGCTGAGCGAAGTGGGATGCGTGGTGCGCGGATGGTATTTCGACCGAGCCGTTCGGCGGTTTATCGAAACGCATTCCCGTCCGGTAGTGGTCAATGTGGGCTGCGGACTGGACACCCGTTTCCAACGTATCGGAAGTCAGAAAGCAGTCTTTTATGATTTGGATTTGCCTGAGGTCATTGCTCTACGCCGAGAATTGATACCCGAACAGCCGGACAATGTCTATATTGAAGCGTCTTTGTTGGAGACCGACTGGATGGATGACTTGCGTCGGAAGCATCCCGACGGGGAATTTATCTTCATCGTGGAGGGCGTGCTGATGTATTTTTACGAGAAACAAGTGAGAACATTCCTGCATCACGTGGCGATCCGTTTCGGGGGAGGCGAACTGTGGTTTGACGTGTGCGGCACGATAATGAGCCGACATGGTGTGAAGCCCGATTCGCTCCGCAAACACGAGGCTCAAATCCGTTCCGGCATAAGCAACGGGTATGTGGTGGAACAATGGGAACCGTCTTTAAAGCTCATTGAACAGGCTAACTACATGAAGTTCTTCCGTTCACGCTGGGGATTCTTCTTCGGGCAGATATTGGGGCGCATCCCTTGGCTCTGCTACAAATTCAGTTCATTGCTCGGATATAAAATCACATCAAAATAGCGTAATAACAATGGAAAAGTCAAAAAAGAAAAAAGGTTTGTCCCGTCTGTTCGAGATAGCGGGACAAAGGAAAGGTCTGCTTATATTGGCAGGTCTGCTGTCGGCTGGCAGCGCGGTGTGTATGCTTGTGCCTTATTGGGCTGTTTATGAAATTTTGAAAGAGTTGCTGTCGAATGGCTCCAATCTTTCCGCTTTGGACGGAACGGACATGATGCGTTGGGGATGGATTGCATTTGGAGGGCTTGTTGGCGGATTGATATTGCTCTATGCCGCCCTGATGTCCTCACATGTGGCTGCATTCCGTATCTTGTATGGGTTGCGTGTCCGTCTGTCTGAACATATCGGCAAACTGCCTTTGGGATATTTGAACAATACCTCTACGGGAGCCATCAAGAAAACAATGGACCAGAATATCGAGAAAATAGAGGGCTTCATCGCCCATACCATTCCGGATTTGGTCAATGTAATGGCAACGGTAGTGGTAATGCTGGTCATCTTTTTCTCGCTGGATGTGTGGCTGACGGTCGTGTGCTTGGCCGTTGTGGTGCTTAGCTTATTCCTGCAATTTTCCAATTTCATGGGAAAAAGGGCAAGAGAGTTCATGTCCATCTATTACGATGCGCAGGAAAAGATGAGCGCGTCTGCCGTGCAGTATGTACGGGGAATGCCCGTAGTCAAGATTTTCGGGCAGAGCGTCCGTTCGTTCCGTCAGTTCAATGCCGAGATTCAGGCGTACAAGACATTCGCCTTGAAATGCTGTGACACCTACCAGAACGGAATGATTGCCTTTACCGTCTTGCTCAATTCGATGGTGACGTTTATTCTTCCTGTGGGCATCCTGCTGATGCAAGCCAGTCCGCAATCCTTGTCATTGGCGGTAGTATGGCTGTTCTTCATTATCATGGGGCCGGGTATGGCTTCTCCCGTTTATAAACTGACATTCTTGGGAGGCAACACGCGCGACATCGATGAAGGTGTAAACCGTATCGACCGCATACTTGAAAAGAAATCTGTGCCGGAGCCGGAACATCCGCAAGTGCCTGCCGCCTACGATGTGGAATTCCGACATGTGTCATTCTCTTACGAAAACACGGAACAGGGCACACGGACGGAAGCCCTGCGTGATGTCAGCTTCATTGCACCACAAGGAAAGATAACTGCTCTTGTCGGTCCGTCAGGAAGCGGCAAATCAACGGTTGCCAACCTGATACCCCGGTTCTGGGATGTGGTGCAAGGGAAAATATGTATAGGCGGTGCGGATATACGCCAAATAGCTACCGCAAAACTGATGGATATGGTTTCATTCGTCTTTCAAGACACTTTCCTTTTTTACGACACTCTTTATGAGAACATCGCCGTAGGCTCTCCTGATGCCACGAAAGAAAAGGTGATAGCCGCTGCGAAAGCTGCCCAATGCCACGATTTCATAGAGCGTTTGCCGCAAGGCTACGAAACAAGGATAGGCGATAAAGGTGTATTCCTGTCCGGCGGTGAAGCCCAACGGATATGTGTGGCTCGTGCCATATTGAAGAATGCTCCGATACTGGTGTTGGACGAAGCCACTGCTTTCGCTGACCCTGAAAACGAGCATAAAATGCAGATGGCTTTGCAGTCGCTGATAAAGGACAAGACGGTCATTGTGATTGCCCATCGCCTTTCTTCCATCATTTCTGCGCATCAGATTGTCGTCATGAAAGAAGGAAGCATTGTGCAATGCGGAAGGCATGAACAATTATCCGTGACAGAGGGTGTATATAAAAATATGTGGGATGCCTATACGAGCGCATACCATTGGACGTTGAACAAAAACTAAAAGCAATATGAGAAAGAAGAATTTCTTAAACAAGGTCTTGCAAAACACAAGTTGTCCGCAAGGATTTTGGGGACGGATGATTTTGCGAGGAATGAATTGTTTTCATGCATCCTTAGCTAATCGTGGCATGAAGCAAGTGGAATGGCAGCCGAATTGGAATGTACTTGATATAGGCTGTGGCGGTGGTGCGAATTTGAAACGTTTATTGAATTTATGTCCGAAAGGAAATATCTACGGCATAGACCTGTCAGAAGAAAGTGCTTCATTCGCCCAAAAGTACAACGAAAAAGACTTGAATAAAAGATGTTTCATACAACAAGGGAATGTTTGTTCATTACCTTATGAGGATGGATTCTTTAATGCTATCACGGCTTTTGAAACGGTCTATTTCTGGTCGCCTGTAAACATAGCGTTGTCTGAAGTGGCGCGTGTTCTCCGAGAAGGAGGTTGTTTCCTTATTAGTCTGGAAGCGAGCGACCCCGAACTTGGAAAAATGTGGACGGAACGGATAGACGGTATGGTTGTCTATACTCCGGCAGAATTGGAAGAGCGGTTGCATGAAGCCGGATTTTCATCCATCAGAACAATCCGTAAAAAGGAAGAAATACATATTATAGCATATAAATAAAATAAGACATGAATGCAATAAAGAATATTACAATAGGTCACACGGAAAGACTTTACAAGCCGGTGGGTTACACCATGCTTGCCAACTTAGTGAATATAGTACCGTTTTGTCTTTCTATAGAAGCGATACGTATCATTTTCAGTGCATTTGACGGGAGCGGACAGCCGCTCGACACGACCCGCCTGTGGTGGATATTCGGCATTATGGCTGTTTATATGCTGGTCATGGCTTTGGCAGAACGGGCATCCTACCGAGCCAATTTTAGAGGAGCATACGAAATGAGTGCTTCCGGGCGTTTGTCGCTGGCGGAGCACTTGCGGAAACTATCGTTGGGCTTTTTGTCGAAACGTGATCCGGGTGATTTGTCGTCTATGCTTGTTACGGACTTCATGATGGCAGAAACCGGAATTTCGCACCACCTGCCCCAACTTATGGGTGCCATAGTCATGCCCGTACTGGCTTTTGCTTCGCTTGTATGGATAGATTGGAGAATGGCGGTCAGTATGTTTGCCGCGTTACCGCTTGCCTTGCTCGTCCTATGGGCAAGTACAAAGGCGCAACGGAAGCTGAGCGGCAGGCAAATCCAAGCGAAGATAAATGCAGGAAACCGATTGGAGGAATACTTGCAGGGTATCCGGGTGATGAAAGCCTACAATCTGTTGGGCGACCGTTTCGTCCGGCTGCGCAATGCCTTTGGCGAACTTCGCCGTGCCTGCATCCGTCAGGAAGCCCTGTTAGGGCCATTTGTCCTATTGAGCATCACGTTGGTACGTGCAGGGCTGACGATGATGGTGCTGTGCGGAACATATCTGCTATTGGGAGGGGAACTTTCCATCCTCGTATTTGTGCTATTTCTCGTGGTCGGTTCCCGTGTGTTCGACCCATTGACTTCTGCCCTGACCAATTTCACAGAGTTCCGATACTTTTCCATTGCAGGAGGACGTATTCTTTCCTTAATGAACGAGCCGGAAATGAAAGGAGAACGGCAATCCCCGGTAGCAGGCGACATCCGGTTTGAGCACGTATCGTTTGCCTATCAGGACAAGGAAGTGCTGCATGATATAACCGTCACGCTCCCCAAAAACTCCTTGACGGCTCTTGTAGGTCCTTCGGGTAGTGGAAAAAGCACGGTGATGAAACTTTGCGCCCGTTTCTACGACCCACAGCAGGGACGCATCTCCTTTGGCGGCGTGCCGATGGACGAAATAGCCCCCGAAAGTCTGATGAGCCACATCTCTATGGTGTTCCAAGATGTCTATCTGTTTCAAGACACGATACGCAACAACATCCGTTTCGGCAAGACGGATGCAACGGACGAGGAAATCATTGCCGCCGCCAAGAAAGCTTGTTGCCACGACTTCATCATGCGATTGCCGCAAGGCTACGACACGATGGTTGGCGAAGGTGGCTGTACTTTATCTGGAGGCGAGAAGCAGCGCATATCCATTGCCCGTGCCATGCTGAAAGACGCACAAGTCATCCTGCTGGACGAAGCTACCGCTTCGCTCGACCCAGAAAATGAAGTGGAGGTGCAGAAAGCCATCGACTCTTTGATTAAAGGACGCACCGTCATTGCCATTGCCCACAGGCTCAAAACAATCAAGGATGCCGACCGGATAATCGTCTTGGACAATGGACGGATAAAGGAGGAAGGCACGCACGATGAGCTTATCCGAAAAGAAGGGCTATATGCCCATTTGTGGAATATACAGGAAAGTATTTCGGGGTGGAAACTGTAGATAAAGATGTGTTAAATTGTAAACTTTGTTGCCATCACTTCTGTATTGAATGTGCGGTGGCATTGGCTTACTGTATGAAGTCAGCATTATAATTGTCAGAAAATCTGAAAAGGAAACAATCACAATAGTATAAACATTTAATCAATTTCAAAATGAACAGATTAGAAAACTGTATTCTCTCTTTTTGGAAGGGATTTGTATCATCAGTACCGTAACAGTAATAATCCTATGATTTGAAAAGGTCGTCCATGGTGACCTCACTGTGGACGATACTTTTATGTTTTCCGTCCACCACTCCGTATGTGGTGACAAATGTGATTACCAATGTCTTTCTGGTCTTTGTCGCCATACGGAACAATCCCATCCGTTCGCGGAGTTTCATCTCGTAGTTATCAGTGATGGCATAGCGGTCAGTGCTGAACTTCATTTCGCACAAATGGATGATACGGTCTGCTCGCTCGATAATCATATCAATCTGGAAGCCAGGCATGTTTTTGTCAGAATCTGCCTTGCTTCTCCATGAGGATATGGCCGTTCCGACACCGGCTATTCCGAGTGCCGCCTTTATCTGCCGGTGATGTGCCAGACACACAAGTTCAAAACTGAGTCCCATCCATGCAGAGACGCTGCGGGAATCCATGTTGTTGCTCCACCACCTTTCATCCTTGGCATTGTTGGATTCTATGAACTTGTAATAAAACAATGTAAAGAAGTCCGTAAGCCTGAAAATGCTTCCCCGGGTCTTGCTCCCGAAATGAGACAGACGGGTTATGAAATCGCAGCGTTCAAGGTTCTTCAGTATCTTACTTAAGAAAGAACCTTCCAGACCTGTGGCTTTTGCTATGTCCTCCCTTGTCAGTCCGGACTTGTTCTCCGACAATAACTTGACTATTGATATATATGTGTCGGCATTGCTGAACAGGGCATTGTACAGTTCGTCGAATTCCCCTTTGAGATGGGCCCCGTCTGCAAAAAAGAGCCGGTCGATGTTCTGTGCAAGACTGTCAGAGGTATTCAGGAGGCTCAGGTAAAAGGGAACACCGCCGAATATCATATAGCATTGCATGATTTGGTATCTGTCCCATCTGCAGTTGCGCTGTCTCAGATATTCTTCCGTCTCATGCAGGTTGAACGGGGAAAGATGCAGGTTGCAGGTCACTCTTGCGTGCAGTCCTCCCTGGTTGGCTTCTATCTTGTCCGCCATCCATGATGTCGCCGATCCTGTGGCGATGAGCATAATGTCTGTACGCCTGTTACCCCAGCCGTTCCAGAATGTTTCCAAGGCATTGACAAAATTCGACCTCTGCGTATCCATCCAAGGCATTTCATCAATGAATATGACTTTTTTCCGGTCTGAAGGCAATGTCTCCAGATAATCTTCAAGCGCATTGAAGGCATCATACCATGTCCCGGCTTTCGGCTGTCTTCTTTTCGAATGACGCTTAATCGCCCTCATGAAATTCTGTATCTGCACCGAAGCCGGAGTGTTGTGCTCGCCGACAAAGGTGAAATCATATTTATAGTTGAAGAACTTGTCTATGAGATATGTCTTGCCGATACGCCTCCGTCCGCTGATGATGACAAATTCGGAGCGGTCAGATTCCAGACACCGCTGCAGTTCGTCACATTCTCTGTCTCGTGAAACCAGTCTTTCCTGCATAATATTTCCGTTTCCGCAAAGGTACTCAATCCATATGTATCTGCCAAATTTCAAAGAGTGAGTTTGTACTTTATCTTATAAAATATTTGAGTAAAAGTATGAACTCACTAATACAGTATAATGCTGAGTTACTACTTTATCTATGATTTTTTATGAGATAAAGTAACGGTTCGGTATATAGTGGCGTTCCATATTAGCCGGATGCCTTTCAGTTTTTCCCGGACAGGTTATGTGCCCAGCTTGCTGTTTCAAGTGGCACTCATCCCGCCGCCGAAAGGCAAGTGGGGTATTAGGCTACCCCTACGGGATTTTACTGGCAAACGGGCAAGCCCGGGCATAAATCGGATTGGCAGAGAGGGGATGACGGAAACATATCTGATGCCGTAATCACTCCGCTCTCCCTGCATCCATCAGTTCGAGCCCGAAGGTGTCGATGAAAGTCTGCAATACGGGATTGCGTGCTATCATCTGTTGAAGGATCATCTGCGGCGTGTCCTCCATCAGCAGGAAGTCTGCGATGTCCAGTCCGGCTTCACGCT
>ERZ779725.788-NODE-788-length-19482-cov-3.994904_pt1 | contig 19482 bp, 18 predicted proteins | sample MGYA00511890_ERZ779725 | MGnify/ENA primary metagenome ERZ779725 (study PRJEB29588, sample SAMEA2148549) | human gut metagenome | biome: human gut; feature: human-associated habitat; material: faeces | place: Denmark | collected 2008/2010 ...
CCGATATTCTGCCGACGGCGTCGCGCAACGGCAGCCGCTGAGTTTCCGAATAAAATGCCTCCCGCGGCGATACTTCAACTTCAGGCGGAATGTATTCGCGCGATGGCAGCCCGTATTTCGGGCGCTTGTAATTTCTGCGTATGTCCGCGAGGGCGCTAATTAGGCGCTCGATATCCCGCTGCCTGTCGCCTACGGAAATGTAGGCGAGGATATTGGATATGTCTCCAAACTCCGTCTGAATATCGTATTCGTCGCGCAGAATATCGTACACCTCCATTCCGGAGATGCCCGTTCCGAGAGTGTGGACAGACAATTTGGTTTCGTCGAAGTCGAAGACGTCTGAGCCGTTTATTAGCTCTTTGGAGAAGGCGTAATAATCGCCGATTTTATTTATTTCACCGCGCGCATATCTTGCGTATTCAATGACCCTCTTAAAAGTTTCTTCTCCCCTTAGCGCGAGGTTCCTGCGCGACAAGTCGAGGCTCGACATCAGCAAGTACGACGGGCTCGTAGTTTGCGTTAAATTTATTATCTGGCGCATTCTGCCCTCGTCGATTCCGCTTGCGCAAAGCAGTATCGAACTTTGCGTGAGGCTTCCGCCAGACTTGTGCATGCTGGCCGCCGACAAGTCTGCGCCGCATTCCATTGCCGATGGTGGGCACAGGCTCGAAAAATAAAAATGCGTGCCGTGAGCCTCGTCTGCGAGCGCCAGCATTCCGCGCTCGTGCGCAAGCGAAACAATCGACCGCAAGTCCGAACATACGCCGTAGTAAGTGGGATTGTTTACGAGAACCGCTTTTGCGTCGGGATTTTCGTCCATAGCTTTTAGGGCGGACTTTACCGACATACCAAGCGGTATTCCCAAGTTTGCGTCAATGCCTGGGTCCACATATACAGGAATTGCGCCGCTTACGATAAGCGCGTTTATTGCGCTGCGGTGGACATTTCTTGGCATGATTATTTTTTCGCCCTCTTTGCATGCGTATAGAATCATGGCCTGCACGCTGCTCGTCGTGCCGCCGACCATGAGGAAGGCGTGCGACGCGCCGAACGCATCGGCCGCCAGTTCCTCCGCCTCGCGGATGACGCTCGTCGGGTGGCACAGGTTGTCGAGCGGCTTCATCGAGTTTACGTCGACGTCGAGACAGTCCTTCCCTAGAAATTCGGCAAGCTCTGGATTTCCTCTTCCTCTTTTGTGCCCGGGGACGTCGAAGGGGACGAGGCGGCTGTCTTTCATTTCAAGCAGGGCTTCGTAAAGGGGGGCGCGGGTTTGATCTAATTCGGACATTTTAATATATATTCCTGCCGCTGTAAATTTCGGTCATTTCGCGTTTCAGGCTTTGGGTTATGCGCTCGCGCTCGGCTTTGCCGAGCTTTTTTGCGTCTCTGCCAAAAAGGTAGTTTTGAAGCTTAATGTCTTTTATGAGCATTTTTGTATGAAAGATATTTGCCTCAAATACATTTACATCAATGGCGTTGTAGCGAAGGAGCGTGTTTTTATTGATGTAGTCCTGAATAGAGTATATTTTGTGGTCGAGAAAAATTTTCTTGCCCTTGACGTCTCGCGTAAAGCCCCTTACGCGGTAATCCATAGTAATTATATCGGAGTCGAAACTTCCGATCAAATAGTCGAGGGTTGAGAGAGGGGTGATTTCGCCGCATGTAGCCACATCAATATCCACTCTAAATGTTGCCAAACTTCTATCGGGGTGGTACTCGGGATATGTGTGTACGGTGACGTGGCTTTTGTCGAGGTGGGCGAGTATTTCGCTGCCGCAATGCGGGATTAGAGATTTTTCCGCAATTAAGAATGTGACCGAAGCGCCTTGGGGATCGTAATCTTGCTTTGAAACACTTATAACTTTGGCGCCGATTTTCTCGGTGAGGTGCATCATTATGTTTGTGATGCGCTCGGAGTTATATTCTTCGTCGATATAGTCTATATAACTCAGCTGCTCTTTTGAAGTCTTTGCGTAGCAGACATCGTATATATTAAAGCTCAATGACTTAGTTAGGTTGTTGAAGCCATGTAGTTTAAGTTTGTTTTTCATTTATGTGGCTAATGGTAATGCATAAAAATCCGAGTTTTTGTTTCCGACCTTCTCCGCAAGGGCGAATGCCATGCGGGCGTCCACTGTAAAAAAATAATCAATGTTTTAGATAAGTCAGTGCGTTGTCTTGTCAATGTTTTTTTGTCTAAGGTTGAGAATATATGAATGTTCTGTTCTTAGTTAATGATATTTTTCCGTTCAAAAACAAATATGCTGAGGCTAAATTTTCTTTGAGTTTCTATATTTAAAATATATGAATGATTTTTTTAACAATATATAACTATTTTGTAATTTTACCGGAGCAAGATATATGTCTTTATTATGATGCAAATTTCTGCCAGGGGAAGGGTAGGGAAATGTTTTATAATTGCAAAGTAGAAAAATTTTATTAGCTTTAAATCATCAAATTATTTGATAATTGTTGACGTGATGAGGATAATCTTAACACAAAATATATGTATAATGTTTTTTATTTTTTTCAGTATATTTAAAGGTTGAAGTTTTATGGATAGAAATAAGTTAAGACGTTTTTTGAATAATATGCTTGTGTTTACAATAGGGATATTTGTATTTATTATTTCGTGGGTCTATATTTTGGAGCTTATTACAAATTCTGAAACGATTATAGATTTTTTGAGCAATCGGGTACAAAATAAAAAAATTATAGAAGATTTTATTTTTGTGGTATCATCTATTATTCCGGTAATTTTATTTTCAATTATAATTTCCTTATTTAGAAGGCGTGATAAGGAATAGATTTTATTATGATGCAAATTTGCAGCGTTCCCTCCGTGTTAGACAGACTTGCCTGGAAGGAGAATATACAAATGTAGCTTTCGGACAAACTGATGCAAATCTTTAAAGACGGCAAAGATATAGTGCGCTTTGAATGCAAAGATAAAAACCGGTTCATAAAAATTGCGCCCGAAAACAGTGTTCTAATTTTTTTTGTGACAGCTACTTATCAAATGAAATAAAATTTGTACAGTCTTTAGAGAATTACTTAAAACCTGCATATGGAAAGTTTAGCAGAATGAGTATTCTCATATTGACAAAGCAAGCTTTTGCGCCAAAAATCTTAAAAGACATTGTTCTTTACAGCAATCCTTACGTTGAAGGATAGGATTGTGTGTTTTTCTTGTAAACAATTGTGCAAACCTTGGCAAATTTCAGTCCAAAAACTGTAGCCTGAATTTATATTCTTGGTAGTTTTGCTATAATGATTGAGAGGGATGCGAAATATAAATTTACAAGTTTTTTTATAGGAAATTTAAAATGAAGTATTTGTTATTTTTATTTATTATAATTATTATATTTCTATTTTGTTATAAAATAGGAAATGAATTATTCGTATCAAATACTGATACTTCAATATCTCAGCTTGGCAATGTTTATTCTGAAGAAAATCGCAATGGAATATTGTATGTTAATATAATTGGCAAGGATAGTTATGGCTCTGTAAATACAAGGGTATCTACTTATAGTAAGTATTCAATAACCCAGTTAAGTCCTCATTATATTTTGTTAAATTCATCAGATATTGGCATCTGTATAATTACCGATAAGATATCTTCAAATTGGGGCGCATATGGATCCAAGCATATAAAAATTAACGGTTATGATGTGTACGTCGTATTAACAGAATCTCTACATAGCTTTAAAAGAGAGTCAGATGGAATTTTTGTTTTATTCAAAAAAGGTAATGATATAACAACTTATAAATTGGAGGGACATTTCCATCTATCGCTCTCACCTTGTCATGCTGGTAATGATTATTTATCGATAAGTACAAAACTTCACGAATATACTTTTAAGGTTGGGGATAGTATTTCACTAACAGTCAATTAATGAGCTTGGTAATTGACAAAACGGGCTTATATAGCAATATTTACGGATAAATAATTCTTCTTTATAAACAGATCCTACGTTGGAGGTTTGGAAATGCATTTCCGTTTAGAAAGTACAACTCTTACATGAAAAAAAAGAAACCTAAATTGATATTTCGATGTAGCTAATTTATGCATCTATTTTGACAACAAGATAATGAATTCAATAGTCTTTATACTTATCGCTTTAGGATAATTTTTACAAAATATGAAAAAAATTACGATTAAGGTATCAGTTTTTATAATAATAACTTTTTTGTTTATTGGTATATATATATTCAAATATTCAGATCCTAACTCTCCTTTGCCGGAATTTGATTATAAAGGGATGGATAAGCGTGAAATTGTCATTCACATTTTAGAAAATGTTCTAATTAATTCTAAGAGTAGGGGAATTCTTATGGCTGCACCTCCGGGTAATTATATAGAGGTTAAAAACAAAGATTCTATTTTAAAAAATGATTATGTTATGAATCAGTCAGTGTGGGATGTAAATATTGTGTGGGTTCGCAATTATTTTAAAGGAGGTTATTATTTTTATAGGTTGAAATTTGACGAAAAAGGCAAGGTCTATCAACAGGACATATTATTCTCTTCAGATGGATTTTTGGGATTATAAAGCAATGCTATCTGCAGAGATAACATAGGCTTATTTGAATAAGGGGATTATGAATATTTATTACCTCGAGGCACAAGAAAAGTCTAATTTGATAAATTATTTGCTTATAAGGTATGGTAGAAAAAGGAAAAGTAAAAAATTACACTGAATATCTATACTGACAACAAAATAAAAAGTAATGATGGAGATCTATATGGAGTTAAAAAGTAAACTTTTGCTTGTTGTATTTGCAGTTATGGCAATCACTGGTTGTTGCCAGATAAAAGATATAAATGAAAGATATTTATCAAATATAGAAGTCACAGATATGTCCACCAAAGACAAAAAAATTATAAAAATAAAGGGTGCATATGGAGAAAGCGCATGGGGCATATCTTCGTTATTTGCAAAAAAGGAGCGTGATAATATTGTAATAACAGGGCAGCTAAAACTAAATTCAACTGAAGGAATAGAACTCATTCTGGATATACCAGAAGATGTGAACAATGTATTTATATATTCTCGAAAAATATGGACAAGGGGAATAAACAAAAATATAAAAGGAAAATAAAAACATTGATTTAATATGATATTTTATATAAGGTTTTGATGAAAGAAGTTTGATGACTATTCTAATATTCTTCAAATAAGCTTGGCTTCATTATATTTGAAAAATGCAAGAGAAAATAAAGAGTTTAATTTAGAGAGTACGGGTATGCATATAAACGAAAATATCTAAATGAATATAACTATGAAAGTGATTTATTATATCATATTATTTTTTATACCTTATCTCTTGTTTGCATCTAAAAATACATGTATAGATTTTGAGAAATATTTATATGATAAAACGAGCGGATATTTCTGCAATGGAGACATACAAACACGAATTGAAAATCTGAAGGAAATAGGCCTGCTTGAAAAGTTTTTAGAAATATATAAAAGGCTAAATTGGGATAATAATACGATAATAAATTTTATAAAAATTGGATCTATAGAAAACCCATCTATATCTATTTATAGTGTAAGTGATAACGAGATTGCGGGAATAAAAGTTTATTTTGACGGACAATCAAACGCAATCGCCCATAAAACAATAATTCAAACAATTTCAAAATCAAAAAAAGAAGAGATTGCAAATAAAATATCAGGGTTGAAGAAATATTTCACTAATCCCATAAAATCTAAATTGAAGTTAAACGAGAATGATCCAGTAATAATCTTTAATTTTCGAGACATTGAAGATTCAGTTGTTGTAGCGCCTAAAACACTATTCCCCGATGATAATGAAAGTATTATTAATAAACTGATATCTTTGCGTTCAAATATACTATTGGAATTGGGGTTAGATAGTGTAGAGGCTGACTTAAATACGGCATCAGTTAATTCTTTGCAAAATAGGTTGAGAAATAAATCTATTCTGAATTTCAAGGATATTAATAGTGCGCTAAATTGTTTTCTTAGAAATAATAAAATTTATGGAATAGGACAATCATTGTGGCAATACTATACATCGTCTAATAATCCCTTAGACAAATATTTGTCAGTATGGATTTATAACATAGATATGCGCCTCAATCAAAATATGGAATTGCCTGTGGAGTACCTATTTAATGAGAATTTTCTACCATATATAGACCAATTAGATCCTAATGAGAATATATTATATACTTTTATATATTATAAATATAGTCAATTTAAAGGAAATAAAAAACTATCTGAATTCTACTTAGATAGATTAAGAAAAGAAGATATTGACAAGAGATTATTATAAACAAAATATAAACTATATAAACGATATAGCAACATTGAAACTCTATTATGGAATTTGAAGGCAGATTACTAAATTGGAGTGTACTATTTATTTTTTAAACTCTTTTGAGAAATATAAAAACGAGTAAGGCATTTATGAAAAAACTTAAAATGCATTCATATTATCTATTAGTTTTGCTTTTTGCAATATGTATGAATTTAAATGCCTATGGAGAAGATAAATTTTTTTATATTCCAGAGACTAAATTATATTCATTAAAGGAATTAGCTTTGAATGGTGACAAAAATGCCGCCTACAAGCTTGCAAGATATTATGATTTTTATTCTAAGGATTCAGATAGCTTATATAGAGCCTCTCTCTGGTATTATATATCCGGACTTCTCGGACAAAAAAATGGATACAGGAAAGCCTTTGACACTTTGAAAGAAACCTCACATATAAAATTTGAAGGTAATTCGGCGGATTTCTCGGATTTTCTAAAATTCTATCCAAGAGAGAAATTTAATATTGAAGGAGACTATCCCAAATTACTGTATCTTTTAACGTTTTTGTATTGTGATAAATATTCCAAAAATGATGAAAATCATGAGATTTCAAAAAAATATCTATTAGATCATGAAGTAGACTTAAACTTATTTTCATGCAAAAACTATAAAATATATCTTCATGATGATTTTTATATTTTAACTGACGAAATTCATGCTATGGAGAAGCTTGCTTTAAGGGGAAATCGGCGAGCTGCGCTTGAACTATCAAACTATGCAAATTTTTATCCAACTCCTTATAGTAAATACGGCTTTCTTTGGGACTATGTTTACAATGTAATGATAAGTGATGCGATAGAAGATATAGACAGTGTATTTCCTCAAGAAATTAGGGTGAAGCGCGGTATTAGTAAAGCTGACGATATTTTTTTAACTCTCTCACGCGACACAATTGCCGACTCAAATAAGAGTATGCTTTCAAGCTATATTTTATATAAATATTATGAAATTATAGGGGATGATGAAATGGTGAAAAAATATAAAAAGATTTTAGAATTAGATAAAATAGATAATAAATTATTGATGCGCCATAAATATATCAATTAACTTTCAAAAGTTATGCGTGAAAGCTTCAGATATACCTTGGATTGTAAGGTTTGTTAGTTTGTGAAATAAGTGACACGAAATATACAACAGCGTCTCTTGAATAGTGCTGCAGCCATTTATTGGGAATAGGCTACGTAATTTTTGGAGTATTATTTACAGATATTTCCAAAATCCGCATAGATAAAGTTAGAGAAAGACGACTCTTGCATTGACAAAACAAGCTTTTGTAGCGATAATTTTGATAGTTTACATTATTTACAGGCAATCCTACATTGAGGATAGGATTATCCGCTACTCTGGCACAAATTCTGTGCGGTATGGACAAATGGCTAAATTAAAATGTAATGTATAGATAATGATTTCTTGTAAGGAGACATATGTATGTGAGAAATGAGAATAATATGTTTGGCTATGTGTATCTTTATAATTGTAGAATATCCATAAGCTTATGGATCTATTTTATTTTTATAATCTAGGTTTTCTTAAATGACAAGAGGTGAATGGAAAAATTCGCAATAAAAATAATTGGTGAATGCAGACTTTAATAATGTGAAAAGGTATATTATGAGTAAGAGATTTATATTATTTGTTATATCTTTCTTTATTTCTTTAAATATAGTGTTGGCGCAGGATAAAGATAATTGCATAGATAGAGACCGGCAAATATGCATTAATACAATAAAAAAATATCCTTATTCACAATTACTGGAATACTTAAAAAAAAGTAATGACTTTTTTATACTTGTTTTAACATATAATTCGGATTGGGGTATGTATCCTTCTTATATCTATGTGGATAAGCCCATACAACTACTGAATAATAAAGCAAATATAATAGTTTTAAATAAGAAGATATCTGATAAAATATCTAAATTAATCAATTCGTATATTGATTTTGAAAAGCCTTTATTTGTCAAACACGGGGGAAATTCCCTCCCCGCAAATTTTCATGTCATAGTTGTCTATAAAAATGGTAAAAGATCTGAGATAATACTAAGTCAACTTACTAGTAAAATAACAGATAAATACGAAAACAATGTATATATAGATAAACCATTTATATTTTTAGCAATGTTAGCAGATGCAACAGATACATCTTCAATGTTTGAAAATATATACGGATTTTTCCCTATTTCTTTAAAAAACATAAAAATAAAAAAATAACGTAAAAAATATATTTTTTTTATAGAAGAATCAGATGTTAAGTAGCATATATCTCTGAAGATTATTCTTATTTTTTCGGAAGAAATCCACTGCGAGTAGATAAAAAACTAAATTTACCGTTATCGACAAATTAAGTTCTGTAAAACTAAAAAAACAAGTTGAGCGCTTCTATTAGCAAATAACAAAAGATGGGCGCGAAGGTTATTAAAAGTGCCTTTGATGGAAAACCTTTGTTGGTAAAAGTAGGTTATGTAAAGTTCATAAAAAGGTATTTTCTGCCGGTTGCAGTTTTACTTATAGAATAGACGGTGATCTCAAAGATTTTTTAGGGGAAGAGTATAAATATCTCTGGAATAATCATGGAATGAGCAATCGAAATATGACTTGGTTATTGACAAAATGTGCTTTCTGCACAAAAGTAACCAAAACGTGTTGTTCTTTACAGGGATATTCCTACTTAACGGGTAGAGGCGATGTATTTTTATCTAAAAACTTCCAAATAAACATTGGCAAATTATTACTCAATATATTTATTGGTATCACTATGTTGGAAAGTTTTGCAAATTCTATTAGCGCTATAATACCACTTATTGCTAAGCCTGGGCCTTAACCGGAAATTTTTTCTTCAGTTAGGCACTGCAAAAATTGATTTGGAAATATATTGCGAATCTTATTGCACTTAGAATTTTAACCTAAGAAAGATTTTCGTTGGACAAAATAGGATATAAAACTTTCTTAACTTCAAGGCAATAATATCTAAAAATCTAATAGGATTTAAATTATTAGGATATATTCATTGCCTTAGCGTACATAATATTTATGATTCTACTTATAACAGGAGAAATAAATACGAGCCAGATTGGAAAATTAGAATTTAAAATCCATTAATAGTAAATTTTAAACACATAATTCAAAGAATCTAAACAAGATATGATATATTAAAACCCTGCATAAAATAGAAATAACTTTTATCAAACTGATTCAGCCTTAGCAAATAATCTTAATGCATATGATGTATTTTTATAAATCTTTTCTCTTGATTTTAATTATCCTTAATTTCCCTTTATTGGCGATGGGAAGCTCATCAAGTACTGTATCATATTATACAGAAACACTAAATATGCTAATAAAAAATTCAACTTTAACTGTCGCAGACATTAAAGAGCTTAATAATTTAATTCTTTATGATAAGTCTTTAAGTGATTATTCCAAATATCAAGATATAAATAAAATATTATTGGATAAATATGTTGATTCCATTGAAGAATTTCAAAAAATGCTTAATGTATCTAAGTCTGATGTACTTAAAACATTAAACGCTATTGTAGCCAGGCAATACTCAAATAGGAATTATGCATTTAAAGAAAATTTGCCGTCAAAGCTAAACTTAAATCTATCAAAAGATGAGGCTAAGAAAATCGTAGAAATTATTATTGTAAAAATGTATGGTAAAGAAGTCTTATCGCAGCGCCCCTGGGAGGTAGTTGAATCCAATAATACATATATAATTAAAGGGCATAATCCGCTCTTGAGTAATGAAAGAGGCGGTATTGTTAAGATAATAATAAATAAACAAAATGCTGAAATTTTGGATATATCGCATGGGAGATAGTCAACCGGGAATATTTAATGCAGAAAAGACAAATTTAGAAAGGTGTTGTTTTAAATAGTAATTTATTTTTCTATTTTACTTATTTATGGAATATTCCGTAAACCTTATACAGAATTCATTATATTATTAATGGTGTGTCATATAATGAAAGTATGGATATAAAATATCAGATTTTTTACTGTAAATAAAATATACCTTTAATGATTATATGTAGCAAGAATAATGATATGGGAAAAGTACTTCCTTTATAATTTTGCTCTGTTGATGTTCAGTATTTGAACGGATATGTATTTCATTTGACAAGTGAAGATATAAGTATATATAAGATAAAGAGGTGTAGAAAATGATGTATATAATCCGAAAGATAGTGCGGGAAGTAGTAGCCTGTCTTAATAGTAAGATAAAAATATTAATAGGGCTGTTCTGCATTTTATCACTAGCTACATGCGGAGAAACTTATCTTCAACAATCAGAGATACAAAAATTAATAGTTGAATATGAAAAAATAAATAATGTCGAATATGTTTTTGTAAGAGGTATTCCATTTCATAGTGTATTATCTCCGACGCAGTATAGTGTGTCGGATAATGGAGATTCTATAAATATAAAAGTTAAACTGGAATTATCTCATAAAAAATTAGGACTTCCTTTGGATATTCGTGTGGTAATTCGCGACAAGACGAAATATATAACATTTGGAGAAAATGGCGATATTATATGGAAGCGTGAATCAGTTGCCAAGTAGTTTGAATTGAAAAGAAGAGGTGTAACGGATAATTTATACTGCCATATTAATTCGTACGCCGATAATGGAAAAAGAAGGTGGTAGTTTGATATGAAGAATATAATTAAAGTATTATTTTTATTTTGCGTTATAATAATTATCTGTGTACTATATACTTATATAAGCCTACGTGAGCGGAATTATAGTGAGCATGGCACGTTTGATGTATTCCAACCTAGTATTGGAAATATTGATGTGTCGAAATATATGCCAAAGCAAACAGTTAACATTAAGTACGATTTGAAAGTTAGATATTCTTTAGCTGATTTATGTTGGTGCGGATTTGTTTCCAGGGAAGACTTTGAAACATTCATAAGACAAAATTCAAAAGCAAAAAGGCATGAAGAATATATATATTTCGCATTTTGCGAGAAATTAGGGACTCCAATTCCTAAAAATTTAGTTATTTATACAATAAATAAAGCTTTAATTGGTTACGACCCTAATAAGCAAATCATATACGGAATATATACATCAAAATAATATTTAAGCATTTCTTTTTTATTAAATAAGCATACTAAGTTATGAACCTTATGATAGTTAATGATTCTTATGAATATTTTTGCTTATATAATGTATTAAGGTCAACTAATAATTTAAATAATTACCTACCTTTATAAGCATAAGAATAAAGGTATTCTGTAAAAAAGGAGGCGAGAATTTTTATAAGGACGTCTATTTATTGATAACCTCACTTTCTTTGTTTGATGAATCTATATAGTTTTTTAGAGAATCAGAAATTATATCTTCTGTTGTATTTTTATTATAAAACGACGTCTCACTCACAACATATTGCACATTATTTATATTATCGCTGACATTGCAAAATTTCGGTAATTTGATAATGAAATTTTCATTTGCTTGATTAGATGATTTAATTGAATCTTTAGAAATTGAATAAATATTTGTAATTATCAAATCGCCCTTGTCGTTGTAATTTTCAATTTTTATATTTGTTGGAATGCTTACACCATTATCTCCTGTTTTATAGTCATTTAAATATATTATTTTACGCTTTTCCCCTAAAGTATTGCCTGAATTTATATAATAAAATTCGATTTTTGATAACAGCATCGATTTAGGGTCAAAATACATTCCGAAATCTTTAATATGAATTAGTCCATCTTCCAAAGATGCATTTATCTTCTTATGATTTTTTAATGCATTCAATAAATTTTCAGCATAAAATATAAAGCATCCTTTAGTATTTGAATAGTATCCAAATGCATCTAAGATATTTGGAATGTCTGGATTCAAAACTCTCTGAATATTAGCTTGTGATACCGATTCTTGCGGTGAAAATTTATGTAGTCCACCTTTATTTGAGTATTCTATTAGGCTATTAGGGAAAATTTTCAGTAAAGTCATTATGCCTTTAAAATATGATTTATTTATCTGCATATTTAAAACATGTTTTCCATCAGAATTTGTTTTAAATTCATCTATTTTTTCCAAATAAGAAAAGCTATTAAACTGACATCTTATATTGCCTATTTTTAGAGAATTCATACCTTCTGGCTTTTTATTATTTCCCACAAAAGCTTTCTCATACGTCGTTTTTACAGTATATCTACATGAAAAGTAACTTTGATAAAACATTTTTTGAGCCAATAAATCAATTTTTTCGATAGGCTCTGTTGCACATGTTATCTGCGCTATAAATAGATAAAAGCATATAAATATATTTGTCTTTAACATATATTATTCCTTTTCGTCTCACTCTTTTTCTGGATGTTTAGAATTAGATTCATAAATATCCTTGAATTCACATCGGGCCAATCTATAAAAAAATCAACTTATTATTTAATAAAGTGTTAGATTAATAGATGTCAATAAAATTATATTCATTATAAATATCTATATAATTTCCCATAATGTAGTCTGCAGATTCCTGCTTCGTGCTTAGAACTTCTTCCAATTAGCTATTTCCAATGCTCTAAATTCTAAACTTAATTGAAAAAAATGTCCCAAAATGTATAAAACTACCTTACGTTAGCACCTGAAACCCGATATTAGTAATATGTGGAGGAGCGAAGCGGGCTTGCAACATCCTAAGGACAAACCTGGTGAAAATTAATCGGGAAGGGTGTTCAACTATTGACAGGACGAGCTTTGGGGGTAATAATCTAATAAGTTATTGTTCTTTACAGGCAAATCATACGCTTAGGGTTCGGGGGATACAGGTTCATATTTAGAAACTATCGCGCGGACGTTGCTAAATGGCTCTCCCAAGACCTCATTGGCTCTCCGACGACTGGAAGAATTTTGCTTTTTGCAAAAACTCTGATTAATGTCATGCAGATCTATATAGAACTTGTTTGTACTAATTCTAAATACTTAACTGGTAATTATATAGATTTCAGTAATTTGGAAATGATTAAAAAATGCGCGGGATATAACGATTACGACATTATAGAGCTAATTGCATGTAATACCGGGGGAATATTTTCCCAAAAAATTGCACTAAGCATTAGGCAAGAAAGTGAGAGCTCTAATGGGAAAAATTTTTGTGCATTGTAATGGACTTTATTGATTAAAGAATAGGATATATCTTACTTATGAATAAAATAATTGTATTTTTAATCTTTTTAGCGGCATCTTTAATAGAGGTGAATGCAATAGAGATTATAACTGCATTGAAAATCTATCGTGATTCACCTTTTAATCTTAGTTCAGATGAAAAGGTAAAATATGAGAAATTGGCTATAGAAGGAGATGGAGATGCTGCATATAAATTGGGGCGTTATTATCTTTATTGCGAAAATACAGAATATAATGAAAAAATAGCAGCAGTATATTATTATATATCACGGTGTTTTATGCATTTAAGTGGATTTTTAGAATTAGACAGAATTCTTTTTTATAAATTTAATATACCCATTTATGAACATACTCAGCATGATATTTTTGGACTGTTTACTCAAACGGAGATAGATGAATTAAAATCAAAGAATGACTTATTGTCTAATTTTATTTTATACCACTACTATTTAAATCAAAAAAACAAATCGAAGGCGGCGGAATATAAATTGTTGTTGGACGGTAAAATGCCATCGCGTTTATTATTGCCATTTGAGGTCATAGATAAAAAATATTCGGTTGGCGTACCGCTTTCGCAACCGCATATAGAGGAAGATGAATTTATAGTATATAAAAGACTTGGTTTGGCAGGAGATGGATATAGTGCTTCAACAAGAATAATGGCGTATTACAGATTTGGCTCTCATGATGATGAGAGGAAGGCGAAATATTTAAGAAATATATGGGCATATATTTCATCCAAGTTTGGGTATAAAGGATGTGAAGGTGTCTTAAAATTCCATTGGAAAGATTCTATTGAAAGTTTATTTAATGAAATCGTAGAACTTGGAATAATAGGTGAAAATGAATTTGAGTATGATTATGTAATGTATAATTATTACAAATTTAAAAAGGATGATGTAAACGAGAAAAAATATGCGGAAAGGCTCATAAAGAGAGATGTAGATAGAAGATTAATATTATAATTGGGGTTAATTCTGATTTTATTTTTACTTGAAAATTAATTCCAAAAGAATATATAAACTTAGCAATAAAAGTTGTTGCTGATAATTACACATCAGTTGAGCTCTTATAAGGAATATATCTTAAATTAGAGGAGAAAATAAAGATGAGGAATAATATGAATAAATGTATTCTAAATTATAAACAATATCTGCTTTTGATTTGTATCTTTTTCTCTAACTTAGTTTTTTCAGCAGAGGAAAATCCATTTGCAAATAACGAATATAGCATTGATTATAAAGAAATTCTAAAAATAAAATTAAAGCCAGAAAAAACTCCTAATGATGATTTCAAAAACGGCTTAGAATCTTTAAGAAATTGGGGGAAAGAGCTTTTAAAACTTGATAAAAAAAGAGAATTGAAAGGTTATTATGCAGTTTTATTTATAAATAATAAGGCTATATTTTTTACAAAGTTGGAGAGAAATGGGGATATTTATACAAACAGATTTGCGACAGAAGAAATAGATTTTAATGTAAGTCTTTCCGAAGTAGAGGAAAATTACCTTAAAGGAAAGGTAGACATATATTATAAGTATGGCAACCCTGGTTCACAAGAATCTGACGGTTTTGGCTGCAAAGGGATTATCCCACTTGTTGAAAACATTTTTATCTTTCCAATTATGGATAAAAATAAAGTTTTTGCTATATATAAATTATAATATTCTAATATAAAATTATCCATGTGATTCCTAAAAATTGCATCTGAATAATGTCGCAACAATTGCTATTTAATAATGATATGTGTATATGAGTAATGGCTTTTTTATCGGAAGGCTTTGCAATTATTTAGGGCTTTGGTATATAAAATATATAAACGAGTAGCAAGCTGGCAGCGGCAATTTTATATCGCAATAAGCGAAGATGGAGAAAAAAAGTGAGTCTATATTTACTGATATTTTTTGAACCAGCATAAGTAATGTTAGCGGGAATGGGTATTCTGCTATTGACAAAACGGGCTTTCGCGCTGATACTTATGATAAGTTATCGTTCTTTACAGACAAATCCTACGTTGAAGGCTTGGTCTGCGCGTTTTAATTAAGAAATTACTGCGCTAATATGGCAAATGTCTGCCCCAAGGCCTTATCGGTTCCTCTGGCGGTTTGGATAATTTTGCGTATTGTAATAACCAATTAGTATGATTGATTTGTATGGCGCATATGACTTGGCAAACAGCGCATATATCAGCATTAAACTACAAAATAGTACAATAAAAGGAGGGTATATATTGAAGATTTTTAAAATAAGCAGGAAAACTTTATCGGAATGATATGAAAAGAATTTTTTACATTGTTATCTTATGTATAGTGATAATATTTTTCTTCCTTCCCGATTATAGAGCAACTAGGACGGAAGAAGCCGTAAATGTACAGGCATTTAATATAATAACTAAATGGCAAGACAAACTAAGAGACGACGCCCCTTTTGATTTTTCTACTTTTTCGTCGCTCTTTACACCAAAAGACGTTTTAAGTGAAATAAACTTGTACGAAGAAAGGATGCGGAATTTTTATAATATATCGCCTAGCTCCAATATTTCAGCTGTCGGTGAGCTTATGAAAATTCAAAAGAATAATTTTATTTTAGATGTAAATGTAGAAAACTTTTTCCCCATAACGAATTTTACCGCCAAAAAGCGATATTGGCATTGGTTATACGGTGTTTTTATACCTTTAAATAATACGCCCAAATATGCATTTATTCGCTTGGGATATGATTGTAGGATTAATATAATGGAGTCTTTTATTGGAGAAAACTCTTTTATTTCCCTCTTAGGTATTGACGGTAATAGTGGAAAAATTTTAGACAAAGAAATAGAACATATTTTTATTGAGCGAATGAAATTAAAAGAGTAATCAGGTAATATTATAGTTATAAGATGTAAAAGTTTATCTAATTGCTAAACTTGTAAATTAACGGAAGGTAACAAGAAATAACGAATAATGCTCAATCAATAATGTAGTGGTTTTTATGAAGATTCTTTTTTTTATTTTACGGCTTATTTGTATTCCTATTTTCATTTTTACCTCAAGGGCAACAATAATAATTATGACAAATATAGGATTTCACAATTATCTATTAGAAAATGGATTAGAAAGAGAAAACATATATATAATATTTTTTGTTACATCTTGTTTCTTTGCCGCATTGATTTGTGTTTTATATTTAAAATTTGTCTCAAGATTAAAGCATTATTTTTATTAGCTTATTAAAGAGATTCATTGTATGGGCATAGAATCAAAGAAGCGTTTTTTTTGTGTATGTTGATACGCTAATTGCTGGCGATATTCTTGGAAAAGCTTAAGTAAGATAGTGGAGAATGGGTATTTGGCTACTGACAAAACGAGCTTTCTGCCCGGTACTTCCGACAAGTCATCGTTCTTTACAGGTAAACCTAATACTCCTCAACGCTTTTTAGGAGGATATCTCAACCATTGCATAAATGCAGTTAAGAAAAATTTCACGATTAGCTCTTGCATTTTTACGCAATTATTTTCTTGGGAACTTTACTTAATTGCCAGTCGAATGGACATACTTTAACTCCAATGTAAAACGCGGCAAAAGCGGCAGATTTCGGATTCTCATTCTCAGTTTTTTAAGCGTGGGTTGTGGGATTCTTCAAAAATTTTTCTTGTAGAGGAGTTTTACGATGTTATTTTTAAAAAAATTCTTATTATTCTTTAATGTTATACATATTATGAGCAAATATTTGGCACTCTTATTGTTGTCCTTGCCGTGTCTTTCAATGGCTGCACAACCTGTATTTTATGCGCCTCTTGACGATTCCGCAGAAGTCATTGCGCCCGACGGCTCAAAGCTTAAAAGTGGTATTATATATGGAAAATCCGGATATTTTCAAGGTGTCTCTGGAAAGGCGCTTGAAGTAAAGCGGCATGCGTACGACCAAGCCACTGCGTTGAATTTTGCGGGGCTCCCGGAAACGGATTGGAACGAGGCTACGGTTTCTTTTTGGTTCAAACCGTATTGGAAGGAAACCGATCCTGAGGGATTCCCAATCTTTACAGCTAACGGCAAAAATTTCCGCTTTTATTTTCTAAAAAGCGCGCGCGGATATATGGAGTTGAGCGTTTGCGCGCCACAGCAGCTTCAAATACTCTGCAAAAACGTCCTGAAAAAAAACGAATGGGCGCATATAGCATTCACATGGGACACTAAAAAGGGCGAGGCCATCTTATATATAAACGGGAAGATGGTCGGCAAGAAGGTCGATTCTTCGCGCTCTCAGAAGCTCGAAAAACATTCGCTCAATATGTGGCTTGGAAATTCCGGAGGCGACCGATTTAAGGCAAAAGTCGGCAACGGCCTGTACGATGAAATTAAGATATTCGACAAGGCTCTTCCTCAGGAGGAAATTTTTGCGCTCTCGACTTCGGGTTCGGATTCGGAGTTGGCGAAAATAAATCCGGACATCATTCCGTTTGCAAATGGGGCGGCGGAGTTCATAATATCAGATAAGCATGCAAAATACCAAGGCCCCAAGAAGCTTCTTGAGCTCGATTTGGGCGCCGACAAGATCTCCATTGTTTCCATGGGGGCATCCGGCAAAGTATCTTTTGTATATAGCGGAAGCTCTAAAAATTCGGCGATAGAGTCGGCTTGCATTCTTAATTTATCTCAGCCGCACAAAATCCTCATAAAACAAAACGGCAAAGATATAGAATTTTATATAGACGATTCCCTCCAAGGCTCTATCAAGGACGCTTCATTTACAAAAATTATTGCGGCGAAAGCTGCAAAGGATTTTTCGGCATATCCGAACACTGGTTTCCCGTCCAAAGACGAATTAAATAAACTATCGGATACCTCCACAAATGCGGCCGAAAACGACTTGTGGACTCTGGCAGACGCGGCGCGGCGCTCTGACGGCGCAAGGTCGGGCGTATGCCTGAACGGCTATTGGCGCGTAATACCGGCTAACGAATACTCTTATGCGCCTTCCGGCAAATGGTGGTATATGCGCGTGCCTGGAAGTTTCAGGTCGCCCCTATACAACATATATCCGCTCGCAGGCGATAAGCTCGGGAAGGGCACTCAATACTGGAATGGAAAATCTCTCATCGAAAACAGGTCGGGCTGGTACCAGCGGGTCTTTGAGGTTCCCGCCGACTTGAAAGGCGAGCGCGTTTTCCTGAACTTTGAAAATCTCAACGGCGACTACGGCAGAATATATCTCAACGGAAAACTGATAGACTCGTTCAGGCAGGACTTCAAATGCTTTCCTGTAATTCCCAATCCGAGGAGAATAGACGTCACAGACTTGCTCTCAAAGGACGGGAAAAATGTTGTCACTGTATTTATAGACAGGGCGTATATAGCCTTATGGCGCGGAGTCCCGAGCATTGGCGACCACGAGGAGATTGCAATCGGGGATGTATGGCTTGAAAAAGCTCCGTCGCGAATGTTTATATCGTCGGCCATTGCATTGCCGTCGTTCAGAAATTCCAATGTTTCTCTCCTTGCGAGGATTCAGAATCCCGGCGCCCAAAAAGGCGAGGGAAGGGTGGAATTCTCTTTTATGGACGCGAGCGGAAAAACAAAAACTTTTTCCAAAAAATTTGAAATTACCGGCGAGCGCGAGCAAGTGGTAAAGTTTGTCGAAAAATGGAAAAATCCCGTCCTTTGGGACGCCGAAAATCCGAATCTCTACAAAATGAGTGCCGCGCTATTTGCCGACTCAAATATAGCCGATACTTTCCCGTCTAAGGATTTCGGCTTCCGCGAGGCTTGGGTCGAGGGCGGAGAATTCAGAATGAACGGCAATAAGATGCGCATGCGCATGTGGACATCGCCGGCTCTTGGGAGGCTCCGCCAATATTTTGGGCACCCAAATTCCATGGGGCAGTACGTCGCCCATATTAAGGGAATGAATTACGACACTGTGCGATTTGATCCTTTCAGAAAGACTTCGCAAGTCGCATGGCCCGAATACTTGCGCGAATGCGACCGCGCAGGCTTATA
>ERZ779725.790-NODE-790-length-19458-cov-2.437613_pt1 | contig 19458 bp, 18 predicted proteins | sample MGYA00511890_ERZ779725 | MGnify/ENA primary metagenome ERZ779725 (study PRJEB29588, sample SAMEA2148549) | human gut metagenome | biome: human gut; feature: human-associated habitat; material: faeces | place: Denmark | collected 2008/2010 ...
GTCGCTGAGCACCGCGCCCGCGCGGTCAACATCCGTATCGAATATAATGCCCAAATCGGCATGGGTTTGCTTGACACCATTTATGATGTATGCCATTGCACGCTCGTCCTCCGGATTTGGCGCATGGTTGGGGAAATGCCCGTCCGGCTCGGTAAAAAGGCTGCCCGCCGTGTTCGCGCCGAGGGGTATGAGCACATCCTTTTCAAAGAAGCCGCCCGCGCCGTTGCCCGCGTCTATTATTATGCGCATGCCTTCAAGCGGACGCTCCTTATTAGTGCCGCGGCGTATCGCGCCCACAAGCTGCGCCGCGTATACGCCCATGAAGTCTATCTTTTCCGCAGTGAAGGCCGTATTCGCGCCGTCGGCATAAAGCGTTTCGGCAATAGTGAGTATTTCCTTTATGTCCGCCTTTTCAAAGCCGCCCCCGGCCGTAAAAAACTTGAAGCCGTTGCGCTCATAGGGCAAATGGCTTGCCGTGGCCATAACCGTGCCATCGAACATAAAGCCTTCTGTAACCGTTGCCATGAACATGGCGGGCGTTGTGGCAAGGCCCGCGTCATAAACGCCTGCCCCTTCCGCGTTCAGTCCCGCGCCCAGCGCCGCGCAGAGCATTTCGCCGGAAAGGCGGGAATCCCGCCCCATGCACACGCGGATATCGTCTTTATTAAGCTTTGTCTTCAGCACGCGCGCGAAGGCACGGCCTATTGCATACGCCGCATCGGGCGTAAGGTCAACGCCCTTGCCGCCTTCGGTTTGTATCGCAACGCCGCGAATATCGCTGCCGTTCTGCAATTTTGTAAGCTGCATATTCATCCTCCCATAAAAAAGGCGGGAGATGCCCCGCCCGTGATATTATTGTTCATTCAAGGCCGCACAGCAGCCTGTACAGCGGCTTTATTGTATTGAACGCCGCAATAAGGTCGTCCTTCAGCTCCGGCTCAAGCGTGCGCTTAACATTGGGGCAGAAGAAGCTCCAGCCAAGGCTTTTGCGGTTGAGATAGGGCTTCAGCCTTTCGTCCGCGTCCTTAAATCTGTCCCGCTTGAACATATCGCCTTCAAGGTGCATGCCCGCATTCTCAACGGCCTTTGCATACTTCAGGAACGCCGTGGGCTTGGCCTGTACGCGCGCGCGAAACGCCGCCATAAGCTCCGTATTCGGGGAATATATGCCCACGCCGTAGCCGTAGCCTGCGGGCTGAATTTCAAAATAAAGGCCGAAGCATTCGCCTACCGATTCGCCCCTGTGCTTAAAGCAAAGCCACGCATGGTTGCGATAGGGCAGCTTATTCGCGCTGAAGCGCGTGTCCCTGTTCAATCGGGACACAACGCCCATAAGATTTGTATTGAACAGCGGGTCTATATCAAGCGCCGTTTGGCTCATCTCCATGGCAAGCGCGCGCATAGGGTCACGCACGCCGTCGTAATAGCGCTGCCTGTTCGCGTCCACAAACGCCTTTTCGTTATTGAACTCCAACTCCATCAAAAAGCGGTATCCGTCCGCCGTAAAGCCCGTAAAGGTCGATAACTGCGCCATGCTACGCTATCTGTCCTCCCTGAAATATGCCAAGCCCAGCGATGCGGGCGGCTGGCTTTCCTTGCTGCGCCTGAGAGACACAACTATAAGCACCAGCAGCGTGACCACATAGGGCAGCATTTTGAATATTTCCTGGCTGGAACGGGTAAGCCCGGGCAGGTAATAATATACCCAGCTCAAAAGCCCGAAAAGGTACGCGCCCCAAATTGCGCGGTTGGGCTTCCACGTGGCGAATATAACAAGCGCCACCGCAAGCCAGCCAAGCTTTTCTATGCTGCCGTCCGTCGCCCAGGTGCCCTTTATATAATCCATTGTGTAATAAAGCCCGCCAAGGCCGGATATGCCCGCGCCCACGCAGGTTGCGACGTATTTATATTTGGTAACGTTTATGCCCGCAGCGTCCGCCGTTGCGGGGTTTTCGCCAACGGCCCTCAGGTTGAGGCCCACGCTCGTGCGGTTAAGGAACCACTTCACCGCAAGGGCAACTATTATGGCAACGTAGGCAAGGAAGCCATAGAAGAAGAACATTTCGCCGAAAACACCCGTGCTGTCGGACAAAAAGGGAATCTTGGTGCGGTAAACGCCGCTGGTGAAGGCAACGGAGATCTGGCCCGCGCCGCCGGCCATTTTGTTAAGATTGCCGCCGAAAAGGTTGGCGAAGCCGCTGCCGAATATTGTCAGCGTAAGGCCGGTAACGTTCTGGTTGGCGCGCAGGGTTATTGTTAAAACGGAATATATAAGCCCGCCTATCATGGACATTACGAATGCCGCCGCAAGCGTTACCAATATTGCAACGGCCGGAACGGGATTCGCCGTGCCGTTTTCATACAAAAACGCAGCTATAAGCCCCGCAATGCCGCCCATGTACATTATGCCCGGCACGCCAAGGTTAAGATTGCCGCTCTTTTCGGCTAATATTTCGCCCACTGCGCCGAAAAGTATTACCGTGCCGAAATATACGGCCGCCTGAAACAGGGAAACAATCTGGCTCATTTATTTTCCGTCTCCTTTCGCGCGGTGCGGAAATGCACCTTGAAATTGATGAAGAATTCACTGCCCAGTATGAAGAAGAGTATCATGCCCTTTATCATTTCGGATACGAAATCGTTAAGGTCGAACTGGGAAGCAATTTCGCTTGCGCCGCGCTGAAGGAATACCAGCAGCGACGATACGCCAAGCATTATGAACGAATTAAACTTGGAAAGCCAGGCGACTATTATGGCCGTGAAGCCGCGCCCGCCGGCTGTGCTTGTTGAAATGGTGTGTCCTGCGCCGGCAACGGCGATGAAGCCCGCTATGCCGCAGATTGCGCCGGATATCATGACCGTGCGGATTATTACGCGCTTAACGTTTATTGCGGCGTAGCGCGCGGTGTTTGTGCTTTCGCCAACAACGGCAATTTCAAAGCCCTGCTTGCTGTATTTAAGATAAAGATACATTGCAACGGCAATGAGCATGACTATTATGACGTTTAGCATATACTGCTGGCCGAAAATGCTGGGGAACCAGCCGGCGTTTGTAGTCGGGTTGATTATGCCCACGGTGTTTGAGCCGTAGGGATTTTCCCACTTGGATACGCAGAACGACGTTAGCTGAAGCGCAATGTAGTTCATCATAAGCGTGAAGAGCGTTTCATTGGTGTTCCAGCGTGCCTTGAACACGGCGGGTATAAGCCCCCATATTGCGCCCGCAAGCGCGCTTAGCACAAACATTATCAAAAGCACAGGCGCAAGCGGCATATTCGGCGCAAGGTAAATCATGCAGGCCGCGGCCGCAACACCGCCGACCAAAACCTGACCTTCGCCGCCTATGTTCCAAAAGCGCATTTTGAACGCGGGCGCAAGGCCCACGCCTATGCAAAGGAGCATCATGATTTCGCGTATGGTCGTCCATACGCGCCTGGCGGAGCCGAAAGCGCCCTTGAACATTGCGCCGTAAATTTTGAGGGGGTTAAGGCCGGTAAGCGCATAAAGTACGATTGCGCATACCACCAACGCCGCCGCAAGGCCTATCGCGCGGATGGCAAGATTATGCCAAAGGGGCAGCGTGCCGCGCTTGGTTATATGAACGAGCGGCTCGCGCTTTTTTGCTTTACTCATTTGCGTTCTCCTTTCCGCTAAGCCTTGTCATCAGCAATCCAACCTCTTCCTTCCTTGCGCTGCGGCCGTTCACTATTCCGCTGACCCGGCCGGCGCACAGCACCACTATCCTGTCGCAAAGCTCAAGCAGAACGTCCAAATCCTCGCCAACGTATATTACCGCTGCGCCCTTCGCCTTCTGCTCGTTGAGCAGGTGATATATGGTATACGAAGTGTTTATGTCCAATCCGCGCACGGCGTATGCCGTCATAAGCAGCGAAGGCTCCGCCGCTATTTCGCGGCCCACCAATATTTTCTGCACGTTGCCGCCGCTCAGCCGCCTTAGCGGAGTGCCGAGGTTAGGCGTTACGACCTCCAGCTCTTCAACTATTTTATTCGCGCGCTCGCGCGGGTGCTTCCTGTCCGCAATGGGGGACTTGCCGGATTTATAGCTTCTCAGCATTATGTTATCCACCAAATCCATGCTGCCGACAAGGCCCATGCCGAACCTGTCCTCCGGCACAAATGCAAGGCCTACGCCGCTTTTGTATATATCCTCCGGATCGCGCCCGACCAATTCGGATGCTTCCTTATCCGGCGGAATGAACATTATGCTCGAGCCTTCCTCCGGATCCTGCAGACCGGCTATAGCCTCAAGCAGTTCCCTCTGCCCGCTGCCGGATATGCCCGCTATGCCCAGTATTTCCCCGCCGTAGGCCGTGAAGCTCACGTTTGAAAGCTTCTTCACGCCGTCCGCGTCCTTTACGGTAAGGTTTTTCACTATAAGGCGCTCGGTAAGGCCCTTGGGCTCGGGCCTGTCTATATTCAGCGTGGTGGCCTTGCCCACCATCATGTCCGTAAGCTGCTGCGGGTTGGTTTGGCTTGTGGGTACCTCGCCTATGTATTCGCCCTTTCTAAGCACCGCCACGCGGTCGCTTATTTCCATAACCTCGTGCAGCTTATGGGTTATTATAACAATGCTCTTCCCGTCCGCCTTCATGTTGCGCATAACGGCGAAAAGCTTATCCGTTTCCTGCGGAGTAAGCACGGCGGTGGGTTCATCCAATATCAAAATGTCTGCCCCGCGGTAAAGCACCTTAACTATTTCAAGCGTCTGCTTTTCGGAAACGGACATATCATATACTTTTTTATCCGGATCTATAACAAAACCGTAGCGATCGCATATTTCCTTGACCGCCCTGCGCACGCCGTTCAAATCGAGCACGGCTTTTTCGTTAAGGCCAAGGATAATGTTTTCCGCCGCGGTAAACACATCCACCAGCTTAAAATGCTGATGTATCATGCCTATATGCAGATCCAACGCATCCTTTGGGGAGGCGATGCTTACCTCCTCCCCGTTAACATATATCTGCCCGCTGTCGGGGAAATATATGCCGGAGAGCATATTCATAAGGGTTGTTTTTCCGCTGCCGTTTTCGCCGAGGAGGGAAAGTATCTCGCCCCGGTGTATTTCCAGCGTAATGTTGTTGTTGGCTACCACATGCGAAAACGTTTTTGTAATGTTTACCATGCGTACTGCTAAGTTAGCTTCCAATTCAGTGTACCTCGTGCGTATAAGTTTATGGGGGAGATAAAGCCCAATGCGTATCCGATATGCTCAGATATACTATTATAAAATATATTCCGCCAAAAGAAAAGTAGGGAAAGCGGCAAAAGCCGCCTTCCCTAAAGGATTTTTTTGAATCAGTTGTTGTTCAGCTCGTTTATGCCGTCTATTCTCAGGCTGAAGTAGGGCGCGCTGCGCAGCGTGGATTCATGGAACACGCCGTTTTCAATGGCTTCGCCTTCGTCGCCCTGGAAATCGCCGTTGGTATCGATGGCCAGGAAGCTGGTCACGGTTTCGCCGCCAACGGTGAACTTGGAGCAATCGAACACGTTCAGGGTGCCTTCCTTTATGCCCTTTTCAACCTCGGCAACCTTCTCGGCGGTGCCGGCGGCGCAGCTTTCGCCCAGCTTGGATATCATGTTGGCGCCTTCGGCATAGCCCTTGGCCCAGTCGGTCACTATATCCTCGCCCTTAAGCGCGCAGTTGAACGCATAGGTGTAATATACGCTCCAGTCGTTCTGGGCGCTGGTCAGCGCGGCGGTGGGGGCGGCGGGCAGCATGTCTATATTGTAGCCCACGCAGTACACGGTGGTGCCGGCTTCCTGAGCGGCCTGGCAGGCGGAGGGAGCGCCGGTGGAGTCTGCATGCTGGCTGATTATGATGCAGCCGCGGGACATGAGGGTATTGGCGGCTTCGCCTTCGGCTACCGGATCAAACCAGGAGCTGGTGTAGAGAACGTCCATAACAACGTTGGGAACTATGCTCTGCACGCCAAGGAAGAAAGCGGTGTAGCCGGAAACAACCTCGGCATAGGGGTATGCGCCGACGTAACCCAGCTTTATGTTGCCGTTTTCGTCCATGTTATCGGCGGCAACCTTACCGTCGTTCACAAGCTCCTGCAGCTTCATGCCGGCAACAACGCCGGAAACATAGCGGGATTCATAGGTGTTGCAGAAGGCGTTCTTGAAGTTCTTCAGTCCGCTCTGGGCCGCGGTGTCGCCGGTCATGGAGGCGAACACTACGTCCGGATTTTCGGTAGCGGCCTGCTGCATATAGGCCTGATGACCGTAGCTGTCGGAGAAGATGTGGGTGCAGCCGGCTTCAACAAGCTCGATAGCCGCATCGTGGCACTTCTCGTCCTCGGGTACGTTGTATTTCCATACAACATGGTCGGTGTCGTTGGGGATGCCGCAGTTTTCAAGGGCCTTCTTGATGCCGTTGATGTGGGCTTCGTCATAGCCGGTATTCTCGTCGTGTACGAGGATAACGCCTATTTTCACGTCCTTGTTGCCTTGGGTGTTGTTGGTCTCGCTGCTGCACGCTACCAGGCTCAGGGCAAGCACCAGTACGAGAGCGACCGCAATCAGCTTTTTCATGTTTGTTTCTCCTCCTGTTGTGTTTATTTGGGGATAATTTTATGCTTACCGCCGCGCCTGACTTTTGCCCTGTCCGGCGGGCGGGGCAAAGCTTATATTATGCCGGAAGCCTCCAGCGCTTCTATGCTCGGTGCACACTTATGCGGCCGGCCCGCCGCACGCAGCGCGTTCTTCACGTCCTTCAGTCCGCTGCCGGTGCTTATGGTGGTCACGGTCTCGTTGGGCTTTATTATGCCCTGCTGCACCGCCTTCATAACGCCCGCGCTTGCCGTTACGCCCGCAGGTTCGCCGAAAACGCCCTCGCTGCGGCCCAGTATGCCCATCGTGGCAAGAATATCATCGTCGCTCACGGCAATCCATGCGCCGTTAGACGCGCTTACCGCGCGCAGCGCCTTTTTCGGGTTCCTCGGCACGCCTACAGCGATTGAATCGGCAAGCGTGTTTTCCTCCGCCGGGATAAGGTCGCGGTTCTCCCGCGCCGCATCCACGAACGGGCAGCAGCCCGTGGACTGCACGCCAAGTATTTTGGGGATGCGCTCTATGAAGCCCAATTCATACAAATCATGGAAGCCGTTGTATACGCCGCCTATGGTGCAGCCGTCGCCCACGGAAACGGCTACCCAATCGGTAACAGACCAATTAAGCTGCTCTGCAATTTCAAGCGCAACGGTCTTTTTGCCTTCGGTAAGGGTGGGGTTTATGCCGGCGTTCCTATTATAATAGCCGTATTTATCTATCGCCGCGCGGGAAAGCTCGAACGTTTCGCGGTAATTGCCCTGCACGCTTATTACCTTCGCGCCGAATATCATAAGCTGAGCCACCTTGCCCTCCGGCGCGCGCTCCGGCACGAATATAACGGCCTTAACGCCCATGCGCGCCGCGTTGCCCGCAAGGGAGCTTGCGGCGTTGCCGGTGGAGGAGCAGGCTATGGTATCGTATCCAAGCTCCAGCGCCTTAGCCACGGCAACCGCGCTTGCCCTGTCCTTGAGCGAGGCTGTGGGGTTAAGCCCATCGTCCTTGATATAGAGCGCCTTTATGCCAAGCTCCGCACCCAGCTTATTGGAAGGATAGAGCGGCGTCCAGCCAACGCGCAGAAAACGAGAAAAGTCCCGCGGCTGCACCGGCATAAGCGGCGCATAGCGGAACATTGAATTATCGTGATTATCGGCAAGGCTCTTTTTGGTAAAGCCCTTTTTTATATAGTCATAGTCGAACAAAATGTCCAGTATGCCCTTTTCGCCGCAATGGGGGCAGGTCATCTGCTCCCGATACGGCATAACTCGCCCGCAAACGGTGCATCGTACTCCGGCAATGTGGTCCATAGCGTCCCCCTTCGGTGCATATCGCAAAAAGTTTGGATAATTTACTCATTCAACAAAATTTTTAGGCTAATCTCTTTATTTTTTAGCCCCAATTAGTACTTTCACATTATAACTGATTATGTTAAAATGTGCAACAGGCATAAATAATTGTTTTAGTCTAACTAATTTTTAGGTTGGAGGTATAACCATGGATAAGAAACTATCAAATGTAACCGAACGCTTCCTGCGCTATGTCAAGGTGGATACGCGCTCGGCAGACGGCGTGGAGAGCATCCCCAGCACGCAAAAGCAATTCAACCTTGCCCGCATGATAGAGGCGGAGATGAAGGAGATTGGCCTTGAGGACGTTAGGCTGGACGGGCATTGCTATGTATACGGCTTCATACCCGCGACGGATGCAAGCCTGCCCACGCTCGGCTTCATCGCGCATATGGACACGGTTGAATGGGCGGGCGAACAGAGCGTGAACCCCCGCATAGTTGAAAGCTACGACGGCGAAAGCATAAGACTGAACGATTCCGTAACAATAGACACGGCGGTTTTCCCCTATATGAAGGAGCTGAAGGGGCAGGATTTGATAGTTACGGACGGCACAACGGTGCTTGGCGCGGACGACAAGGCGGGCGTTGCGGAGATAATGACAATGGCCGAGACGCTTATAAAGGATAAGTCCATACGCCACGGCAGGATAGCCATAGGCTTCACGCCGGACGAGGAGGTGGGCAACGGGGCCACGCTTTTCGACGTGAAGGGCTTCAATGCGGACTTTGCATACACCGTTGACGGCGGCCCGATAGGCGAAATAGAATACGAAAACTTCAACGCCGCAAGCGCGAAGGTGCTCGTGCACGGCCAAAACATACACCCCGGCGGGGCGAAGGACAAAATGGTCAATTCCATACACGTTTTTGAGGAGTTCAACGCGCTTCTGCCCGCGTTCGAGCGGCCTGAGCACACGGAAGGCTACGAAGGCTTCTTCCACCTTGGCAGCATAGAGGGTAGCGTGGAGCAGACGAAGGCAAGCTATATAATCCGCGACCACGACATGGCAAGGTTTGAAGAGCGCAAGGCTCTCATGCGCCGCGCGGCGGACTTCATAAACGCACGCTACGGCGAGGGGACGCTTGAGCTTACGCTGAAGGACAGCTATTATAACATGAAGGAAAAGATACTGCCGCACATGCACCTGATAGAAACGGCGAAGGCGGCGATGGAGACGCTTGGCATAGTTCCCGAAATAGTGCCCATACGCGGCGGCACGGACGGCGCGCGCCTTTCCTACATGGGCCTGCCCTGCCCCAATCTCTGCACCGGCGGCTATAACTTCCACGGCAACAAGGAGTTCATAAGCATACAAAGCCTTGAAAAAATGTGCGAGCTGCTGCTTGAGATAGTGAAGAAAACGTATGCGGAGTAAATAAATACCCAAAAGCTGTCCCCGTTTATGGGGAAAGTGGCTGCGAGTGTAACGAGCAGACGGAGGGGTTGCAACGAGGCTTCTGTTGTTTACGTCAACCCCTCAGTCAATCCGCCTCACGGCGTATTGCCAGCTCCCCGTAAAGGGGAGCCTTTTTGACAACAACAAAAAAGCATAGCCCCGGCATTTCGGGGCTATGCCTAAGAAGGACATCAAATCACTCGTAACACTAAACTAACATCAACACGACAAAATGGAGGTTTTAATAATTTTCGATCACCCGGCGAAAATATCCGCCGAGGTCGCTGTCAAGAAAGTTGTCATCATATTCCGATATGGGCAGCCCGGTTTGCATATCCTCGCTGATGCAAACATATATGCCCTGTATCGTTATCGGTGCCGCTGGAACGCCGTTTGTATCCTCAATCTGGCTCATGCACAGCTGCACGCTCGCGATATAGCTTTTGCCCGGCTCAAGGTAAAACGACCCGTCGCCCTTTTCCGTGCCCATTTCAAATTCAGGCATCGCGCTTATCTGCCGCATATAGCCATACTTGCTGATTTCATACTTTTCAAAGGATGCGCTTGAAAAGAGGCTGCTTATTTCAATTTCCTGTTCAAACCCGTCGTAACCGCGCGCCGAATATTCTATGTTGACCTTTACCTTTACCGGCGCGGCATACGGGCGTATCGTCACGCGCTCGTCACCGTTTACGCTGAAAACGATAACGTCGCTCTTGGGTGCGTCCGCCATATCGCGATAGCTGCTCACCTTTGCGCCAATGCGGCCGGACAATTCGGCATCCAGCATGGAACTATCCGCCAGTGCAGGCGACAGCGCGGAAAAAACCATCATGGCCGCAAACATGCAGCACAATACCCTCTTCACATCAGCTTCTCCTTTTTTCTTGGTCGTCCTGGTACTCTATCTGACAGAACCCGTATCTGTCAGTGCTACGATTGCGGCCTTTCGCCTGTGTTCAATGGAATCCACTCCTTTCGCATCCGGCAAAAAATATTCTGTTGTACTTGTTCGGTTCTGCTAACTCTGAACTTATAATACCAAATTATAAGCGTATTTACAATACTTATATTATAATTTTTTATCACACATTTTTTGGGGGGTATAGATAACGCCCCGCTCACCCTTTTTGCGGGCAGGCGGGGCATTTTGAGCATTATTAGAATATTCTGTATGCGCAGTAGAAATACTTGCGCCAGTAATCGGTCTTGTAGGAGCGGCGCACCACGCAGCCTTCGCCGCTGGATGCATCCACCATTTCGGAGCCGCTCATCGCTATGCCCACATGGCCCTTGCTGGAGGACATGCGGAAAACGATTATGTCGCCCTTCTGAATGTTATCGATGGAGCTTATCTTCTGATATTTGCTCACCGAACGCCAGGTTTTGCTGGTCATGTAGCCCTGCCTTACGCCCGCCTGGTTCAGGCACCAGTATACGAAGCCGGAGCAATCGAACGAGCTCGGGCCCTTTGCGCCTGTCTTATAACGGCTGCCGAGCTTAGATAGGGCTATCTCTATAAGCCTGTCTGCGCTTGCGCCGGAGGAATAATTGCCTCCGCTCGATCCGCCGCTCGATCCGCTGCCCGAACCCGAACCGCTGCTTCCGCCGGGCGTTGCGGCGGGCTTATCGCTGGGCGCGGCCTTGGCGTTGCCGGAAACGAGCTTCGTCATCGTGGCGCGGCCAACCTTGCCGTCCGCGCTCGGTCGCGTCCAGGCCGTTCTGCTTCTGGAAGGAGCGCACGGCCGCTTCCGTGCCGGAGCCGAAGTAGCCGTCCGCGCTTGAAAGATAGCCAAGCTTTTTAAGCATCTTCTGCACGTTTTTAACCGTGTCCCCGCTCATGCCTATCGTAAGCGCGTTCGCCTGCGCATCGGAGGACATAAGCAGCTTCCTCGTCTGCGGACCTATGTGGCCGTCCGCAATAAGGCCGTTTAGCTGCTGGAAAAGCTTTACCGCGCTTGCCGTATCCTTGCCGAATGTGCCGTCCGGCTCCGTGGTAAGATAGCCCAGCTTGAACAGCCGCTTTTGATATTTCAGCACATCGTCGCTCTTTTCGCCGTATGAAAGCGAGTGCGGGATGGCGTCCTCGCTGTAAAGCGCTTCCTTTGTGTTCACGCCTATCATGCCGTCCACATCCAGGTGATTCCTATCCTGGAATTCCTTCACCGCGGCGGCGGTTTCGTCGCCGAAGTAGCCCGTGGCCTTCTTCATGTAATCCAGTTCAACAAGGCGCTTCTGCAATTCCTCTATGTCCGTGCCCTCGTCGCCAACCGTTGCCATGTACGGCAGCGCGTCCGCGCGCATCAATCGGTCGTATGTTTCTTCGCCTATGTAGCCGTCCACCGTAAGCCCGTGCCTGCGTTGGAACACCTCAACGGCTTCCTTGGTAACGCTGCCGTATTTTTCCGTGGGTTCATCGTAATCCATGTAGCCCAGCTCCATCAGCCTTTCCTGCACGGCCTTCACCTGCGCGCCGGTGGCTCCCTTGCCCATGGATACGGGCGTGGGCGTGGGCTCGGGCGTGGGGGCGGCGTATGTTGCCTCCGGCGTTGGGGTCATTGCGGCGGCAATATTCACCGCGTCCTCCGGCAGCAGGAAATTGGTAATTTCGCCCTGCGCCGCGGCCTTGCCTCCGCCGCTTATTATTATCACCGCAACGGCTATCACCACAGCCGCCGCGGAACCGAGCGTTATCAGCGCACGCGGCTGCTTTTTGCGCACGCCGTCAACAAGGTTATCCATAGCCCTGCGCATACCGCCCGCGCGGCGGAAAGCGGCGCTTCTCCTTCGCGTTCGTATTACCGCGCGCTTGAGCGCGTCTCGCGCCTTGTTCGGCGCATCCTTCAGCTTTTGTTTAATATTATCGAGCATGTTTCGGCTCCAATCCTTAGTTATACTGCGTTTATTATAGCATATATGCGGCGCAAAAGCTTTTGAATATTCCGTAAACACATATATTGGCGCGTTTTCCTGTTTTTTCACACTTATTTTGCGTCCGTTCCCCATTATACGGGCCACATATGTTATAATCACGACAATAAGATTAAAGTTGGAGGAGAAAAAACATGTTCAAGGATAAAAACGGCCAATTCAGCGCAGGCAAGCTGATCGCCTTCATTGCGGCGATAGTCGCGGTTATAATCGTCGCCGCAAGCTGCTTCACCGTTGTCCCCGCGGGCCATACGGGCGTTGTTGTAAACATGGGCCGCGTGAGCGAAACGGTTTTGCAGGAGGGTTTTCATTTTAAGACTCCCTTCGTGCAGGAAATAGTTCAGATAGACAACCGCATTGTAAAATTAGAGGTTGCGACGGACGCTTTCAGCAAGGATCTTCAGACGGTTTCCACCGTGCTTGCCGTAAACTACCGCATAGCGAAGGATATGTCCTATTCAATATATAAGGAAGTGGGCTCCAATTTTGAATCCGTGCTGGTAATGCCCGCCGTGAACGAGGTGCTCAAGGCCGTTGTAGCCAAATATACCGCAAGCGACCTTGTTGCAAGCCGCAGCGAGGTGAGCGTTATGCTGGACGAGGAGCTCAACGGCAAGCTGAACGCCCGCGGCATATTCATAGAGGATCTTAACATAATAGACTGGGACTTTTCGGCCGAATACATAGCCGCCGTTGAAGCCAAGCAGGTTGCTGAGCAAAACCTGATAAAGACCAAGACGGAGCAGGAGGAGCAGATTGTTATAGCCGAGGCGGAAGCGAAGAAGAAGCGCATAGCCGCCGAGGCCGATTCCGATACCGCCATAATAGCCGCCAAGGCGGAGGCCGAGCGCATACGCATAGAAGCCGAGGCCACGGCCGAAGCCAACCGCACGATAGCGGAATCGCTAAACGATGCCATACTGCGCAACAAAACAATAGAAAAATGGGACGGTCAGCTTCCCCGCGTTACCACGGGCGAAGGCTCCACGCCCATGATATCCGTTCCCATGGAGTAAGCATATAAAAAAGAGGTGTTCATATATGGGCAAATACTCTGTCGATCTTAATTCCGACCTTGGCGAAAGCTTCGGCGCGTACACAATAGGCATGGATGCTGACGTGCTGAGCTTCGTTTCCAGCGCGAACATAGCCTGCGGCTTCCACGCGGGCGACCCCGCCGTTATGCGCAAAACCGTGGCCTTAGCCAAGGAGCGCGGCGTAAGCATGGGCGCGCACCCGGGCTATCCGGATTTGGTGGGCTTCGGGCGCAGGAACATGAACGTGAGCGCAAGCGATATGCATGATTATGTGCTATATCAGCTGGGCGCGCTTGCCGCATTCACCCGGGCGGCGGGTACGGAGCTCATTCACGTTAAGCCGCACGGCGCAATGTATAACATGGCGGCGAAGGATGCTTCCCTTGCGGCGGCGGTAAAGGAGTTCGATGCTTCGCTTATACTGCTCGGCCTTGCCAACAGCCGCTTTGCGGACGCGGCGGCGGATGCGGGCATACGCTTTGCAAGCGAGGTTTTTGCGGACAGGGGATATATGGACGACGGTTCGCTCGTCCCCCGCACGCAGCCCGGCGCAATGATAACCGATGAGGACGAGGCCGTAAGCCGCGTTATAAAAATGATAAAAACCGGCTTTGTAACGGGCGTATCCGGCAAGGAGATACCCGTGCGCGCGGATTCCGTATGCGTACACGGGGACGGGGCAAAGGCATTGAGCTTTACTAAGAAAATACGCGCCGCGCTTGAGGCGGAGGGCATAGCTATCCGCCCGCTGGGGGAGATGATAAGCTGAAATGGAACATAACGGCGTAAGGATACTTTCATTATCGGACAGCGCACTGTGCATAGAGCTTGGGCAGGGGATAGACCGCGAAACGAACGCCAGGGTACACGCCCTGTGCCGCGCGATAAACGCCGCAGGCATTGCGGGCGTTGCCGAAACCGTGCCCACCTATCGCTCCCTTGCCGTGCATTACGATATGCTGAAAACCGGTCAGGGCGAGCTTATAGACGCGCTGCTGCCCATAATAGACGGCATTGGCAGCGGGGAGCATGCTGAAGGCGAGCTTATCCGCATACCCGTGCTTTACGGCGGGGAATGGGGCGCGGATATAGAAACCGTTGCAAAGCTTAATTCGCTGAGCGTTGATGAAGTTATCGCCATACATACGGCGCCGGAATACCCCGTATATATGCTGGGCTTCCTGCCGGGGTTCTGCTACCTTGGCGGGATGGATGCGCGCATTGCCGCGCCGCGGCTGAAAACCCCGCGCGTAAGGATAGAGCCGGGCAGCGTGGGCATAGCAGGGGAGCAAACGGGCATTTACCCCATAGCATCGCCGGGCGGATGGCAGCTTATAGGCCGCACGCCGCTTTCGCTTTATTCGCCCGCGCGGGAAAAGCCCATTTTGCTTGAAGCGGGCATGCGGATAAAGTTTTATTCAATAAACCGCGCGGAATACGAGCGCATACGCGCCGGGGAGGAAGCGGAATGAGCAAAATAAGCTTCATTCAGGCCGGCCTTTTTACAACCGTTCAGGATGGCGGCAGGCGCGGCTATCAGTCGCTCGGCATGCCCACGGCGGGCGCGATGGACACATATGCATTCAGTCTTGCAAACGCATTGGTGGGCAACAGCCTTGATCAAAGCGCGATAGAAGCAACGCTTTTAGGCCCCACTATCGAGATAGATACGGACTGCGTGTTCGCCGTTACCGGCGCGGACATGGGGGCGACGCTCAACGGCCAAAGCATAGAGCTTAACCGCGCATACGCCGCAAAGGCGGGCAGCGTAATAGCCCTCGGCCCGGCAAAATGGGGCAGCAGGGGATATATGGCCTTTGCGGGCGGCGTGGGCGGCAGCATGGTAATGGGCAGCCGCGCAACGTATACCAAGGCCGCAATAGGCGGCATAGACGGCCGCAAGGCCAAAAACGGGGACACGTTGGAGTTACTTTGCCCCAAGGCGGAGCTTAGGAACATGGCCCTTCGCCATGCGCCAAGCGGGCTGATTCCGCCGTATTCCGCCGCGCCCACGCTAAGGGTAACGCCCGGGCCGCAGAGCGACTATTTTGGCAAGGCGGGCTTTGACGCGCTGTTCGGCGCTCAATACACCGTTACCGCGGAAACCGACCGCATGGGCTGCCGCCTGAGCGGCGCGAACGTGCCGTTTGCCGAGGGCAAAAACGGCAACATAGTATCGGACGCGGTGGCCTTCGGCTCGGTGCAGATACCCTCCGGCCAGCCCATAATAATGATGGCGGATCATCAAACCACCGGCGGCTACGCAAAGCCCTGCTGCGTTATAAGCGCGGATCTTCCCCTTGCCGCGCAGCTAAGGGCGGGGGACAAGATGCGCTTTGCGCCGATTGAGGTAAACGAGGCGCAGGCCATATACAGGCGGCACATGGCGGAGCTTGATGAGTTCATACGCATTATCGAGCACGGCTTCATATACCGCCACAGGCCGTATTATGCGCAGCTAAACGGGCGCGGCTTCGCCGTTACTGTGGACGAAATAGTGTGATGAGTATTATAATACATAATATATTATTGCATGAAGGAGATATAAACCATGTTTGACCTGCTGATAAAAAACGCGCGTGTGATAGACGGCAGCGGCAGTCCCTGGTTCAGGGCGGACGTTGGCGTTAAGGGCGGCAGGATATGCTTCGTGGGCCTTGCGGGGGACGCGGAAGCGGCCGAAACCGTGGACGCCAAGGATTTGTTCCTTGCCCCGGGCTTTATAGACATTCATTCCCATACCGACCAGAACGTTTTCGGCAGCCCGCGCGGGGAAAGCCGCATACTTCAGGGCGTTACGACGGAGCTTGTGGGCAACTGCGGCATAAGCATGGCCCCGGCAAGCGACGAATATTTGGACATGCTAAAGGGCTATACCGACGGCGAAGGGGACTATTCATGGCGCAGCATGGGGGATTTCCTCACCCGGCTTGAAGCCTTCCCGCACAGCACCAACGTAGCCTGCCTTATAGGCCACGGCACGGTAAGGCTGGCCGTTATGGGCTACAGCGCGGCAAAGCCCACGGCGAAGCAGCTTGACGCAATGCGCGCCCTTGTTAAAGAGGGCATGCAGGACGGCGCATACGGCATAACCAGCGGCCTTATATACCCGCCGGGAAGCTATGCGGACGCGGACGAGCTTGCGGAGGTCATATCCGCATGCGCGCCCTACGGCGGCTTCTATGCCACCCATATGCGCGACGAGGACGCGCTTATTGCCGAATCCGTCACCGAATCAATAGAAACAGCCAAGCGCGCGGGCGTTCCGCTTGAAATTTCGCACCACAAAACATGCTATAAGCCCGATTGGCAGGTCACGCCAAAGCTGACCATAGCCATGATAGAGCGCGCACGGCGGCAGGGCATGGACGTTACCTGCGACCAGTATCCCTACTGCGCCACGGCAACCACCCTAAGCGTTAACATACCCACCTGGGCGTTTGAAGGCGGGTTCGAGGCCGTTAAGCGCCGCCTTGTGGACAAGGATACCCGCGCCCGCATAAGGCGGGAGGTTGACGCAAACATAGGCGACAACTGGGGCGATTATTTCGTATCCAGCCTGGCAAGCGAAAAGAACGCATGGATGATGGGTAAATCGATACCGGAGATTGCCCAAAAGCTTGGCCTGCATCCCACGGAAGCGTTCTTTGAGATTATAGTTGAAGAGGATAACCACGTTAACGAGGTGCATTTTGCCATGTGCGAAGAGGACGTGGAATACATTATGCAGCAGCCGTTCACAATGATAGGCTCCGACGGATGGTGCCTTGACCTTGACGCGCCGGGCAAGCCGCATCCGCGCAACTACGGCACTTTCCCGCGCGTACTGGCGCATTACTGCCGCGACAGGCATCTGTTCCCGCTGGAGGAGGCCGTGCGCAAGATGACCGGCGCAAGCGCAAACCGCATAGGCCTGCGCGACCGCGGCTACATACGCGAGGGGATGGCGGCGGACATGGTGCTGTTCGACTTTGCAGCAATAAAGGATGATCCGGACTTTATGACCCCGCAGCGCGCGTGCAGCGGAATAAGCCGCGTTTATGTGAACGGCGTGCTCACCGCAAAGGACGGCGTGCACACGGGCGCAAAGGCGGGAAGCACGCTCAGGAAAAACCGATAACCCCATAAGTATAAGGAGGACGCGCATATGGAAACCGCACCCGTAACCGCCGCAGCGCCCCTGCCAAACGACGGCGAGGCGATTGAACTTCTGGTCGAGGAAAAAGCCCGTCTTCTGCCCGTTTTCGACATCCACACGGTAGAAAACGCCGTTCTCGCAAATTTCAGTGATGGGGCTCTCGGGCGTTTTTTTGCCGGGGAGGGGAAACCAACCCTTGTTCTGCGTCAGGCCCTCCTTTTCGCGAAGCACGACATCGTTGCGCTCAAAAAGGCCGTCGATCGTCTCGCCGTCCTGCTCCAGCACCTCGACAATGAGGGGGAAGAGCATGTCCTTGATCTTTTCCATGCCGAGCGAGAGCGTCTGCGTGACGAGAAGATTTTCAAACCGGTCGACCGTCAGGCCGGGGAAGGCGTCCGCCTCGCCGAAGATCAGGCGGCAGCAGCCGGTCTGCCCATCCATGACCGCCTTGCGGTAGTCCCAGGCGTAGCGCACGCGCCGCCGCCAGAAATTTTCATCAAAGCGGTCGTTCGCGTTGCGCGAGACAATGCGCACGCGGAGCTTACTGAGTCTGCTCAAAAAGCCCGTGCCGAGATATTTGCCCTTTTCCGACACCACGTCGACGAGCGCACCGTTTTCGCACTCGCTCTCGTCCGGCTCGCGGGCGACGTCGGAGTCGTACACCCAGGGGTGGCCGCTCTCGAGCCAGCGCGTGCCTTTGGCGGTGACGGTGACGGTCGGATATTCGCGTGCAGCTTTCATAGATCAAATTTCCTTCTTTAAAACAAGTTTTCCCCATCATACCACGGCAAAAGCCGCGGCACAACTCATTTGTTGAGGAAAAACAGCCCGACAAGGCACAGCGCAAGGCCCACGAGCTTGTTGACCGTGATGGCTTCGTGGTAGACAAGATACCCAATGAACACCAAAATCGTCGCGATGCCCGCCGCAGACGACACCTGAAACGCGCTGACCGGCCAGCCCGCCTTGTAGGCGTGCATGCTGCCAGCTTCCAAACCGACGACCGCGAGACCGAGCAGGTACGGCGCCCAGTTCATCTGGCTGTATTCGTGCAGAAGGTTCGCCCCGCCGCGGTTCGTCACAAAATACAGGATGCCCGAAAAGATTGAGCCGATCAGATACGTGACCGTGAGCGACGCGAGCGGATCAACGCTCTCGGGCAGCGATTTGGCGCAGATGTGATACACGCTGTTCGACGCCACAACGAGAATGAGCGGCCAGAAGTAAGCCATAAATATTCCCTCCTATTCAAATGCCGGATGCAAAACGGCAGCCAGACTTCCGCCTGACTGCCGGTAGGTGCGCACCCGTAATAGACAAGGAAAGTGTATCAGCGGCGCGCGCTCTTGTCAAGGAAAATCCCGCCGCGGCGGCGATTCCGACAAATTTGTAAGCGACAGTTCATACAACCTGCCGCTTGTATTTTCCGCTCCGCCATGCTACCATAAAAATGTCATATCAATCCCAGCCGCGCTTGCGGCGCAGACTTTAATGGAGGCAAATTATGAGCTATCCCAAGACCGGCGAAGAAGTTTACGTCAGCCTGAACCTTTCCAACACCATGCTCACCGGCCTCGGCAAGGGCACGATCACCCGCGAGGATGTTTCGGTGGACTACCTGAAAAAGCTCTTTGAGAAGCACGGTGTCATCGTTTCGGCCAAGCCCGAGTACCGCAACATCATGGAGCGCGTGAACAACACCTACGATCTGGGGCTCGATATTCCCGAAAAGCTCCGCCTTTTCCAGCTTTCCGAGCAGCACCGCCGCCTTGTGGTCGTGAACATCTCCGGCCTCCAGCGCAAGAACGGCTCGCTGCTGCCGTCCTACACGGAGGAGGAGCTTGACGAGGCGACCTTTACGTTCGTGAAGTACTATGTGCAGGGCGAGCACTACGATGAGCTTGTCGAAGAGAACAAGAAGCTGCGCTTTGAGCTCGAGCAGGAGATCTCGTGGCGCAACCGCACCGATTCGGAAAACTGAGCCTGCGGGCGAAAACGCGAAAAAACGGAGGACCCTTCCGCGGAAGGGTCCTCCGT
>ERZ779725.804-NODE-804-length-19216-cov-2.482490_pt1 | contig 19216 bp, 18 predicted proteins | sample MGYA00511890_ERZ779725 | MGnify/ENA primary metagenome ERZ779725 (study PRJEB29588, sample SAMEA2148549) | human gut metagenome | biome: human gut; feature: human-associated habitat; material: faeces | place: Denmark | collected 2008/2010 ...
TATGACTGCCGCCGCAATGCTCGGATTTTCAAAATCAACGGAATTTTATCATCTTTGCCTGTGGGGGATTCCCTACGGTTTGGGTGCAGGGGCGATTGACGCGGCGCTCAATAATTATGTTGCGCTTAATTACAATTCAAGGCATATGAGCTGGCTTCATTGCTTTTGGGGTGTCGGTACGATAGTAAGCCCATATGTTATGAGTTATGCTGTAAATCACAGCGTATGGACGAACGGATATAAAACCGTATCATACATACAGTTTGTGATATTTTTCGTTATACTTTTGTCGTTTCCGCTTTGGAACATGAACAAAAATAAATCGGAAGGCGCAGAAAACGGGGAAGTTTTGGGAATAAAAGGCGCTCTTAAGATACGGGGTGTGCCGTATTTGCTTACGGGTTTTATGGCATACTGCGCCGCCGAAGCAACCGCTATGCTTTGGGCGAGCAGTTTTTTGGAGGGCGCACGAGGCGTTTCCAAAAACGACGCGGCGGCATTCGGAGCATTGTTTTTCATCGGTATAACGGCAGGCAGATTTGTTGCGGGATTTGTTTCCGACAGGCTTGGAGATAACAAGATGATACGAATAGGTACATTTATAGCTTTGGCGGGTACGGCATTGATAGCCTTACCGCTTAAAGCGGCTTCGATTGCAGGCTTTGTAATAATAGGTCTAGGCTGTGCGCCTATTTATCCTTGTATTATTCATTCAACACCGTATAATTTCGGAGCGGAAAATTCGCAGGCAATTATAGGAATACAGATGGCGAGCGCATATGTCGGCTCGACTTTTATGCCGCCGATTTTCGGACTTATCGCAAATTATGTGAGTATAAAGCTTATGCCCGTGTATCTCATCTTTTTCTTTATACTGCTGTTGATTATGATTTCAAAAACAGAAAAAGCTTGCCAAAAGGCATAGATAATATAAAATAAGAACCCCAAAAACGGGGTTCTTATTTTATCCTTTAATATTTTGAATAACCAAAAAAATGTTATTCAGCCTTAGGAGCTTCCACAGGACAGACACCTGCGCAAGTACCGCAATCGATGCAGGCATCTGCGTCGATAACGTATTTATCTTCGCCTGCGCTTATGCAGTTTACAGGGCATTCAGCTTCACAAGCTCCGCAGCTAATGCAATCGTCAGAAATTTTGTAAGCCATTTTTGACACCTCCATTGTTTATTACATCAATATATTACTACATATTTATGAAAATTGCAAGTATTTTTTGAAAAAAATATAAAAAATTTTATTCGGGTACCTTTTTTGATATTAAATATAAAATTATTCCGTCCCCCACGCAACCATAGCGTCAAGCACGTGTTTTAAGCTGTAACCCGTTTCGGTCAGTGTGTACTCAACCCTCGGCGGAACCTCTGCGTAAACCTTTCTTGTTAAAAGTCCCGCATCTTCCATTGAACGAAGATTTGCGGTGAGTACCTTTTGAGAAATGTTTCCGACGGATTTCTTTAATTCTCCGAATCGTTTGGTGCCTTCCAAAAGGTCACGGATAATCAGTACCTTCCAGCGGTCGGATATAAGCATAAGCGTTGTTTCAACCGGGCAAGCCGGCAAGTCCTTTGTCATATGTGAACCTCCTCATTCTCAAAGTATAATTTAGAAACTAACGTGCTTCTTGTTTCGTATATTCTATATTATACTCAATATATTGGATTTTGTCAAGATAGTTTCCTTTTGGTAACTATACCACAAAAAAGTGCTTACTTTACAAACGAAACAAACAGTGCTATAATAAAGTCAACAAGTGAGGGACACCTTAAAAAAAGGATTGATTTAATATGAAAATCGCAGTAGTATGTGCAAACGGTAAAGAGGGACAGCTTATCACAAAGGAAGCTGTCAATTGTGGTTTTGATGTAACAGCAGTTGTCAGAGGTGAAAACAAGTCGGAAGCGACAAAAGCAATCGTAAAAGATTTGTTTGACCTTACAAAAGAGGATTTGAGCGGATTTGACGCAGTTGTTGATGCCTGCGGTGCGTGGACGCCTGAAACATTGGACGCTATCCCGAACGCTGTTAAAAAGCTGTGTGAACTCTTAAAAGGAACAGACACAAGACTTTTAATTGTCGGCGGTGCGGGCAGTCTTTATGTGAATAAAGAACACACGCTGACCGTTGCTGACGGCAAGGACTTCCCCGATTCATTTAAGCCGCTTGCGGCAGTACATCAGACAGCGCTCGATTATTTGAGAGGCGTTAAAGATGTTAAATGGACTTATTTAAGCTCTGCGGCAGACTTCCGGGCAGATGGCGAAAAAACCGGAAAATATATTCTTGCCGGCGAAGATTTTACACCGAACTCAAAAGGCGAAAGCGTTATAAGCTACGCAGACTACGCAATCGCAATGGTTGATGAAATTGAAAAAGGAAATCATATCGGACAGCGTATCAGCGTTGTAAAAGAATAATTGAAAGATTAAGAAAAGTTATAAAAAGGCGAGCATTCGTGTTCGTCTTTTTTTGAGCCGTGCTTAAACTGTTTACCGGTTGATATCGAAAGTGCAGACCACAGCATCAAAATCAGAAAAGTATATCGCATTATCAATTGTTATGAAAATAAATCATTTAAGAATACGAACAGTACAAAGAGAATATAGTGTTCAAATTCAAAGGAGGAACAGAAATTAAATGGTCTATTGTATAGAAGTCTCACAGGAGCCGAAACGATCATTTTTTGCCTGTACATTTGTTGCCGCAAAATGCCCGAATAATTTAATTGTGCAAATTGGAGAAAACAGTCGGAAACGATTGCTTTTTTGCTGTTTTTGTGTTAAAATACTTAAAGCTATGATTGCATAATACTAAAATTTTGTATGCTTTAGGGAGTTCTGTTTATGGCAACAACATTACTGATTATAATATACATCGCCTTTATCGGTTTGGGAATACCCGATTCACTTTTCGGTACAGCTTGGCCTGCAATATATTCTGAGTTTGAACTGCCGATTTCGTTCGGAAGTTTTGTCACGATTATTATATCTTGCGGTACCGTTCTATCGAGTGTGATAAGTTCAAAAATAATTTCACGGCTCGGAACGAACAAAGTTTCCGCTTACAGTACGCTTTTAACGGCTTTGGCTTTGCTCGGCTTTTCTTTTGCACCAAATTTGTGGGTAATGTGCTTTTTGGCAATTATCCTTGGAATAGGTGCAGGGGCAATAGATGTGGCGCTTAATAACTATGTGGCGCTTCATTATTCGGCAACACATATGAGTTTTCTGCACTGCTTTTACGGAGTCGGCGTATCCGTAAGTCCTTATATATTGTCGCTTGTTATTGCCGGCAATTTCGGTTGGCGGGGCGGATACAGAATAGCTTTTGCCATTCAGCTTGTCATAACCTTGCTTTTGTTTTTATCTCTTCCGCTGTGGCGCAAGGCGCACGGCGGTGAAAATGAGTCTGAGGAAAATACACACAAAGATTTATCGTTCGGAAGTGTATTGAAGATTCCGGGGGTAAAAATGATGTGCAGCCTTTTTATTGCCTCCTGTGCCATAGAATGTACCTGCGGCGGTTGGGGCAGTACATTCCTTGTAGAATATAAGCATTTGCCGTCAGAAAAAGCGGCGCAAATCATAATGATTTACTACATCGGAATGACGCTCGGACGATTTTTGTCGGGTGTATTGGCAGCAAAATTACATAGCTGGAAAATAATAAAGTTAGGTCAAATTGTGTTGGGACTCGCTTTGTTGCTGCTGATTCTTCCGGGTGGTGTATATCTGTGTGCGGCAGGAATGTTTTTGATAGGACTCGGCAATGGTCCGCTGTTTCCGAATTTTAATTATTTGACGCCCGAAAACTTCGGCAGTGATATTTCGCAGTCGGTTATCGGTATTCAGATGGCATCGGCATATATCGGAATTATGATTGCTCCCGCAGTTTGCGGCTTGCTCGGTCAAGTATTCGGAATGGTTATTTTTCCGTACTATTTAATATTGTTCTACGCTATAATGATACCGGTAACAATTCGTATAAAAACAATGCTTAAAAGAACTGAAAATTAGTGTTTGCATTTCGGCGGACTTTTGGGCATTTTAATCTAAAAACCGGCGGTGCGTTTCTTTGCAATATAATCAGCCGTATTCCGATTTTACGATACATTGTATACGGAATTACCGGGCTTAAACGCACAGGCGGATACTGCCCGTGCAGATTGGAGCAAACCGAGGATACAAAATGTATGTGCAAAGAGTTCAAAGAGCAAATTGCAGATTCTAATTTTGAGGGATTTTGCCATTGTATGCTTTATTATAAGTCAATCTGAAAGGAGTCTTTAAAAATGAATGAGGTAATAATCAACAAATCCCAAAAGCGATGACAATGCCATAACGCTTGCCGTTGCAAGAATCATACCCACAACACAGGGGCGTACGCCTGATAAAAAAGCATTTACCGCAGAATATTTCAAAAGATTTTTCAAGACCGCCGAGATTAAAAGGATTATAATGAACGATGGCAAAACGACGCCTGTTGTTGCCAAAAGCGATCCTAAAATACCGCCTTGCGTTGAGCCGATAAAAGTTGCCATATTTATCGCAAGCGGTCCGGGGGTTGATTCTGAAATCGCTATAAAATTCATAAATTCACTTTCGGACAGTCAGCCGTTTGACAAAACTGTTTCCTGCACAAGCGAAACCATTCCGTAGCCGCCGCCGAATGTAAATGCACCTATTTTGAAAAAAGCCAAAAATAGGGACAGTGTTTTTTTCATCATTTTTTAAATCTACTGTAATTATAGACTAATATATAAAACATAAACCTTTGTGTTATTCTAATCAACTCTCAGCATTCGGTATCCGATACCTATATGCGTTTGAATATACTGAGGGCTTGTTTTTTCCGGTTCTAATTTTTTTCTGAGCGTAGCCATAAAAACACGCAGCGAAGCGATGTCGTTTTCTCGGCTGCTGCCCCAAATTTGCATAGTGATATAAGTGTGCGTCAGCACCTTTCCGACATTATGCGATAAAAGACACAAAAGCTTATACTCAATCGGCGTAAGATGCATTTCCTCATCATTCAGATAAACGCAGCCCGCTGCATAATCTATTTTGAGTTCACCGTTTTGAAAAACAGGTTTTCCCACATCATTACTGCTTTTCAGCAGCAGCAATCTTCTTTGTGTTACCCGAAGCCGTGCAAGAAGTTCTTCAACAGAGAAAGGCTTTGTTAGATAGTCATCTGCTCCGGCATCAAGCGCAGTGATTTTGTCGGAATCCTCGCTGCGTGCGCTGATAACAATTATCGGCATATTGGACCATCCTCGGATATTCGTTATTACCTCCGTACCGTCTATGTCCGGCAGCCCAAGATCCAGCAGAACAATATCCGGATTATGCGACGATGCCTCCATAATCGCAGTTTTTCCGTTTTCCGCCGTCAGATATCTGTAATCGTGGGATTTCAGAGTTGTAACAATCAAGTTGCGGACGGGGCGGTCATCCTCAACAACAAGTACAAGCGGTTTATTCATTAAGAGTCACCTCGCTAATCGGTAAATTAAATTTAAAACTGCATCCGTGCGGTATGTTGTCCGAAAGCTCCAGGTTTCCGCCGTGCGCATCTATTATTGATTTACAAAGCGTAAGACCGAGACCGAAACTTCGGCGGCTGTCGGAAATCTTGTTTTTCCCGGTATAAAACATCTCAAATATATGCGGTTTTACATCATCGGGTATCCCGTTTCCGTTATCCGACACATTAAACATTGCATAATTTCCTTGTTTTTGAGCGCTTATGCGGATTTCAGAACCGGCAGGTGTATATTTTATTGCGTTATCAATCAAATTAACCAAAACCTGAATAATAAGCTGTGCGTCCATACGAACAAGCAATAAATCCTCACACTGAACGGTTATTGTATGCTCCGCCGATTTTCGGCATAAATGAGATACAGCCTCAGCTATAACCTCATCCGCAAGCTGGTCGCTCAGATTTAATTTCAGCCTTCCGTCATTGAGTCTTGTAACATATAAAAGATTTTCAACAACGCCTGTAAGCCACTCGGAGTCATCATAAATGTCGGTATAAATCCGATGCTTGGTGTCCTCGTCCAAGCAATCGGAATTATGTAAAAGAGTATCCGCATTCCCGGAAATTGAACACAAAGGTGTGCGGAGATCATGAGAAATTGAACGCAAAAGATCTGCACGCAGCTGCTCGCTTTTTGCAAAATCGGCAGCCTTTTCTTTTTCCGCTGCATTATGTGCGTTATCCATAGCCAATGCACATTCATTCAAAACGGACAGCAACACACTGTTTTCAAATGAATCTGCCGAGTTTTTTTCCATCGGAATCCCAATTACGCCGTATATCCGCTTTTCGATGCGTATTGAGAAATACAGACATTCGGCGTTGCCGAAATGTGAGGTTGTCGCACCTGCACAGCGCCCGTTTTTATACACCCACTCAGCAACTTTTCGTTCGGAATCATTTAATATCCGCTCTGTATCGTCTGTGCCCTTTTCAGAAAAAATCTGCCCTTTTGACAAGCTTGATTTATCGGCTTTATATGCTGCAATACAGCGGTCAAGAAGCTTTGAAAGCTGCATACAGGTTATACTCAATATTTCCTCGCTGCCTTTTGCCTTTTGCAGCAATCGGTCGGTATCAAACAAAATCTGCATACGAAAAGCTGCTTGTGCCGACAGCTTTGCATGCTTTTTTAATTTTGAAGCAAGCGTTCCTGTAAGAATTGATGACGCAAGCATAACGGCAAATGTTACAGGATAGCCGACGGCATATGTTTTGAGCGACAAATGCGGTTCTGTCAGAAAAAAACCAAACAGAAAAACGCTGAGCAGCGAACTTGCAATGCTGCAAACATATCCTTTTGTCAGAGCGGAAATAACCAACACGCCGAAGATATAAACGGTAACGATGTTTGTGTCGTTAAACCCGAGGTGAAGAAAAAGGAAGCCTATAGCCGTGCATAAAGCAAGAACACCGCAGGCAGTCAAAACATCCCGCATTGTCGGCAGTTGGGTATTCACCAATAAACTGCTTTTGCGTGACTTTTTATAAAATCCGGCATCGGGAATAATGTGAATATCAATGTCGGGCGCATACGATATCAGTTTTTCTGTCAGCGTGTATCCTCCCCAAATGCGGCTGCGTTTTGCGTTGCTTTGACCTATTACAATTTTTGTTACATCGGACAGCCGTGCGTATTCCGCTATCTGCATAGCCACATCCTCGCCGTGGACAGTTACAACATCGGCTCCGATATTTTCCGCAAATTGAATATTGTTATCAAGTCTTTTTTGAACGCTTTCGGTTAGTGCAAAATCGTTTTGCACATAAATCGCCGTAAATCGTGCACCGAGAACTTTTGCCATTTTTGCAGCAGTCTGTACGATTTTTTCATTAGAAGGCGAAGCGGACAGACATACAAGTATGTGCTGTTTTTTTTCAATATTTGTTGTTGTTTTTTGAGTGCTCATATTATTCACCGCCATTATCTGTTTTATATTATTATACCATAAATCGCGCCAAAAGTCTACCTATTTCAATAAAAATAATCTGTATTTTCATCATAAAGCAATATCCCGGTCTTGCTGTGATTTTTCTTAAAACCGTGTATTTCTTTTAATATCTCATCATCCGTCAAATCCGATGAAAGCAGTATTTGTGAGCTTTTAGAGTCGCTTTCTTCATTTTGAATCGCCCTTTGGTTTTCACACAAAAATCGGTCTATTCGATCCATTAAGAAGTAACCGAAAGCGAAAAAGGCAAGAACAGCTGCCGTCAGCAATACATATTTCAAAATGATTCACCTCTTTTTTTAGATACGGAAACATTTTTGCAGCTCTTTATATTCTCCCAAAACCATAAGTGTTACGTTTTCGCTGAGAGTCGTATCCGAAGATATTGCCATATCAATATTTCCGTTCTGTTTAACCGCCAAAACATTAATATTATATTTTCGGCGGATATCTATATCTCCTATTGTTTTTCCAATCCACTGTTTGGGCGCTTCAACCTCAAAGATAGCGTGGGAATCGTCAATTTCTATATAATCACGAATATGATCCGCAGTATATCGAATAGCAGCCCATTTTGCAATTTGTTTTTCGGGATAAACCACTCCGTCCGCTCCGTTCCGCAAGAGAAACTTTTCCTGCACATCCCGTTCCGCTCTTGAAATAACTTTTTTTGCTCCGAGTTCTTTAAGTAAAGAAGTTGTTTCAAGTGAATTTTGAAAATCCCCTCCGATTGTAACAATGCAAACATCATAATTTCCTATTCCGAGAGATTTCAAAAAATCTGCATTTGTACTATCACCGATTTGGGCATTGGTCACAAACGGCAGCACGCTGTTAATTCGTTCTTCATTGGAATCCACCGCCATAACCTCGTGTCCCAATTTGTTAAGCTGCAATGCAATATGCTTTCCGAATCTTCCGATACCTATTAACAAAATATTTTTCATAATTCAAAAACTCCTTTTTATCCGACCGTTATTTTTTCAAGCGGCAGTTTTGCTCCGCCTTGATTTTTGCTTGCGATTGCCGCATATACCAGTGTTAAACCGCCGACTCTCCCAAGGTACATTAAAAGTATAAGAATAATTTGCGATGTGATACCGAGCTTTGGCGTAATTCCAAGCGTGAGTCCCACAGTTCCGATTGCCGATGCGGTTTCATAAAGGCAATCGGACAAAGGAAGGTTTTCAAGTACGCTTATCGCAACTCCGCCGACAAAGAAAAGCGAGAAATAAATTGCTGCGATTGCCAAAGCGTTTCGTACAATTGCATTGTCGATTCGCCTTCCGCAAACGCAAATTTCTTCTTTCCTTTTAATCACTGACACGGCACATAATATAATAACCGCAAAGGTTGTGGTTTTCATACCGCCGGCAGTGGAACCGGGCGAGCCGCCAATCAGCATAAGCAATGTCATAATCGCTTTTGAGGCGCCTGTCATTGCGTTAAGGTCGGCAGTATTAAATCCGGCAGTCCTTGTTGTCACAGACTGAAACAAAGATGCAAAGATTCTTTTCCCACCCGGCAGACCGCCAAAATCACAAAAGAAAAAGAAAGCGGCAGGTATTGCAATTAAAAGCGCCGAAGTGAACAGAACAATCTTGCTTTGCATACGGTAACGCTTGAAATGATGTTTGTGCAGGCAAATATCGTCCCACGTAAGAAACCCGATACCTCCGACTATAATCAAAAGCATAATTGCAATATTCACAGCAGGATTTCCTATATATTCGGTAAGAGAAGGATATGTGTGAGCGTCTGTTCCCAAAATATCAAATCCTGCATTGCAAAAAGCCGATACGGAATGAAACACAGCCTTCCATATTCCGCTTGCACCGTATTCGCCGCAAAACGACGGGAGCATACATAATGCACCGATTAGTTCTATTAAAAGCGTACCTTTCAAGACAAACCTTGTCAGACGGACTATTCCGCCGAGCCTTGGCGCTGAAATAGCGTCCTGCATTGTGCTGCGCTGCATAAGTGATATTTTTCTGCCCGCAAGCATTGCAAATGACACCGCCGCCGTTACAACTCCGAGTCCTCCTATCTGTATAAGCAGCAAAATCACTGCCTGCCCGAGCGGCGACCAATAGCTGCCGGTATCCAGCACAACCAGACCGGTTACACAAACGGCAGAGGTTGATGTAAATATCGCACTGTGAAACGGTGTTACTATGCCTGCCGCAGACGATATCGGCAGCATTAATATAAGCGCCCCAAAGAGAATTACACCGGCAAAGCTCAGTATAATAATTTGAAAGGACGAAAGATGCCGCCTGAAATGTATTTTCTCTATCATAGGATAAGCCTCCTCCAACTTGCTTTTATTTATTATAACATATGGCATATAAAAATGGGATAATAAGTTGCAACGAGGCATTAAGATTGTATAAAGATAATGTTAATACACATATAAATAAAAAAAGCGGCTCGTTGCTGTCAAATTCGACAGTCTGAGGGTATGCCTAAATTGAGCACACCCTTTTCTGGTGATATAAGTCGGGATAAATGTCATAGATTAAACTGTTTCCGCATTTCTACATCCATGGTTGCTTTTTTTGCATACTCCCAAGTATCGCAAAGGCGAATATTATTTTTCTCAATGAGTATCTCATTACTGAACCCAAGAATATAGCGTAAGCAAATTCGGTATATAATTTCTATTGGGGACAACCATAACGCTGAAAGGCCGAATCATATCTTTGCTAAACATGTAATTTTAAATTTTTATTTCGGCACAAAATCACACCTTTGACACGAAATGTTAAGCAGTTGACACGAAAGGTCGGGGTCAAAATTTACGGTTTCATTTTTTGATTGAAACGGATATTTTTAGGCAAATTCGGCACAAAAAATGTGCTGCCGATAAGGAGAAAACATTATTGCACAGCAGCACTTTTACACGATGTATTCCGAAAACCGCACAGGCAAAAGGTTTATTTGAAACCGAAATAATAGAATGGTCTGTGAAGATTTACCGTGTTGTTTCTCTGCGTATTAAAATCGGAGTAAGAACCTTATGAATCGGTTTTGAAAGCAGTTCGGGTTTCCGTTTCTTAAATGCATTTATCTGAACAGTAAGAATCTGTATTGCTTCATCCGCAATTTTATCGACCTGCTGTCCTACGGTTGTTATCGGAACTATTGCTTCTTTTGAAATCGACGAATTATCGAATCCGACTATTTTATATTTGTCGGGAAGCTTGCCATATTTTTTTATAATAATATTCAACAGAATATTTGCATGAGTGTCATTTGACATGAAAATACCAACAGTTTTATTGATATATTTAGCTTCTGTTTCTTCAAACATATTTTTAATTCCGGCATAGTTTTCATCGTATGTTTTTCCGAAATCCCTTATCAAGATATTATAATCGCATTTGTTCGTTTCGCAAAAATTCTTAAAGCCTTTTATTCTCCCATATGCCGGTACATCCTCAGGGACATCGGAATTTGCATGAATCAATATATCACAGCCGCTTTTTGAAAGAATGGTAGCAGCCTGAATTCCGCCCATATAATTATCTGTATTTACGCTGCAGACATATTTATCTTCGCGTTCGATTGTAACAAGCGGTATATTATATGCAGATAATTCCTTTGAAGGGAGTGTGTGACTCAGAACTACCAATCCCTCTGTTTTGTACGCAAGCAGCTCGCTGATATACCTTCTTTCGACATCGGCATCATCTTTTCCCGCAAATACAATAAATTTATAACCATATTTTTCATATGTGGAAATGATATGGTCAAGAACATCCGAATAATAATGCATATAAAGGTTAGGTATGATAACGCCTATGATTTCAGTTTTCCCGTTCGCCATAACCCTGGCAAGTTTGTTTTCTTTATAATTAAGCGTTTCAAGAGCATGCGCAATCTTATCCTGGTTTTCAAGTGTAACCGAATCGGGATTACTGAAATATCTTGATATGGTTGTTTTTGAAAATCCGGTATACTCGGCGATATCCGCAAAAGTAACATTTTTTTTTGACATATTCTCTGCCTCCGTTTCAGTTTTATTATAGCATATAACAGTTATAAAATCAATAAAGTAATCGGTAAAGTAACCAGTTCTGTCAAAACGCACAAAACACGAAAGCTGTTATTGGGGATTTATCACAAAAAACAAAAGAACACTTGACAAGTAACCTGTTATGTGGTATGATACAGATAGCAAAGTAACTGGTTACTTAAATAAATCGGAGGGATAACTATGAAAAAGCTATCATTGTTTATGGCAGCTCTTTCGCTGGTTGCCGGCACATTAATGTTAACGGGATGTGTAAAAACAGTAAAACCCGGGGATGTGCGTGGATACGACAACGGAGAGCAGTACATCAGTATGTGGGTGCATACAATCGAAGACACACCTGAAGGCTCGGCATATAAAAAATCGGTGGAAAGCTTCAATGAAAAATACAACGGAAAGTATTTTGCCGATATTGAGTTTATTCCGCGAAATGACAGCGGCGGCGGATATTCTGACAAAATTAACGCATCTGTTATGTCGGGAGATTTGCCGGATGTTATAACGGTGGACGGACCGAATGTATCGGCTTATGCGGCAAACGGAATAATCCAACCACTCACCGCTCTGACCGATGAGGAAAAATCCTCTTATTTGGAATCAATTATTGAACAAGGTACTATTGACGGTAAGCTTTATGCGCTCGGCGCAATGGAATCGAGTGTCGGACTGTATTGCAATAAGGCAATCCTTAAAGAGGCGGGAATTGATATACCTGATAAAGACCATCCTTGGACATTTTCGGAATTTGCGGATATATTAAAAAAGCTTAAGCCGATAATGGACGCCAAAAACGGATATCCGCTCGATATGACATTCCCGGTCGGAGAGTCAAGCATCTATTATTATGCACCGTTTATATGGTCAAACGGCGGCGATTTGATAAGCAGCGACGGACTCCGGGTTGACGGGTATTTCAATTCCGAAGAAAATGCAGAGGTGTTTAAGTATTTCAGACAGCTTGTGGAAAACAAATATATGTCGGCAACACCTGTTGAAAAGCTTTTTGAAAGCGGACGCGCGGCATTTAAATTTGACGGTGCTTGGGAGGTTAATACCATTTATCAGAGTTACGGTGACATTGATCTCGGTGTTGCACCGTATATAGTCAGCGACAAGTGGGACGGAGGGAAATATACTCCTACAGGCTCATGGGCATATGCGGCAACATCAAAAACAGAGCATATTGAAGCGGCAACCGAGTTGGTAAAATGGATGAGCGGCGTAGAAAGCGGAATATTGCTTTATGAAAATACAAAGAGCTTGCCGTCAACATATGACGCATATGACAGCATAACGATTTTTGAAGAAGATGCGAATTATAAAGCGCTTTACGAACAATTAAGAGATTACGGTCATCCAAGACCGAAAACACCTGTTTATCCGCAGGTAAGCATCTCTTTCCAGCAGGTTCTCGAGGATGTGGGACTTAGCGGCAGAGATGTTAAAGATGAAATGGATAAATCTGTTGAAAGGATAAACGCTAAACTTAAGCGTTATACAAGATGATATGAAAAATAAATCAAATTCAATTCTCGGAATGGCTTTTTTCGGACCTGCACTTGTTCTGATGACGATTTTTCTCTTCATTCCGATGATATTAACACTTATCTACAGCTTTACGGATTATTTTGCATTAAACCCTAAGCTGACGCACTTTGTATGGTTTGAAAATTTTTCCGCCATTTTCAAAGATGACCTTTTTACAACAGCTTTCGGCAATACGGTTAAATTTGTGCTTATAATTGTTCCGCTGCAAACACTGGGAGCATTGGGATTGGCGCTTCTTATCAACAGAGTAACTGTATGCAAGCGGTATTTCAAGGTGGCGTTTTTTATCCCTGTAGTTATGTCGCTTGCGGTAGTTTCAAATCTTTGGATGCAGATTTACAGCCCCGAAGGAATACTCAATACAATGCTTTCAAATTTTGGAGTCGAACCGCAGCCGTTCATATATGGTGCAAGTCAAGCGCTTCCATCTATTGCATTTATGAGTGTGTGGCAGGGAGTGGGTTATCAAATGATTATTTTCCTTGGCGGCTTGCAGGCTATCAACCCTGCGCTTTATGAGGCTGCCGAAATGGATCATGCAAGTTCATGGAGCAGATTTAAAGATATAACACTTCCCGAGCTTAAGCCTCTTTGCGTATTTGTTTTTATAACCGTTACAATAGGCGCATTCAGAATGATAGTTCAGCCTATGGTAATGACCGGCGGCGGCCCGTCACATTCGACATATACAATCGTTTACGACATTTACGAAACGGGCACCGTAAACTGGGAAATAGGACTTGCGTCCGCTATGGCTATTGTGTTTACCGTATTCGTTGTAATACTTACAATTATTCAGACAGTTCTGACCAAGGATAAGGAGGATAGACATGAAAAGAAAAAAGCAAAAAATATTTAATATAGCTCTTGCGGTAATCATGCTTATTATGTCACTGTTTTTCCTGTTTCCGGTGATTTGGATGCTTGCAAACTCTTTTAAGCCGGATGCGGCAATCACTGCGGATATGAATTCGGCAATGGCATTTGTACCACCCGCACCGGGGAAAGGTTTTTTTGATAACTACAAGGCAATTCTTTTTGATACAAGCTTTATACGCTATATGCTAAACACATTATTCTATGCGGCAATAATGATTATCTCCGGTATAATAGTAAACGGGCTTGCAGGGTATGCGCTTGCAAAAATCAAGTTTCCTTTCCGTGACAGATGGCTTGCGATAATCATGATGCTTATGGTTATACCGACAGAAACAATTATCACAATAAACTTTATGTTTGTTTCAAAGATGGGTCTTCTTAATACCGTTTTCGGATATGTTCTTCCGATGATTGTAAATCCGTTTAATATTTTCTTGTTCAGGCAAGTTTTTGTGAGTTTGCCGGATGACGTATGGGAAGCGGCACAGCTTGACCATTGCAACCCCGTAAAGTATTTTTTCACAATGGTTCTGCCTATGTCCAAAACCGTTGTGGCAACAGTAAGTGTTTTTACTTTTCTTAATGTATGGAATGACTATCTTTGGCCGTCGCTTGTTTTTACATCAAGCAATCTTTTAACGGCACAAATCGGTCTTAATTCCATCACATCCAATGACAATACGACAATGGGGCAAACACTTGCGGTTATCACGCTTATTACAATTCCGGTTATAATAATCTATTCGCTTTTCTCAAAACAAATTGTGGAAGGTGTTATTTCAACAGGTTCTAAGGAGGGTTAAACTATGAGTTTTATAGAAATGAAAAATGTATGCAAAAGATATGCGGGTGCGGAAAAAAATTCGGTTACCGATTTTAATCTATCAATAGAAAAAGGCGAATTTATCGCCTTTGTAGGACCTTCGGGATGCGGAAAATCGACGACGCTCAGAATGATAGCCGGATTTGAAGAAATAACAAGCGGTGATTTGTACATTAACGGAAATCGTATGAACACGGTGTTGCCGCGCGACAGAGGCATTTCAATGGTATTTCAAAACTATGCTCTTTATCCGCATATGACGGTTGAGAAGAATATTTCATACGGTCTTAAAAACATGAAGGTTCCCAAGGATGAAATTAACAGAAAAGTGGACTGGGCAATCGATGTTTTGGGTCTTTCGGAATACAGGTACAGAAAGCCGAAAAATCTTTCGGGCGGACAACGCCAAAGAGTTGCTCTTGGGCGTGCTATTGTGAAAAATCAAGAATTGTTTCTTATGGACGAACCTCTTTCGAATCTTGATGCAAAGCTCAGAGTCAGCATGAGAACGGAAATAAGCAGGCTTCATCGCGAACTCGGAAGCACTACTATTTATGTGACGCATGACCAAGTTGAGGCTATGACGATGGCGGATCGAATTGTAATTATGAAAGACGGCATTATTCAGCAAGTCGGAAAACCGATGGATCTTTATGAACACCCGGCAAATAAATTTGTGGCAGGATTTATAGGTTCGCCCCAAATGAATTTTTATGATGTTAATGTTAAGGGAAACACTGTTGTGTTCTCTGACGGAAGCAGCATTGATCTTCCGGATTCCGTTGTGTCGCATCTCGCCGGAAAAGAAGGCGAATTTATTATCGGAATCAGAGGCGAGGATATTAAGGTTGATGCACAAAATATGGATCTTTACAAAGGGAATAAAATGGTTGCAACTGTTGAAAATGTCGAAATTATGGGGAATGAGAATAACCTTTATTTCAACTTTGCAAACACCCAAACAATTGCAAGAGTTTCAAAATATGAAATAAGCAAGCCGGGCGATACCATCGAGTTTGTGTTTATTCCGTCAAGAATACATTTTTTTGATAAACAGACAGAGAAAAGTCTTTTTTAAAAGGAGGACATTATGCAAAAAATTCATTTTAAGGCTCCAAACTGCTGGATAAATGACCCCAACGGGTTTATATGGTATAAAGGCCGATATCATTTGTTTTATCAATGCTTTCCGTATTCCGCGCATTGGGGAAGAATGCATTGGGGACACGCCGTGAGCAAAGACCTTGTCAATTGGGAGGAAAAAGGCATTGCTCTTTTTCCGTCCAAGACAAATGACAGAAGCGGATGCTTTTCGGGCAGTGCGATTGAATATAAAGACAAAATGTATATTTACTATACGGGAGTGAATTATACTGAAGAAGATCCCGAAAATATAAACTGCTGTATTAATGATACATTCACGGCGGCACAGCTTATGATAACTTCAGAAGATGGTATGAAATTCGATAATATAACGGATAAAAAAACCGTTATTCCACCCATAGAAGATAAAAAAATAGGCGACAAAAATCATACTCGCGACCCTAAGGTGTGGCGTGGCCAAGATGCATGGTATATGGTTCTCGGAAGTACCGTCGATAAAAACGGCAGACTGCTTTTCTATAAGAGCTCGGACTTGAAAACATGGCAATATCTAAACTATTGCGAAAAAGACGGTTTCGGCTGGATGTGGGAATGTCCCGATTTCTTCGAGATTGACGGAAAGGGAGTGATGATCTTCTCACCGATGGGATTTTTCAATGACGGAAACGGATATGATTCCGTTGCGGTTTGCATGCTTTCTTCATTCGATGAAAATACAGGCAAAATGGAGCTTTCCGAGAATTATCAGCTTTTTGATTACGGAATTGACCTATATGCACCTCAAAGCACGACCGATGAGGACGGAAACCGTGTTGTTATTGCCTGGGCGAGAATGCCCGAGGCGGTTATCACCGAAAAAGGCGAATGGTGCGGTATGATGTGTATTCCGAGAATTGTCGATGTAAAGAATAATCATGTATATATAAGACCGCATACGAATGTTAAAAATTCATTTGTAACAAAGCTGTCTGCCCCGAAAAAATCAGGGTATATGCTGAAAACAACACTAAAAAACGGAGAAAGCATCAATGTTGGCGGATACGTAATAAAGCGCGAAAACGATAAGATTGCGACGGATCGTTCGAAAGTATTTAACATAAAGGGTAACTACAGACTTATTGCCGAAACCCCTGTTATTAACGACGGATATGAACTTGAGATTTATGTCGATGAGCATCTCGTTGAAGTATTTATCAATAACGGCGAATATGTTATAAGCAATGTTGTATATGGTCTTACCGAAGAAATTACAGGTAAAAATTATGACTTATATTCTGCGTAGTGAGGTGAAATGAAATGAAAAAATATGATGTGACAGCTCTCGGAGAATTGCTTATAGACTTTACCGAAAACGGAACGAGTCAACAGGGAAATCCGTTATTCGAGGCAAATCCCGGTGCACCGTGCAATGTGCTTGCGATGCTTTCAAAGCTCGGCAAAAAAACTGCCTTTATCGGTAAGGTGGGTGATGATATGTTTGGAAGGCAGCTTTCCGATGCGGTGAAAAGTGAGGGGATAAATACGGATGGCATTATTTTTGATCAATCAGTGCCGACAACTCTTGCGTTTGTTCATACCGGCGCAAACGGTGAAAGAGAATTCAGCTTTATAAGAAACCCCGGAGCGGACATGATGCTGACGAAAGATGAGGTTAATGCGGATTTAATAAGCGAGTCAAGAATATTCCATTTCGGAACACTTTCATCTACTCACAGCGGTGTTCGCAAGGCTACAAGGTTTGCTGTTGAGACGGCAATAAGAAACGGAGCTTTAATTTCTTTCGACCCAAATCTCCGTGAACCGCTGTGGAAAAGCCTTGATGACGCACGAGCCGAAATAGAATACGGATTTTCAAAGTGCAATATACTGAAAATATCAGATAATGAAATTGAATTTATGTTCGGTCATAATGATTATGATAAAGCTTCAATGCAGCTTTTTGAAAAATATCCGAATATTCAGCTTGTATTTATAACTCTCGGGGCTGACGGAAGTTGTGCATATACAAGAAGTGCAAAAGCAAAATCACCTATTTATAATGTTACATCAATCGAAAAAACAGGCGCCGGAGATACCTTTTTCGGCTGTGCATTAAGCTTTGTGACAGACGATGATATTTCTGCGTTTGACAACAGAAAACTAAAAAAAATCCTGGACTTTGCAAATGCGGGAGCTTCGCTTATTACCACAAAAAAAGGTGCACTTAAAGTAATGCCGAGCAAAGAGGATATTTTAGCTCTTATTGGCGATATGAAGATAAGTGAAATTAAAATAAAACTGGATACTGTTGATGATGTGAAAGAATTCGTAGAATATGTTACCGACTTCGGCTGTGATTTTGAGATAGTTGCAGACAGGTTTGTTGTTGATGCAAAATCCATTTTGGGAATTTTCAGTGTGGATTTAAGCAAAGCCTTGACGCTTGTTATTGGGACAGACGACAAAACCGAAATCGACAGAATTAAAAAAACAATACAAAAATTCGTTGTGTAAAAATATTTATCCGTTATTTTCACTTAGTACTTTATTATGATTTTTGGGATACCGGAGTAAACAGCAGAAAATCAACTGCCATTCGCAATGCCGATTATATTATTGACATAAGACCGGGCGGACGGAAGCAGCAAGCGAAACACCGACCGAAATCAGTGAAAATAAACTCAGTATAACGGGAAAATATCTGTAACTTCGCACTGAGAAATATTTGATATTTTAATGTGCGTAATCATACCTTTGACACGAAAAGCCCAACTGTTGACACGAAAGGGTAAACAATCGACACGAAAGGTCGGCGTAAAAAATGTACTGCCGATAAGGAGAAAACATTATCGCACAGCAGCACTTTTACACGATGCATTCCGAAAACCGCATAGGCAAAGGTTTTTTTGAAACCGAAATAAAAGAGAAGAACCTCAAGGTTTCTATCAACCTTGAGGTTCTTATTTGGCGGAGAAGTTCAAACTTCTCTCAATATCCTAATCATTCATACACGCAAGCAACAGGAAGCGTTAAATACGCTTTTGGGGCGGTAAATCCTCTGCTATCGGCTGGGACTCAGAATGGGGCAAGCTGAAAACAGTATCGGCGGAGGGCAGTAAAACAACCGGGACAAAAAGACCTTTCGGACTTGACTGTTCGGGTTTTGTTACTTGGAGCTTTATCAATTCCGGTTTTAATGCTTCCGGCATAGGGCACGGAACGAAAGGGCAAATTGCAAAGTGCAGCCGAATATCTTGGAGCAGTGCTCAAGCTGGGGATTTAGCCTTTTACGGTGATTTATCTCATGTCGGAATCGTTGCCGGAAAGG
>ERZ779725.807-NODE-807-length-19166-cov-8.301292_pt1 | contig 19166 bp, 20 predicted proteins | sample MGYA00511890_ERZ779725 | MGnify/ENA primary metagenome ERZ779725 (study PRJEB29588, sample SAMEA2148549) | human gut metagenome | biome: human gut; feature: human-associated habitat; material: faeces | place: Denmark | collected 2008/2010 ...
GTCGCTTTGCAAGCAAAATCCCACTAAACCCTATAGGTTGCGGATTTGAGGTTATGTAAAAATCCTGCATTATACCTAGAGCAACCAGTATGTTCTGCAGGAATAGACAACTGCAGCATATCATCAACAGGACAGGTATACCCATGTACAGAGTGGACAGGATTTAAAATCGGAGATATAAATTTAAATTCGCTAAAAGAAATCTGGGAAAGAAGCGAACAATTGAAACAACTCAGAGCCATAAACAAAAGAAAGAATTACAAGAAATGTCTTTCTTGCGAAGCCCTGGATTATTGCAAAGTGTGCTTAATGCTAAACCAAGCTGAAAATTGCGGGGAAATTCTTCAAATTAGCAAGAACACTTGCAACGAAGCATTCATGACAAAAGACGTATTAGAAAAAACAAGATAGAATGATTATAGACAATCATGTTCATGTAGGCTGGTATAGAGACGGCTACCATTCACCCAAGGAAATTTGGGAAGCCGAAACCGCAGCAGGAGTAGATGAAATTTGCGTTTCATCTACTTCTACATGCGCAGAACTCTACGACATTGTCATTGAAGAGATGATAGAATTAAAACGCCTGGGAGGAAGTAAGGTGCACCCCATCCTCTGGATTACTCCCCAAATGCTTAAATCAGAAGAAATAGACAAAATGTTCCTATCTGATATAGAATGGCAAGGGATAAAGATTCATCCAGAAGCTCATAACGAATGGAGCTATAATAAAGCATTAACTTCCCGAGCAATTAATATAGCAGTAAAACGAAAGATTCCCTTTATGATTCATACTGGTGAGGATGTTGTAGCGAATGCTATCACATTCGAAAACTATTATGCAGAATATCCTCAATTACAGTTTATATTAGCCCACGGAAAGCCATTTCAGCAAGCCCTCTCCATGCTCAATAAATATAATAACATCACTATTGATTCTGCGTTTATGAAAGCTAAAGATATCAACAAATTCTGCAAAGCTGGATTTCCAGACAAAATCATATTCGGAACAGATGCTTCAATCAATAAATTATTTTACAAGCATTTATCAACACAAGAATATATAAAAAAAAATATTTATCAATTAAGAAAAAACATTTCACCAGCTTTTTCAGAAAGCATATTAAATAAAACCGTTTATTTTTAATATTCAAAGTTATGGAAATAATATTATCTATTATCGGAATAGTTCTCATAGTTTTTGTTTTATTTATAATAACAGGATTATTGGGCTGGGGTATCCATTATCTCGGAGCCATAGTTGGCTTTTTGGCACAAGGTTCATGGGGCTGCATTGGGTGTCTCCTAAAAATCTTAGCAGCTATATTTATATTTCTCGTCCTAATTACATTTTTTTGCTCATTTTTTTGAAATTTTCCCTTCATATTACTATATTATAAAGGTATAACCAAAAAGAAAGAATAAAATGGCAAATAAAATGTCTTTATGTATCATCAAATACACCTATACTCGATATGTAGGGGTGGATATCGAAAAATATACTCGGGGACTATTCGAGTATGTGAAGGAAGAGTTTGGGGAGTTTCAACCACAAATGTCAGAGCCTGGAACTATACCTGATATGCCAGACTATCTGGACATCGTGCTCTGCAAAAAGGACGGAAGTATCTTCTACGAAATGGATATCCAAAGACGTGCCATCAACATCCCGCATGATTGTCAAATGGATGGATTAGTATTGGAAATCTTTATCCAGAACTGCGATGGCACGAGATACAAAAAAAGACATGCATATCCCAAGCCTTGGTGGAACCATAAAGCTAACGGCAAGTCGGACATGAGAAAACTGAAAATTCATAAAACTATCAGCAAAAGGAATCTTAACAATCAAGAAGGCAAAGACTCTGAAGGCATCAGAATACCTGAACTTAGATCTCAGATTCTCAAGTTTCATAAATTCTTAAAATAACCATCCCATGACATACGAAGAATTCAAGCAATTGGCTGAACATCCACAGCATCGGGATGTTCCTGCCATCTTCAAGCTCGAAGTTTTAGAAACAGAAGAGCTGGAGGAGAAAAAGCGTTCACACTATCCGAAATATAAGGTGAACACCTATTGTCCGCAAGCCTTCACCACAACTTTGGAGGAGGCAGAGAGACTGATGCACCAGGATGTCCTTTACCGCAAAAAGATGAAGGAGGAAGACGACTATCCGCTGGATACCTTCTGCTATTATATCTCGGAGATTCCGATGGGACTGTTGCACTACGACCGCGAATGTCTTTCGGAAAGGATGTATGATGGGGAAGGAAAACTGATCGACCAGTCTTACTGCTGTTCGCGTTTCAGCATTTACTATCCCGGAGTCTGCAATTTGCCTGCATACAACCGTCATCCTGACGAGACCTTCCGAGGCAGAAACGCAGAACAGATTAGATTCCAGAAAGGTGACATCGTGGAAGTATATCGTGGCGATGAGGTGAAACTTGCCATCGTTGTCGGTACTCCGCTTACCACGGAATGGATCTGGGAGAGAAACCAGGCTGCCAAGGATAAAAGGGGATTGGATGAACTGCCATACGATGAGACAGATGACAGCTATACCGTGATAGATGGTCCCGGCTACGAATACCACGACCACGTTCCGTCGCTGTATGTCTTCGCCCCTCACTATCATGTGCCGCTCTATCTTCAGAGACGATTCAAGGGGTATTTGGAAAAGGCTGAGAAAAAGCAGAAAGAAGAGGAGGAGAAAGACAGAATCTTCCGCCAGGCTCACGATTGCTGCTTCAGCAACAAGGAACAAATAGAAAAATCTGAAAAGTGCGGCTGTTTCTTCTGCGGCGAAATCTTCTCGCCATCCGAAATCACGGATTACCTCCCTGATGAGCCGCCTACAGCCGAATGTCCCTTCTGTTATACCGACTCCGTAATAGGTGATGCCTCCGGCTTCCCTATCACCAAGGATTTCTTGAAGAAAATGAAGAAGAGATGGTTCTAGGCGATTTTTCAACGTTTTTCACCGACCTGCCCCCTAACTCATGGGGGCAGTATCAGTTTTGAAAACGGACATTAAAATACCATTTATCCAAAGAGATCATTCATCCTTACCTCACTATTCACCAATCCACTATGCATATTCTGCTTCACCCCATAAGTCGTGATGAAAGTATGCAGCAATGCCTTCTTCGTCTTGGTCGCCACAGAGAAGGAAGACATCCTGTCACGCAGCCGCTGCTCATAGCTGGCATCTATCACAAACTCATCCTTGGCATATTTCATCTCACAGATATTGATAGCTCCATCAGCACGGTCTATCAGCATATCAATCTGACCTCCTCGCCATTCTGCACCAGTAGAATCTACAAAAGGACGGCAGGACCAGGAATAAACATTCGCCAAAACACCAGAAATACCCAATGCCTTCTTGATCTGTGGGATATGATGTAGGCATACCTGTTCGAAAGCATAACCGCTCCAGGCTGTTCTACTTCCCGAATTGCGCATGTTACTCCAGAAGTTCTTATCCTGCCCACTGTTATTTGCCACAAAACGGGTATAGAACAATGAGTATAAGTCAGTTAACTGATATAGGGCATCCCTTTCACTCTTTCCTATGGTAGCATATTTCCTGATAAAATCGCATTTCTTCAGATTCTCCAGGATTTCTGATAACTGTCCACCGCCTTTCAGTTTCAACTCATCCATCAATTCCTTACGGGTCATCCCCTTCATTTTTTCAGAAAGCACCTCTACTATCTTGCGATAATGCTTGGAGTCATTAAAGAGGGAACGGAAGAGGAAATCGAATTCTCCACGTAATGGCGAATCCTGCGAGAAAAACAGTCTGTCGATGCACACATCTAACGGCACACCACGCTCCAGCATATCAAGATAATAAGGAATACCACCCAATATCATATACACATCCAATACCTGCTGGCGGGTAAGAGCAAGGCCTTTCAATTCGTTTAAGAACAGCTCTGTCTCGCCCAGAGAGAATGGAGCCAGATAGATCTGCCGGGTAACGCGACCATACAATCCGCCCTTATCGCCTATAAACTTAGCCAACATCCACGTGGTGGAAGAGCCACAGACGATAAGTTTCAGTTGAGGGACCATAGAAGCCCATGAATTCCAGAAATAACTGAAAGCTGCGATAAAATTGCTTTTGGGCGTATCCATCCAAGGCAACTCATCAAAGAACAGAACAATCGGTTCCTGCAGAGATAAGCCCGACAGATATTCACGCAAAGCAGCAAAAGCCTCAAACCAGCTTTTCAGCTTGGGCACGGTCTGCTTAGCATACTGCGCCAACGCCATCCGAAACTGCTCCAGCTGTACAGTACGGCTCACTTCATACATACCAATAAAGGAAAAGGCAAACTGGTCGTTGAACATTTTTCGAACCAGAAAAGTCTTTCCTACGCGCCTACGACCATAGATAGCTATCAGTTCTGCCTTATTGCTTTTACAACGTTCCAGAATGAGTTTCTGCTCATATTCACGTCCTATTATTCCGTTTGCATCCATAACTTTCTGATTTTATTTCATTTATACTAAATCTTACGGTGCAAAGATAAACAAAAAAAATGAAATCTGCAAGGATAGTACCGCCCTAACTATCTTTTTTAACATAGTTAGGGCGAACCTATAAACGATAACACCGCCCTAACTACCTATTTTTATATAGTTAGGGCGGTACTATCAGAAAAGAAGCAGGATGGAAGACTGGTCCACCCTGCTATTTATATTAGAATACCTTTACAAAACGGTCGATATCAATAGAAAGGCCTACCGTGAAGGTGCGACCAGTGGTCATCGCCGAACTCCAATAATAGTTCTTTGGCGTATAACCGAAAAGATTATCTACCGTGAAATTCAGATTGACGGCATCCAGGAATCGCTGCTGAAGCGTGAACTTCCACAACTGATAACTGCTGTCATGCTTCTTGATGTTCGTATCAGGAGAAGACAAGTATCTGCCTGACAGAGCGGCATTGATGCGATAGAACGAACAGAGCTGACGATCGTAGTCGAGACGCCAGGTAGCTGAATGCGGACGAGGCTGGGAGAACTGGGAATCTACGCTTCTGCCACCCACATGGAGATAACTGTAGTCGAGTTTCACACCTAGACCCATATCCGAACGGTACTGGGCACTGAAGTCGATACCGCTCACCTCTACTCCATCCTCGTTGCAATAACGCGAAGCCACATCCGGCTGACCGGTTCCCGGGGTATAATCGGCATAATCCTCGGTAGTGATACGCTTATCATACTTATTATAATAACCCATGAGAGTAAGACTATACTGACCGGTAAAGAAGCCAGCATTCTTCACCTTTCCGGTATGCTCCAGCGCCAGGTTGTAGTTGTTGCTCTTCTCCGGCTTCAGATCCGGATTACCGTAAATCATCTGCATACCTGCCATATCAAAGTTCATATACATCTCCTTGAGCGTTGGGGCACGGAATCCGCCGGCATAGTTGGCACGGATGGAGAAACCCTTCCACTTGGTCATCAGAGCCAGACGACCGGTAGTAGCATGCTGGCTGGATGCAGAGAAGTAATCATGACGAAGACTTGCCACGATGTTCAACCACTGCAAAGGATTGTAATCGAACTGGGCGAAGGCATCACATGAATTCTGATTCTTTGATTCATTATCCGCAAACTGATAGGTGGTAAGATAATCGTTCAGGAAATCTGCACCTACCGTCAATGTATTCTTGCCGAAGATATGGGAATAGAGGGCACGGACGGTGTTCTGACGGTTGGTATAATCGTGGTCGTGAGTACGCTCATCATTCACATATCGAGCCTTGTCATACTGGTCGAAGCCGTAAGAAATCTCCAGATTATCATTCTCCGAAAGATTCATCACGGTCTTCAGTCCGGCAGAATAATCCATGTAATGATCATCATAGTTGCTGCGCTTGCTGATACGATTGAAATAACCGCCACGACCTATCAGTTTTACCTTATCTGAGAGCTTGTAGGTAAGACGCTCCTTCACATTGAAGGTCTCTCCACCATAGATATGGAGGATGTTGGATTCTGTATCGAAAGGATTGGTGAGCTGAACCTCATCCGATGTGGTGCGCTGGATGCTGGTCTGCGAATTCCATTTTCCGGCATTGAAGCTGAAGCTTCCACCGTGGCGCCACTCCTTGTTGAAGTCGTTGTAGCGGGTATTGACATTGGCAGTCCAAGGCTCGCTGTTTTCACGGGAGATGATGTTGATGACTCCGGCTACGGCATTGGCGCCATAGAGCGCCGAAGCAGCACCCTTTACTATCTCGATACGTCCTACATTATCCAAGTTCAGACGACTATAATCTACATTATCCATGGTTTCACCAGCCAATCGCTCGCCATCTACGAGGAAGAGCACGGCATTTCCACCGAAACCATTCATATTGAGAGAGGTCTCCTGATTCATGGCATAGCCGAATTCCAGACCCGGCATCTGCTCGGTGAGGAGGTCCTGGATATTGGTAGCATCAGCTATCTTGATATCATTGGCGGTAATCAGACGGGTTACCACAGGAGCATCCTTCAAAGCCTTCGGAGTTCGGGTTGCGGTAACTACCACCTGATCGAGAGCTGTAGCATCCGGTTGAAGGCGAAGCACATGCTGCTCACCTTTTCTCTCATCCGCTTTCAGTACGAAAGTCTGAGTCTGATAGCCCACAAAGCTCACCTTCACTCTCACCGCTCCATTCTTGCTGTAAGGAATGCGGAAATATCCGTCTTCATCAGTTGTTACCCCATCCTTTGCATGCAAAATCTGGACGGTAGCACCCGCTAGAGGTGCGCCCGAATCATCGAGCACCCTACCCACGACATCGCCCTGGGTTTCGGCTTTCAGATTCAGGCACAATCCGCAAAGGATCAGGAATAGTGCGAATATCTTTTGTTTCATCGAGTTATATCAAAGTTTATCCAGAAACTATTCTCTTATTTTGTACAAACAAACTTACCAATCATTGGCATAGGCATTTTGCCATACTGCACAGAATAGTTGACGGTCAGGGTTTTGTCCTTCAATGTACCATGCAAAGTAACTGTGTACTTCTTCTCTGCACCATTCACGGTAATAGTACCTGCATAGTTCTCCTGAGAGAAAGCATAAGCACCGTTAGAACCGGAAGCCTTCACAGCAGGTACCTCCAGAGCAGGAAGAGCCATCATACCCTCGCCACAAGCTGGCAATGTAACCTTGACTGTAGCATCATCTACAGCCTCAATCTTCATGGTAAGGTTATCGTATGTAGAAGCCGTGCCCATTACAGTCATATCCAAACTTCCGGTATAGGTACCCGCAATTTCCTTTGCCGCAGCTACTGCTACAGGATCATCATCGCTGCTGCAAGAGCTGAATGCTACACACATAGAAACCAAAGCCAACATCATGGCCATCATTGTCTTAAACTTTTTCATTTTTCTTTATTTTTCTTTTAGTTACAATAATATTTTCTGTTTGAGGGGATTTGCAATCCCCGATTATTTATCTTCCGGAACATAGATGATTTCGCCATTCTCCAACTGGTAAGCAATGCCTACCTTCTTTCCCTTGTTGCCAGATTTATTGCTCTGGTCTTCAGAAGGAGTATAGCGATTGATCTTCTGTCCATCCTTGGTAATGATTTCCATATTCTCCTTGCCAGGGTTCTTCACCATCGTGAAGTTATCCTTGCTGAACATTTCCGTCATATTATAGCGCGAAACGAGTGCTACCATCAGGGCGAGGGCAAACACCATCGCCACATCGAAGAGGTTGCTCACTACGCTCATCGGATCATCATCCTCGCCATCATGCGCAAGCCTATTTCTGCGTCTCTGTCTCATAAATTATATATCTTTACTTTTTTACCTTTAAAAGCCTTTTTTACTTTTTTACCTTTTTACTTTTTACCTTTCCTCCAAAAGGTCTGCCATAAACTCAAGGTTGCTCATATCCTCGGTATACCAGCGGTTCTTGGTCTGCTTGGTTACGAAACCGATGGCAGCAGAGAACAGGCCTACTACGGTGGTAGCGAAAGCCACCTGCATGTTGTAAGCCATCGAAGCAATATCACCGGTAGAAAGACCTACCAGGGCAGGACCCATCGGAATCAAGGTACCCATCAGTCCGAGCATCGGACCCATCTTCAGGAGTGTAGAAGGAAGAGAAAGATCCTTCTCAACAAACTGGGCATACTGGTCGAGGATGCGGTTCACCTGCGCCTTGCTCTGACGGTTGTCCACGAGTTTCTTCATATAGGAAACGATGACAGCCTGCTTATTCTTTGGCAAGCGATCGCCCAGGGTATCGATGTTATCGAGCGTCAGGGTGTTCATCTGTTCACGAATCTCCGCACCCGACTTGCGCTTTACAAGATACTGTCCGAAGAAACCTCCAAGGAGCAGCAAGGCTCTGAGGAAGAAGAAAATCAACAAAATAATCACAGGAACCAGCATGCCTGTGGAAATCCAAAACAATACGTCTGATATGTAATTCATTATACTCTATATTTTTTAATTTGATAATTGTAAATTGCCCATCCTATCGCCATTCCTACGATGACGATGGCGATAACGCCGAGAAGCGAGAGGGCATCGAAACTGTTGAATCCTGCCACCGCAGTCCTGCCATTCACCGTACCGATGATGCCCATCAATCCGAGCAGCACCTCTACCAGAAAAAGCAGTTCCAAGCGGATTGGTCGCTCCGGCAAGAGCCATCTCAAACCATAGGTGAATACCGGCGTCAAGACCAGCAGCACTACGGCAAGCACCCATGCCACTACCTGGAACGATACGCCGGGAAGCAGGAAGATGGTCATCACCAGAACACTGAAAAGCACTGGGAAAACCAGCAAACCCGGGAAGTACTTCAGGAAGATGAAGAACACCCATTTGCGGCGACTCACATGTTCCGAAGTCTTCAGATCTACGTGGTGCACACAGAAAAGCATCGTGAGTGCCACGTCGATACTCAGCAGCACCGCCATATCGAGCATCAGCTTCTGGTCGGCTATCCAGGCCGCAATCTGCGTTTTCGACTGTTCGATGGCAAGTGGCCAGGTCATTCCCACGAAGAAGGCTACAAGCACCGAGATGATCATAATCTCCTTCACTCCGTGGAAGGTCTGCTTCAGCACAAAACTGAAGCAAACCAATATCATCATTACTAAAACTAATGTCTCCATTTCTATTCAACCATATTCTTTCTTCTTCTGCGAATCAGAATCGCCAACATCACGAATGCTACGATGACGATGACACCTACTACGATGCCGCTCACCACAGTGGTGGTCTTTTGAGCTTCCTCATTCAGCGTCTCCTTCTTCATCACCATACCCTTGTCGCTGCTGTTCTTCGCAGCCTCAGCGTCGCGGATCTGCTCTACATTCTGCTGATATTCCTTGGCAGAAGCAGCATCGGCCTTGCTGGCAATATAGTTGCGCAGCTTGGCATTGTCGCAGACGAAACCGGAGCATGAAGGCTTATACTTGTTCACGGTCTCGGTATGAAGCTTGGCGATGTCCTTGAGCTGCTGAGGAGTAGCCTTCCACATTCCCTTGCGGGCACTCTCCATCATCACGGCGGTCATCTCCATCAGCGCTGCCGGATTCTGCTTGTCAAAAAACTCCTTGGTTCCGAGATGGTACTTGTCCTTGACATATACATTATAGATCTCGTCCCACATCTCCTTGTCGATTGCCTTTGGCTTCATCACATTCCAGCCGTAGGTATTGGTTACGATTTCGGCGAATGTGCTGGCACTGCTGGCTCCACCCTTCATCTTCTCCTTGATATAGGCTGGATTGAAGATGGTGGTTCTGCCCTCGATGCCGATAGCCTCCTTCACCTCCTGCATTCTCATATTGCTATGGTTGCGATAGTCGGCGAGATAAGCATCTGGATCCTTACCGGTTACGTTGCGCACTGCAAGGTTCATACCTCCCATAAACTCATATACGTGGTCGAGACTCAAAGCGCCCCAAGTGTTGCTCTGTCGTGGCTGAACTACCACATCAGTACGAGTCAGCGCTGCCTCGAAAGCAGCCTTGCGAACGGTCTCCCAGTTCTTCTCATCACCGTAGTAGGCACCCATATTGTTCAGATAGACCTCGGCAATCTGACTCTCCTTATCCCAGCGGTCGCCTGCGGTTACCATCTCCTGGATACCGGTGCCATAGTTGCCGTTTACGCCACCAAACACTCGATACATACTCACCTCGCGTGCCTCCTTTGGCGACATACCCTTCTCTACGAGCACCCGTTCCGATTCGGTAACACCGGCTTTCACCAGGTTGTCATACTTATCGCCCTTGGCATTTGCCGCCATCTCTATCGCCTTGTTGATGAGGAAGAGACGGGATGCTGCCAGGTCGCGGAGCTGACCGGAAGTCTGAACCACGACATCGATGCGAGGACGGCCCAACTGCTTGGATGGGATGAGACGCAGATCGGTAACACGACCGAAGGCATCTCTTACCGGTTCTACACCGAGCATATAGAGAATCTGGGCGATGGTAGCACCCTCTGTTTCGATAAACTCGCTGCTCCAGAGTGTGTAGCTCACCTTACGAGGATATTCACCCTTATGTCGCTCACAATACATCTTGATGGTATTGTCGCAAAGTTCCTTTGCCTTCTCCCAGGCATCCTCCGAAGGTGTATTCTCCACATTGATGGAGAAGAGGTTTCTACCGGTAGGCAGGGTGTTCGGATTCACAATCAGATCACCACCAGGAGATGGAGCGGTAAAGCCGCCATTCAGGGCATTCATCAGAGAAGACATCTCGTTGAACGGACTCTGACGGAGCGCCTCCGAATACTTGCCCACATTCTGCAAGGCATGCTCTACGGTAGTAATCGCCTGAGCCAGATGAATCTGCCGACGGGTATATTTTGGTGCTTTCGACATCATCATACCCTTATCTTTAGAAGATTTCTGAGATGCTTTGCCCTTGCCGGCTTTCGCCATCTTCGCCTTCTTCAAATCTTCCTGATACCATTTCTGGCCCTTCTTGATGGCTTCCATCATCTTGTCAGGGAAGCGACCGGTCTGCTCCATCTTCTCAAAAGCCTCACGACTCATCTGCGGAATCTTCTTCTTATGAGAAACCTTGGCAGCACGGAGCTCGCTTACCGTACGGTGGTCCACCCTCTTCGGCTTCGCCTCCTTCATTCCACCCATCTGGTCTGCCATCTGCATCATCATCTGGATAGGATCCGGAGCTGCCTGCATCGCCTCTACCTTACGGGCCATCTGGAGTTCGGCAGGAGTGATTCCTACATAACGGCAGATGTATTCATCAGAAACCGAGGCAGAACCCAGAAGCTGGGTCACGGTATTGCGTGCCTTGCTCAGATAGAGACGGTCGAAAAGCTGCTTGTGCTTCTCCACACCCTCCTGAGCACGACCTTTCAGTTTATCTACTGCCAGCATTCCGTAGGCAATAGGATCTGTAGCCATCGCATAGACACTGGTGCGGACATCATCATTATCGTATGGCACACCCAGAGTATAGAGCTTGCCGGTAATCTTCTCGTTTGCCAACTCTTCCGCAAAATTCTCTACTCTCGCGATTTCATCTGCAGAATAAGGCTTGTTCATCTGCTTGGCATCGAGTCCCAGTTCACGGGCGATTCCCATCTTCACGGTCAGCGCCTTCACTTTCAGCGACTGTTCGGCAGATGCCTTCTTTTCGTAAGACTGGATGGCATCGCTCAACTGCTTATAGGTCTGTCGCAATTCGCTCTCCTTGAAAGGAGGAGTGAGATAGCTCTGGGTCTGGGCATAGGTACGGCGCTTGGCAATCATCGCCTCGCCCACATTGCCGATGGTATATATATAAAGATGTGGAACCACACCAATCAATCGGTCACTCCAGTCGTTGCTGTCGAGTGCCACCTGCTTTCTCGGGGTATATTCCAGCGAACCGTGGGTTCCGAAATGGATAAGTGCATCGGCACTGAAACCATAACGAGCCCAGAGATAAGAGGCAACATAGGTGTAAGGAGGTGCCTGGTCGGTGCCATGCACAATCTTGAAGGAGTCGCCTCCCACGCCTGCCATCACCTGTGGAAGCAGAGCCACATTACCAAACTGCAGTCTTGCCACCGCCAACTTACCGTCATCGGTAGCCATATATTTGCCAGGGAAGGAACCATAGAGCTGATTCAGCTCCTTGATCATCTTCTTAGACAAAGCCTTCTGTGTCCATCCGGCAAACTGCTGGGCGGTAACCAGGGCTGGATGTCCCGACTGGAGGAATTGGGTATAGGCTCCCTCTGCATAGGTTCCGAAGACGGCACCCTGAGCCTGAATCATCTTTGCCAGTTCCTGAGGATTGGCTGGCAACTTGCCTACATTGTATCCCTCATTCTTCAAGCGAACCAGGAGATTGTAGAGCGATGGAACCACTTCCATTCCCGAAGCGGTGAGTGCATTCTGACCGGGACCCTTGAAGTAGAAGATGGCGATGCGCTTGCTGCTGTTCTTCTTGTTCTTCAGATTCACATAGCCCTGCACGCTCTCCACAAAACTCTCCATTCTGTCTGGGATGCCGTAAACCTCCTGCAAGCCCTCCTTGTTGATGCGCTGTCCGAAAACCACGTATGGACGGATGGCACCATCAATCTCCGGAGTCACGATGCTCTGCGACATGAAGCCGCCGTTCATTCCCTGCTTGTCGTTCTCCCAATCGGTGGTCAAACGGTTGATATTAAGAGGTGAGAACAATGGAATATTCTTCTGCTTCAGGAACTCAACGAAGTAATCGCCCAGTCTGCCATGCGCCATATTCACTACGGCATTCGCCTGAATACTGTCAGCATGATGACCGGCGATAAAGCTCTGCAGCTGGTTGATGCGATACACCATGAATCCCTTCTTCTCAAAAGCCTTCTCCATATCAGGAGCCGCACCCATAAAACCGGTGAGCAAGATGGTAGGAGCACCTTTCTTATATAATCCGTTCTTCGCCAGGAAGGCATTGTACTCACGGATGCTGTTGAAACCCAGCTCATCGCCCTTTTCATCCTTCGGGTCGAAATGAGTCAGGAGATAGTTTGGTCGCTCATCCACACGTTCCGGTTCTGGAGCCATGAACTTCTTTCCGTCGATAAACTTGCGGATGTAAGCGAGCATACTGTGATAATTCTTCTTGCTGCCATTCTCGATGTACTGCATCAGATAATCTGCATCGAAGTTATCTACCGATACGATATTGTTGGCTGGGTTGGTAGCAGCATGAGTCAGGGTTGGCACCTTGTAGGAAGCCTCTTCCAACTGCTTGCGCTGGTTCTCGTCAATTCGGAGTCCCATACCATTCACGATAATCATATCGTAATCATCCAGATGATCGAAATCATCGGTTGTGATCTCACTCAGTTTAATCATCGCATTGTCGTTGGCATGCGAAATCTGTCCCAGCGCAATAGCCTGATAGTTAAGGAAAGCGATGCGGGTAGTACCCACCCAGGCAGAGTAAGCCTTCGCCAAACCTCCCAGAACAATCACAGCCAATAAGGCCAGGAAGATGTGTTTCTTTTTAATCTTTCTGATTTTTCCTAATCCTTTTTTCATATCTATTCCTTTTTTCGGGCTGCAAAGGTAAGACTTATTTAGAAATTGTACAATACCGAGAAATTGTGATTTTCACATTTTTTATACTTAGAAGTTGGTATCAGGTTAAACGCATTGATATAGTCAGTACTAATAAATAAGTAGTGTTTTCAGGACTTTTGCTTTCATTTTAGCCCTCAAAAAGAGGAATTATTCCGAAATATGCAGAAAGAGCGTGATCACCATTACGGCAATCACGCTCTTTCTACTTATAAACATAAAACATTACGAAGATGAAAGAAAAGCTTAGCAAACCTTCTTCTTGCGCTCACAATAGCGTTCGCATTGGGCGCAGATGTCATATCCCAGCATGGCACCCAAGATGAAATCCTCCTCCGGCGTAAGCTGGCACAACGGTTTGGTGATTATCATGCGGATAGCATCCAGACATTCTTTCTTACCAAAGAAGAGATTCAGACGGTCGTTGCCAACCGGCTGGATGATATAATCAATGTTCTGACGCTCTAATCTTGTTATGGCAAAAGACTCATATTTCTTGTTGAAGGTGTAGAGCACCAGGCGGCGCACGCCCTTCTTATATTCATATATATGATTCATCAGAACCTTCAAATCTACTGGTGTTGCGATTTCCTGCTGCATACTATCCGAATTTATCAGTTTTTAAACCAAGAATCAGAGAATTCCATCATTCTCCAATTCTTGAAAAATATTTTTGTAAAATTATAACGCTGGCTTGATGTCCTCGAGCCAGGCATCGATACGCTCCTCTGTCTTGTCGTCCTCGTTCACCTCGTCGAGTGCGAGTCCCAGGAACTTGTCGCCATCAATTGCCTCACTGTCATCATAGGTGTATCCGTCTGTAGAAACACCAGGCAATACGGTAGCGCCAGCCTCAACGGCAGCATCATAGAGTTCCTTCATGCCGCCACAGAATGTATCAGGGTAAGACTCGCTGTCGCCACAACCAAACAGGGCTACGGTCTTGCCAGCCAAGCCGGCACTCTTCAATGTCTTCACGCCATCATACCAGTCATCCTGCATCTCACCGGCACCCCATGTAGAAGTACCGAGAAGAAGATTCTCATGACTTGTGATAGTAGCGTCATCGATGTTAGCTACATCTACAGCTTCCACGCCCAACTTAGAGGCGATGGTTTCGGCAATCGACTGGCATGAGCCAGTAGAAGAGCCATAAATTACGATTGTTGTTTTCATTTGTCTATATTACTTTTAGTTACATTTATTTTCGGGTGCAAAGATACGCCCTTTTCCCGTAATCTGCAATACCTAAAAATGATGGTTTCGCAGAAATACCTAAATATGGGGATAGATAAAAAGTTTTAGGACGATTAATCCTAAAACTTCTCTAATTTCAAAAGTTTTAGGACGATTAATCCTAAAACTTCTTTAATTTCAAAAGTTTTAGGATGATTCATCCTAAAACTTTCTTAAATATTCTACTTTTAGGATGATTTATCCTAAAAAAATAGTATCTTCGCAGCAAATATATAATCAAAGAGCAATGAAATGATATGAAACGAATAGAAAGAACGGAATATCTCAATAAACTGATCGCTTTCAAAGACAAGTCTCTTATCAAAGTGATAACCGGCATTCGCCGTTGCGGTAAATCCACCATTATGGAGATTTATCGTGACTGGCTTAAGAGGCAAGGTGTCAGTGCCGACCAAATCATCTATCTCAATTTCGAGGATTACGACTTCTATGAGCTTCGTAATCCACATAACTTATACGCTTATATCAAGCCATTAATTCATCAAGACAAGATGACTTATATCTTCTTTGATGAGATACAACATGTGGAAGATTTCCCAGACATCATCAACAGCCTCAACCTGAAGCCAACAGTAGATCTCTATATTACGGGGTCGAATGCCTATATGCTGTCAAGCGAAATCGCCACGTTACTATCCGGAAGATATGTGGAAATCGCAATGCTTCCCCTTTCATTCAGAGAGTATGTTGAAGGTATCGGAGGAACCGACAATCTTCCCAAAGCCTATACAGACTACATCACAAGGAGCAGTTTTCCATATACCCTTGAACTGGATACTCCCGCAGAAATCAGCGACTACCTGAATGGCGTATATAACACCATTGTAGTAAAGGATATCATGAGCAGGAAGAAGTTACCCGATGTCATGATGCTGGAAAGCGTTATCCGTTTCACAGCCGACAATATCGGCAACATCCTATCCACCAAGCGCATAGCCGACATCATGACTGCCGAAGGAAGGAAAATAGACCAGAAAACCGTAGAACGATATCTGACCGCACTCTGCGAAACCTTCTTCGTATATGAAACCAAAAGATACAACATCAAGGGTAAGCAGCTGCTCAAGACATTGGGTAAATATTATCTAGTAGATATCGGTTTGAGAAGAATGCTCCTAGGTTCCCGCTCATTCGATGCCGGCCGCATCCTGGAGAACATCGTTTATCTGGAACTACTCCATCGCCAGCAGAAAGTATATATAGGAAAGATGGATCATCTGGAAGTAGATTTTGTAGCGATTGATGAAAACAATATCACGTATTATCAGGTAGCTGCTACCGTTAGAGATGAGACTACCTTAAAACGTGAATTGGCATCTCTGCAGCAGATCAATGACCAATATCCTAAGTATATCCTTACACTTGATGAAGACCCTACTGCCGATTATAACGGTATCAAGAGAATCAATGCCCTAAGATGGCTGATGGGAGAAATAGGATAGCCTATATTTCCTCAGAGTAACACCATAATATATAAGGCACAAAAATGATAATTCGATGAAAGATTTTGCAGCGATAGATTTCGAAACGGCCAACCAGCAGCGTACAAGTGTCTGCTCGGTGGGCATTGTGATAGTGAGGGATGGCGAGATTGCAGACAGCTACTACAGCCTCATCAAGCCCGAACCGGAATAGATGCCGAAGCCTGTGCCTGGATAGCAAGAGAGCTGTTATAGTAAGTACCAGAACTGCATAAGGGTGTGTCATAAATCCATGACACACCCTCTTCTGTTATTTGTCAATTTCAGCACGTATGAATATACCGTTATTGCTGTAATAGAGATCGTAGCCAGGAATATCAATTTCATATCCGCCAACCTCTTTTTCAATTTTGTAAGGCTTCAAATCAGGATATTTCTTTGCAATATCCTCAGCTATGACAGTAGGAATAATGCCTACAGGGATCTCAGAGTATTTGCACTCAACACTCGTCCACTCTCCCTTCTCATTAAACTCCACTTTAGAGCCATCACTGAGCAATACTTCATATTCCCAAAAGCCATTATCTTTCTCCTTTTCCACACGGCTGTATGATGCACCAGCAAAATATTGCTTTACAAACTGCTGTGCCGACATCGGCAATGCTGCATAATCAAACTCTTTCTCTTCACTGCTGCATGAAACTGTAAAAAGTACCAGTAACATCGCAAATAATGTGGTAATGAATGGTCGTTTCATATTCATAATGTTATTGTTTAAAATTACTATAATATATTCTATAATCTCTTGAATCTAGGTTTGTTATGCAGATTCGTATCTGTCGGTTACAAATATAATAGTTTTATTTTAGATAAGAATGATTTCAAACTCAAATTAACTATAATTCAATATTTTTTTATTTTTCCATTTGTTCTACTGCCATAGTTCTTAGTTGTTAGGCTTATTCAGGTTACAATAGATATTGCATAGATAGAAATTACAAGGTAGACTTTTAGGTTCGGTTTTTGAAAGTGAGTCCTACTGGCAGTAATGTCGGCAGGATTCTGCGTTATTATGCTCTAATGCAGACTGCGCTTACTTAAATTCTTCAATCTATGGGCAAACTCAGGTGCAACCTCTATCCTATAACTCATTAAGCAAATCCTCCGCAGGAATAAAATCCATTTTTCCTTCGCGATGAAGCTTCAATTCCGTAAAGGCCTGATTGATACTAGCAAGGGCTTCTTCCAAATAGCTCTCGTCATTAGAAAGTACGCCCAAGCTATGATAAATATCAGTATTCAATTGCATCACATTCATTATCGAATCCTTTCTTTTAGCGATACATTGCGTAGAAATTCTGCACCTTGTTATAAAGCATAGAAGCATAGAGAAGACCACTTTTCCATTCTTCAGGAATTTGGTTTATTCCAAATTTAGCACCCAGGATACCTCCTGCTACTGCTGCATTTGTATCCGCATCTCCTCCCGATAAAACAATCTTCAGAATACCCTCTTTATACGAGGTTGCATGCCAATAAGCCCATAGGGCTGCCCCTAAAGTTCTGAGCGTATATCCCATACTCTTTTCATCATCCAGACACAAAGAATCCAGACCTTCATGATATGCCAAGTCAACAAATGGAACAATTCGTTCATCATATTGTTTGGCAATGCCAATCACATTTTCATAATCCAATATCCTGTCTTCAAAGACAAGAGCATGTATGATAGAAGAAACGATAACGCAAGAGCCCACACAGCGTGGATCATAATGAGTTAGCTTACAGATATTCTCAGCATTACTAGTCACATTGTCCTTCATAAGTCCTACCACCGAAGTTCTCATGACGGTTCCATTAGCTGCAGCTTTTTCTTTCCCATCTTCCAGATAATCTCTGCAGCCTTCTGTGGATTCGAAGTATAGTCGCCAAGAGCCATTACATTATATGTATGCCGGCCAATTCCCATGCCCCCGTTCATCATCCATTCCTTAAACCTTCTGGCAATATCAAGAATATCTACCTTTTGACAAGCCACAAAAGAATCTAAGATGCATAGCATCATATCGGTATCATCAGTCCAGTCGCCTCTTTGCCAACGACGACGATGATCATCCTGCACTATTTGTGAATAGTCCTCTATCCCATTAGGATAAAAACGATCCACCTCTTGCTTGGACATAAACTCCGTGCTCAGCCCCAAAGCATCTCCTACAGCTTGCCCGAAGATGGTGCCAAGGAATCTTTCTTTTATAATTTCATTTTCCATATTTTTTTCATTCATACAACCAACAAATCGTAAAGTCATCCATCACCAGCCATACACGCCATAGTATCTGCATCACCACCAAGAGAGATGGCATTACGGATAACAGAAGTATAACTATCTGCTTCGAGATATGAGATGATAGATTCAGGAACACTCGACTGACAACTAACCCTAAATCCATAATCGGGACGTATTTCTGCAAGAGTACGGTGAAGATTGTACCCTTCAAAATGAGCCTCAACGTAATCACATATTTGCTTCTTGCCTTTTCCTTGACGAGCCAGGAAGATACAAGCAGCTATAGCCTGCGCCCCCTTTATCCCTTCAGGATGATTATGGGTCACCTCTGCAGAAATCTTAGCAAGCTGTAAAGCCTCATCCAATGTCTTGGCATAAAAGCTACATGGACTTACTCGCATGGCAGAACCGTTACCATAGCTGTTATACGGTTCCGTTTTTCTACTAATAATCCACCGCAAGAACTTCTTCCCATAGCCAACAAACATATACTTCCGTCCCAATTCTTTCATACACTCCACGAGCTTCTCATGAGTATGTTCAGGATCAATCGTCAGCCATTTTGCAACAGCCAAGGTCATAACCGTATCATCCGTAAAACGAGGATCT
>ERZ779725.817-NODE-817-length-19123-cov-2.300975_pt1 | contig 19123 bp, 15 predicted proteins | sample MGYA00511890_ERZ779725 | MGnify/ENA primary metagenome ERZ779725 (study PRJEB29588, sample SAMEA2148549) | human gut metagenome | biome: human gut; feature: human-associated habitat; material: faeces | place: Denmark | collected 2008/2010 ...
AAGCGGCTCGGCTTGATTTATCGCTTGCGCAGGCTGAAAAAAATTATCCCGATTTACCTGTATACGTATTTTTGCATTACCCTCCTATTTGCAAAACCAACAACAATAACCCGATTTTGGACGTTATAAAAAAATATAATGTAAAAAATTGTTATTACGGTCATCTACATGCCAGAGGTATAGAAACGGCGTTTATCGGAGAAAATGATAATGTCAGTTTTTCATTAATCTCCGCAGATTATCTGCAGTTTAATCCTCTTTTAATAAAATAGCGTTTCCCCATTTTTGGAGAAACGCTGTTTTTCTATTTGAATAATGTGCAGCCGCTGTTTTTGAAGTACATAATTTTTTCCTCAAGTTGAGATGGGTTTATTTTGAAATATTTTCCGAGGCAATTCATGCACATAAATTCCTTTGCGCCGCGGTTTACAAGCTTTTTATGAAGTCCGATTTCATCGTTTGAAAGCTCTTTTTGACATTTGATACATTTCATTTTTATAAAACCGTAAATGTAATAATTTTGCAGGCGTGCGGTTCAAGCGCCACCTTTATATCATCAGTCATATATGTAACTTCACCGTTTCCGAATACCTCGTTAAATTTAAGCTTAACCCCCGATGAAAATGGGAACCCCATATCATAAAATCTTGCGAAAACATCTCTCTTTTTATCCTCCGTATTCCAGAAACAAAGCGCATATTTATTATCCGAAAGCATTTTCATAAATACGTAATCACCCGTTTTGTTTTTTTCGGGGTCCTCGGAGATATTGCGGTTTACAACATAGGGATTTCTTCCCTCGCAATCCTGATCAATCGCTATAAGGTCTTTGTTTGTAAGAAGCTTATGGCAGAAATCATTCATATTTCTTATATCGCCGCCTATCATAAGCGGTGCGGAAAACATACACCAAAGCGCAAAATGCGTTTCGTAGTCGGTATCGGTGCAGGCTTCACCTATTCCGACATTTCCGTTTCCGTACATTCCGACCGTAAGCATATCCACATCATTCCAGCACGAGGGTGCAGATGAATGAAGCTTGTCAATCTGCGAAACCGCTATATCACGCATAGAGATATAATTGTCGAAAATATCGCCCGTTGAGCGGTACATATGAACGCCAATAGAGCGCATCCAGTTCCAAGGCTCCTCCCATCCCCAGTTGCAGGCGGAAAAAAGTATCTCTCTGCCCGACGCTTTTAAAGCATTAGACATTGTTAGATATGCGTTTTTGCAATTTCCCGTATGAAGAAAATGGCAGAAATCGTATTTTAAAAAGTCAACACCCCATTTTGCAAAGGTTTTTGCGTCTGTAAATTCATGACCGTAACTGCTCGGATAGCCGGCGCACGTTCTCACCCCTGCACAAGAGTACATTCCGAATTTCAAGCCTTTACTATGAATATAATCGCTTAAATACTTCATTCCGTTAGGAAATTTTTTGGGATCATATTGAAGCTCACCGTTTTCATCTCTGTCGTCAAGCTGCCAGCAGTCATCGATTACGATATATTCGTACCCTGCGTCCTTATAACCTTTTTCAACCATTATATCCGCAGTTTCCATAATAAGCTGTTCGCTGATGTTTTCTCCGAAAGTGTTCCAAGTGTTCCACCCCATAGGCGGTTTTTGTGCTAACATAATTTTATCCTCCGTTTATGCTTTTTATCAATTTTTTTTATTTTAACACACTTTTTTTGTAAAATCCATTGCAAAATGTATCTTTTTTATGATATAATGTATCTTGATAATATAATCTTAAAGAAGGTGCAAAAATGAAAGACCCCGCAAAAAATTATACATATGTTTTTACAGATAAGGGCTACTGTGATTTTAAGCCGATTGTATTTGGTGAGGAAACCTGTTCCTCTCTTCACACAAACGGTCCGGGCAAGCTGTCGCATTTTCTTATACATTATGTTATTTCGGGAAAAGGAACGCTTACACTAAACGGAAAAAAATATTTTATTGAAAAAAATACGGCATTTCTTATCCGACCTGACGATATATTTAAGTATACCGCAGATAAAAACGAACCGTGGCATTATATTTGGATTGGTTTTTTGGGTGATAAGGCAAAGGGCTTTTACAAACTTTCTTCACCGATAATTCCCATAAAAACAGAGCTTTTTGCCGAAATGCGAGAAGTGCGCTTTGTGGACGGTACCGCCGAAGAATTTATCATGGGAAAGCTTTTTTCGTATTATTCGCTCATATTTTCCGCAAAAGTCAAAGAGGATTATATAAGCCGTATCACAAACTATGTAAACGCATATTATACCGATATTGAGTGTACTGTGCAAAAAATTTCGGAAATAATCGGCTTGGAAAGGCATTATATGGCAAGAATATATAAAAAAGAAACGGGAAAAACCTTAAAAAGCGTTTTAACCGAAAAAAGAATGAATAATGCCGTATCGCTTTTAAAAAGCGGTTATGATGTCAAAACTACGGCACAGCTATCGGGATATACCGACCAGTTTTCATTTTCCAGGGCATTTAAAGATTTTTACGGCTGTTCGCCCGTTTCATATAAATCCACATAAAAACCGCTTTTGGAAGCTTGTAACATATTTTTAACAGAAAATATTGCCTTTTTGCTTGAAATTTTAAAGATTGTGTGTTATAATAGCATAAACAGCTCATATTAAAGAGGTGAATGAATTGGGAATGTCCAAAGATTCCAAAAAATCAAATGCAAATGACAATCATTTAACGGAGCAAAAGAAGAATAAAACTTTTTTCTCCGTCTTTTTCGGTACTATTTTAACAATATTCAAGCTGATTATTCCGCTTGCGGTATTACTCGGTATTCTTGTTGTTATATTCATTATAGCGGGTGCGGAAAAAATTGATGTTGATGACCTCAACCTTGATTTGACAAGTGCGGTTTGCTATGTTGACGATAACGGCGATATTCAGGAATTTGAGAAGGTCTCAAGCACCGGTAAACGCGACTGGGTTGCACTCTCAAAAATTCCGAAGGATATGCAGGAGGCCTTTATATCCATAGAGGATGAGCGTTTCAGAACACATAACGGTGTGGACATAAAAAGAACAACTAAAGCTGTTATTGACTATATTTTTAAACGTTCAAAGGCACAAGGCGGAAGCACTATAACACAACAGCTTGTAAAGAACTTAACGGGTAATGACAAAAGAACCCCTATTCGTAAAATACAGGAAATGTGGCTTGCATATCAGCTTGAGCGAAAAAAATCAAAAGACCAGATTTTGGAATTATACTTAAATACAATATACCTTGCGCAAGGTGTAAACGGTGTACAAACGGCATCAAAGCTATACTTTGATAAGGACGTTTCCGAGCTTACGCTCGCACAGTGCGCTTCTATTGCAGGTATAACTCAATCTCCGACATATTACGACCCATTTTTAAATCCGCAAAACAATAAGGACAAGCAGGAAGTAGTCCTTAAAAAAATGCTTGAACTCGGAAAAATCACGCAGGAAGAACATGATAAAGCAGTTGCGGAAAAGCTTAATTTCAAAAAAGGCAATATGCAGGTTGCCGTTCAATCGCAAACATATTTCACCGAGCAGGTTATAATAGACGCAACGGCGGCTCTCGAAAATCAAAAAGGTATGTCCGAGGCTGTTGCAAAGCGTAAAATCACAAACGGCGGATACAAAATCGTTTCCACAATGGATAAGGATATACAGGAATCTATAGATAAAGTATTTTCATCAAAAAAGAACTTTCCTCTTTCCGATACGCAAGGCGCTATTGTGGTAATGGACGTTAAAAACGGCGAAGTTAAAGGTATGTACGGCGGAATCGGCCCGAAAGAAGGCGCATATCCCTTAAACCGTGCAACAGGCGCATACCGTCAGCCGGGTTCATCGGTAAAACCGCTTTCCGTATATGCTCCTGCGGTTGATACGGGGCTTATAAATCCCGCTACAAGATACACAGATAAAAAAGTTACGTACGGCGACTGGTCGCCAAAAAACTCCTATTCGGGATATAAGGGCGAAATGACCGTCCGTACCGCTGTTCAGCTTTCCGTAAATACGGTTGCCGTTCAGATAGTTGATGAACTGGGTGTCAATAAATCGTATGATTATCTTAAAAATAAATTCCATATGTCGCAAGTAAACGACAACGATAAGGTTTTGGGCGCTCTCGCTTTGGGTGGTCTTACAAAAGGTGTTTCCGTCATGGAAATGGCTTCCGCTTACTGTGTATTTCCAAACAGCGGAATATATAATTCGCCGATAACATTTACAAAAATTATCGACAGCACCGGCAAAGTAATTTTAAAAAATAAATCCACAGCGTCTACCTCAATTTCAAAAAGCTCCGCCGCTACAATGAACGACCTTTTAAAAAGCGTTGTTACAAGCGGTACGGGACGCTCTGCGAATATTTCGGGTATAAATATCGCAGGTAAAACAGGTACTTCAGACGATAATAAAGATAAGTGGTTTGTCGGATATACAAAGGATTATTGCGCCGCAATTTGGTATGGATACGACACGCCTAAAGCTATGTCTCTTTCCACCAATCCCTCCGTCACTGCTTGGAAAAAGGTTATGCAGCCTGTTCTTCAAAATAAGAAAAGTGACTCCGATGATCTTGATATGTCGTATCAAACGAATAAGAAATCCGTTGAAATCTGTACTGTGAGCGGCTTATTGCCGAGCGATTACTGCCGTTCTCACAATACGGTAAAAACCTCGCATCTTTCGGAATCTCAAATACCAAAAAGTCATTGCAGTGCGGAAAAACACAAGCAGGTTGAACAGATTGACCCCGATACGGCAGAAACTCCGAATCAAACCCACGCTCCATCGCAGGGTGTTACAAACAGCGCACCGAATCAAAATCAATCGGGTTCGCAAAACAATACTTCAGGTAATCAGCAGGGACAGGGAGAAACTCAAACACCACAAACTCCGTCCCAAACCACACCGCCGTCAAACAATGCTCTTTCGGAGCTTGAAAACGCGATGGGACAATAAATCAAATAAATTCAATTACCGCCGGGTAATAAGGCGCATTTGCGTCGGAATTCATGTCATTAGGCCATAGAAGACATGAATCCCGACGCTTTTTATTTAAAAGGAGAAAAAATCATGAACAATATTTTTAAAACTTTTTTAAAGTATGTTTCCCTTAACATTTTGGGAATGACTGCAATTTCGTGCTATATTTTGGCTGATACGTATTTTATAGCGCAGGGCTTGGGCGCTAACGGACTTACCGCATTAAATCTTGCACTGCCTGTATTTAATTTTATTCACGGTATCGGGCTTATGCTCGGAATGGGCGGTGCGTCAAAATATTCGATTTACAAAAGCCGAGGCGAAAGTAAAAATGCGGATAAATATTTTTTAAACACACTGATCAGCGGTGCGATAATTTCAATTGTTATAATTTTTCTCGGAATTACCGTTTCAAAAAACGTTACGCATATTCTCGGCGCTGACGAAAAAACATTTGATATGACACACATATATCTGAAAATGCTTATGCTGTTCTCCCCCGCCTTTATATTTAACAATATTTTCCTCTGCTTTATACGTAACGACAATGCACCGGCGCTGTCCATGACGGCGATGATAACGGGAAGTCTTTCCAACGTTGTACTCGATTATCTTTTTATTTTTCCGTTTTCTATGGGAATGTTCGGTGCAATTTTGGCAACGTGCTTATCGCCTGTTATCAGCCTTGCAATAATGTTCACACATCATAAAAACAGCAGTTTTTCAATTAAAAATAATACATTCTGCGCAAAAACATCAGGTGAAATTATATCTCTCGGCTTTCCTTCGTTTGTTTCCGAAGCGGCGGCAGGAACGGTTATTATAGTTTTCAATATTTTGATACTCGGTTTAAACGGAAACACAGGCGTTGCAGCTTACGGAGTTATAACAAATCTTGCGTGTGTAACAACGGCGGTATTCACAGGCGCCGCACAAGGTGTTCAGCCTCTTTTCAGCTATGCTTATGGAAAATCAAACATAAAAAATATAAGACAATTACTAAAATACACGTATGGATTTGTGATAATTATTTCCCTGGTAATATATACCGCAATATTCTTTAATTCTTCATTCATAGTAAAAGCCTTTAACAGCGAAAACAACGCTTGGCTTGCACAGATTGCCGATATCGGTCTAAAGCTGTATTTCACTTCGCTTATTTTCGCAGGGTTTAATATCGCAACCTCCGTGCTTTTTACTTCAATCGAGAAACCCTTGTTCGCACAAATAATTTCGCTTTTGCGCGGGTTTGCGGTTATTATTCCGCTTTCGTTCTTCATGGCACATTTTTTTGGACTCACAGGTGTTTGGCTTTGTGTTCCTTTGACCGAAGCGGTCGTTTTTGCTGTTGCCACTGTATTTATTATAAAAAATTTGAAAAAATTATAAAAAAATGCACGACCTCATATGAGGTCGTCCTTGACATGCCGGCAATTTCGTGCTATATTATGATTAAGGGCTGAAAGCCAAAATTATGGCTTTCAATCCACAAAAACTACTTAGATTATATTATCATTTTGGAGTAATTTTTGATAATTACACAAAATGAGGGATTGCCCCTCGATTTACTTATTCACTAAAAACCCTTGTCGATTTTTGGGAAGTTATTTCATATATTTCTTTGATATTTTTATAAATAAATTTGGGTGTGATACCGTATTTTTCAATATCTCCCAACGTTCCCTCGCCGCTTAAAACGAATGCGGTATTTATGTCTGCGTTTATTCCGCATTTTATATCGGTATAAAGTCTGTCTCCGATAATTACGGTTTCTTCCTTTGAAAATCCAAATTTTTTCATGGCAAGCTCCGGCATTTTCGGTGCAGGCTTACCGATAAAAATAGGTGTTTTCCCCGTTATTTTTGAAAGCATTGCGCTTATTGAGCCGCAGTCGGGAACAAAACCCGTCTCCGTAGGACAAACCCAATCGGGATTCGTCGCAACGAAATCAACATTTTTGTTCAAAAGTATGCAGGCGTCCTCAAGCTTTTTAAACGTAAGCTCCGTATCGAAGCCCATACAAAGGCAGTCGATTCCGTCCGAAATATCCGTTACGGTATTTAAGCCCGATTCCGTAAGCTGTTCTCGAAACGACCTCGTTCCGAATGTATAAATCTTCTTGTAGCGTTTACTTTTCAGATAAGGTATCAATGCGTCAACCGATGTCAAAAAGTCGTCCTTATCCGATTTTATTCCGAGCCGTTCAAGCTTTTCTATATATGCCGAAACGCTTTTTGACGAATTGTTTGTCAAAAACACATATTTTTTTCCGCTTTTCTTTATAAATTGCAGAAATTCCAAAACCGAATCAAAAAGCCTGTCTCCCAAATATATCGTTCCGTCCATATCGAGCAGAAACAGCTTCATGTCTTTTATATCCATATGACCTCTCCGTTAAAATTTTATATCGTCCGTTATGCCCAAATCCCAGCATAAATGCGAAAGAATATATTTGTATCTTACATCTCTTGTCGCTTTGAAGGTTAGCGGTACGAGGGAATCGTCTATTCCGATTTCTCCTGCGGTTTTCGGCATACGAAGTTCGTCCAGGATACTTTCAATATCCTTTGCGGAAGGCATTTCTTCATTTATAATTTTAATAATTCCATCCCAATTTTCAATTATTTTTTGAAGTCTGATTTTATGCATCTCAACATTATACTTTTGTTCCGTTTTTTCTTTTTCGATCATAATGCCTGCGCCGTCGCCGACAAATTCCTCAATCTTTTTGCTCCAATCGGAAAAATCAAAGCTTTTCGCATATTCCAAAGCTTTTTTTCTGTCTGGATTATACGTTTTTATTTGGTCATAAATTTTTGCGGCTATAAATGTGCCTATTGCGCATTGTATTCCGTGGAGGGCGGCATTTGTGCCGAACGATAAAGCGCGCATATCCCAAATATGCGATATATAATGCTCCGTTCCCGATGCAGGTCTTGAAATGCCTGCGTATTCCATTGCGGTTCCGCTTAAAACAAGCCCCTCAAAAACGGCTTTTATCGCTTTTTCATCTCTTTTTAAGAGTAAAGGAGCGTTATCCACACACTTTTTCAAAGCGTCTTTTACAAGCTGTGCAACATAATCACAGTAGTATTCGCCGTTTATCAGATGACTGATTTTCCATTCGCAGATGCTGACATACTTTGCAAGCATATCACCCAAGCCCGATTTAAGCATTTTTTGGGGAGCCTCCTTTAAAATATCGGTATCGGCTATAATTATATCGGGACATTTTGAGCTTAAAGAAATTTTGAAATTATCCATTATCATAGATGACGAATTTGAGGCATAGCCGTCCATAGACGGCGCAGTTGCAACTATGATATAAGTTATTTTTTTCGTATTGCTTAAAATTTTTGAAACATCGTTTATAACACCCGAACCAACTCCGATTAATAAATCGCAGTCATTGGGGCAATGCATAAACGCAGAACCCACCGCACTTTCATCAGGCTCAAGCTGCTCGTTTTGATAAATATATCCGCAGTAAGCCTTATTTTCGTTTTTCAGTATTTCAATAACCTTTTCGCCTGCCGCCTTATATGTGTTTATATCAGATAAAACAAATATCTTTTTCGCGTTTTTTATATATTCGGGCAAACTCTTTAAAGCGCCCGATTCTATAATTAATTTTTTTACCGTTGATTTATGTATTTTTCCGCAGCTGCACACTTTATCCATAGTCATTTCCTCCGATTATTAATTTTATGCTTGACGAAGCTGTTTTTATATGATATAATTATACCATCGATGAACAAAAAAGTCAACAATCCGCGTTTTTTTGGAATACAAGTTCAAAAAACGGCGTTCTATGAAAAATAAAGCTTCAAATTTTGAACAAAAGGAGAAATACAATGGCATTTTACGAACGAGAAAATGATTTAATCAATATTATCATGCAGTACGACCGTGTGAGCGTTGAGGAGCTTTTAAAACGGCAATATACGAGCAAATCCACACTGCGGCGCGACCTGAAAAAGCTTGAGGAAAAGGGGCTTATAATAAGAACGCACGGGGGAGTTATGCCCGTAAAGAAATTTGCCGATGAGCAGATACCGTTTTCCATGCGTGAAAGTGAACAAAACGAAGAAAAAGAGCGCATTGCGAAGCAAGCGGTTGAGCTTATACATGACGGAGATGTTATAATGCTTGACGCAACGACAAGCGCCTATAGGCTTATAAAATATTTTAAGGATTTAAAAGATATAATTGTTATAACAAGCGGTGCAAAAGCCTCATATCTGCTCGGAGAAATGGGAATAAAAAATATCTGCACAGGCGGTCATATGATAAACAAGTCATTTTCGTATGTGGGGCAGGAGGCGCTCGGCACAATATCCAAATATAATGCGGATATTGTGTTTTTCTCCTGCCGAGGACTGTCGGAGGACGGATTTTTATCAGACAACTCAATCGAAGAAAACGAAGTGCGTAAAATGATGATGAAACGCTCGAAACGCAAAGTGTTTTTATGCAACAGCGAAAAAATAGGACACAGCTATCTTAATAACCTCTGCCATATTTCGGAAACGGACACCATAATCTGCGACAAAGCTGTTCCGCCATATATAGCAAGTCTTATGAAACAGCCTACCCTCTTTCGGCGGTAACGATTATTTTGCTCCCGAAAACGTCGTATATAGCAACCTCTCCTGCTTTTACGGGAAGCTTTACGGTTTTTTCGTTTATTAATTTCATACATTCAAATATCTTGTCTTTCGGAATCGGTTTATCCGTTTTTACGGGAACGGGTATACCGTTTTCCGACATAATTGTTGTGGTTACGGTTCTTTGGGGATTCGTACACTCGCTTACGGCATATTCCTCTCCCCTTTTGCAGGTGTTGCCCGATACCTTCGTTATTTTTCCGCCGTCGTTTTCAACTGTAATTTCACAGCCTATAGGACAGCAAATGCAAATCAGTTTTCTCATTTTATAATTATTCCTCCAATTCAAATGTTAATTTTTCTGCGCATCTTATACTTTCCTCTTTTAATGTTATGCTTTCCATTTCGCCCGGAGCAACCTTGGGCTTCTTTTTTGAAAACAGTATTTTGTCGCCCGACCTAACGATAATTTTTACGTTTCGCATTACGGAGGAAACTCTGAAATATACCTTTACATCTTTGACTTTTGTTATTGTCTGCGGAACCGTATAGCGGATTTTTCCGTCTGTTTCGATTGTTATTTCCGTTTCCTTTTTATACTCGTTTTTTATGTAATCTGCCGCCGCTATTCCTGCCGTTTCCGCTTCATCGGAAACAAAATCGACCAAATCGTGAACGTGAAGGACGTTTCCGCAGGCGAAAATTCCCGAAACCGATGTTTGTCTGTCCTGGTCTACCACAGCGCCGTTGGTGATTTTTGAAAGCTTTATTTCCGCTCCGTCCGTAAGCTCGTTTTCAGGAATAAGTCCGACCGACAAAAGCAGGGTATCGCACGGAATATACTCATACGTTTCCCTTATCGGCTGTCTGTTTTCATCAACCTTTGCTATTGTTACACCCTCTATTCTTTTTTTGCCGTGAATTTCGGCAACGGTATGGCTTAACTTAAGCGGTATATTAAAATCGTTTAAGCATTGCTCGATATTTCTTGCAAGTCCTCCCGAATACGGCATTATCTCGCAAACAGCGTGAACCCTTGCGCCCTCCAAGGTCATACGGCGTGCCATAATCAGCCCTATATCGCCCGAACCCAAAATAACAACGTTCTTTCCCGTCATACACCCTTTCATATTAACAAGCTTCTGCGCCGTGCCTGCGCTGTACACTCCCGACGGACGGCTTCCCGAAATTCCGAGTGCGCCTCTTGCACGTTCACGACAACCCATGGCAAGAATCACCGCCTTTGCCTCTATTTTGAAAATTCCGTCACGGCTGTTTGAGGCTGTGATAACCTTATCCTTTGTCAAATCCAAAACCATTGTGTTAAGCTTAACGGGAATGTTGTATTCCCTGAATTTTTTCTCGTATCTGAAAGCATATTCGGGACCCGTAAGCTCCTCGCCGAATTTATGCAAACCGAAGCCGTTATGTATACATTGCTGTAAAATTCCGCCCAAATGTTCATCACGCTCCAAAACGAGAATATCTCTTATTCCGCTTTCATATGCCGCTACGGCGGCGCTCATTCCCGCAGGTCCTCCGCCTATTATTACCAAGTCCGTCATTTATTTTACCCCCTTTGTTCTTCCCGTTATAATTTCACTTCCGATACCGCATTTTGTAACTTTTTCAAGCGGTATGCCAAGTTCATGCGATAAAATTTCCGCAACATACGGCATGCAAAAACCGCCCTGACAGCGTCCCATTCCCGAACGTGTTCTGCGTTTTATTCCATCGATATCCCGTGCGCACGGATTTTGGCGGATTGCGTCTATGATTTCACCCTCGCTTATCTTTTCGCATCTGCAAATAATTTTTCCGTATGACGGATTTTCCCTTATCATTTTGTTTTTTTCCGCAATAGGCGCATCTTTAAAATAATGCGACGGCTTTCTTATCGGATTAAAATCCTTATTTTCGGTCATATCAAGTCCTTGAGATTTCAGCATATCCGCAAGCATTTCGGCAATTGCGGGCGAAGCCGGCAGACCGGGTGATTCGATAGCGGCGGCATTTATAAAACCTTTTTTCGGCGAATTTATTATAAAATCGCCCGTGCTGCCGACCGCACGCAATCCGCAAAAAGACGTTATTGTTTTTCCGTAAGGGATATTTTTAAACATTGCGTTTGCCTGTTCCTTAAGCTTTAAAATTCCGTCCGACGTGGTTTTTGTATTCTCCTTATCCGAAATATCAAAGGAGGTCGGCCCTATAAGAAAATTACCGTCAACAGTCGGAGACACAAGTATGCCCTTGCCCATTTTTGTCGGTGTGGTAAAAACCGTATGCTCGGGGATTATGTCGCATGCTTTGTCAAGCAGAATATATTCGCCTCGTCTCGGATGAATTTTAAACGAGGGAGCGCACACATATTCGGAGATTTTATCGGAATACACACCCGCCGCATTTATGACAAATTTAGCCTTAACCGTCTCGGCAGGCGATATTATTTCAAAAAAGCCGTCCTTTTCCTTTATATCGGTTACATTAAAATTAAGCTTCAAATCCGCTCCGTTATCCATAGCGTTTCCGACCGCCGCTATACAAAGCTCATACGGACACACTATGCTTCCGCTTTTCGCATAAAGCGCAAGCGTATAGTCATCACAGACGTTCGGTTCAATGCTTTTAAGCTCCGAACGGTTTATTATATAAAGCTCTGAAACGCCGTTTTCTTTCCCCTGTTCATAAAGCGTATGTATAATTTTTTCGTCTTTGGCGGTTTTACCCATAACGATTGAGCCGTTATTTTTATATTTTACGCCGAGCTCCTCACATACCCTTTTCATCATTTTTGAACCCCGTACGTTAAGCCTTGCCTTCAGTGTATGCGGTTTTGCGTCAAAGCCTGCGTGTACAATAGCGGAGTTTGCCTTTGTCGCTCCCATGGCGACATCGTTTTCCTTTTCCAAAATACAAATTTTAAGCTTGTATTTCATAAGCTCTCTTGCTGTCATCGCTCCGACGATTCCCGCGCCGATTATTACTGCATCATACATAATTTTTTCGCCTTTCTTTCGCAAAATACTTTACAAATTCCGAAAAATATTATATAATAAATGAGCAAGAAAAATCAAGAACGGCGCAAAAAAAGAAATATTTTTGATTTTTATATGAAAACTACGCAAAAATGCGCAGGCAAAAAGGAGAAATAGTTTATGTACGGAAGCGAACGGGAAAAGGAAATTTTGAAGCTTTTATCACAAAACGATTATGTTACCGTGGAATATCTCGCAAGGAAAATACATATAAGTCCGTCAAGCATACGCAGAGACCTGAAAAAGCTTGAGCTTGATGGGCATATAATAAGAAGCTACGGCGGAGCGGAGCTTAAGGAATCGGGAAAAAGACAGATTCCGTTTGATTTAAGAAGCCATCAGAACGCAAAAGAAAAGACGCTTGTCGCAAAAACAGCGGCGGAGCTTGTAAAGCAAGGCGACGTTGTTTTTCTTGACGGGTCGACAAGCACGTATTTTATGCTTATGTATCTTAAAGACATTAAAGGAATAACGGTCATCACAAACGGTCTTGCAGGCATGAATCTATGTGTGGAATACGGAATAAACGCATATTTCACGGGCGGAAAGCCCGACCCCGAAAATCCCTCATGCCTTGTGGGAACGCATACGGAAAATATGATTAACTCTTTTCATGCGGATATTTTCTTTTTTTCCGTTCAGTCGCGTTCCGACAGCGGTATTATGTACGATTGCTTTGAAAACGAAACCGCACCGAGAATGTGCATGATGAAAAATTCCGAAAAAAGCGTGCTTCTGTGCGACAGCAGTAAGCTTAACCGCTTTTCTCCGTATAAGCTTTGCGAAATAGAAAAAATAGACTGTATAATAAGCGATACCGATATAAAAGCTTATTTGAAGGGCGATTATCAAAAGCTTCATTTTATAATCGCAAATTAATTATTATTTTTTTCAAACTCTTGACAAATTTTATATAGTGTGTTAAAATAAAATATGCAAAGGTAAAAAGCCTTTCGGTATTCTTTGGGGGTATAGCTCAGCTGGGAGAGCGCTTGCTTCGCATGTAAGAGGTCCGGGGTTCGAATCCCCGTATCTCCACCAATATTCTGCAAGGTTCTTGAAGTGCCTTGCAGTTTTTATTTATAAAATTTAATTTTAAAGGAGTAATTTTATGCTAAAAAAGATTTTTTCATTGCTTTTATGCGCAATGACGGCAATGCTCTGCACCTTTGCCGTGTCTGCGGCAGAGTTAAAGGCGGGCGATACCGCATACGTTACGTACGGCGGCACCGTACTCGTCACAAAAACCGCCTCTTATTCAGGGGGAATAGGCGAGGTCAGCAAAGGTTCCAGAGTAACGGTTTTGGATCCTTATATAATAGGAGAGGACAACAGAAAATTCCATAAAATTCAGCTTCAAAACGGAGATGTCGGATATATCCTCGCTTATACGACAGCACGCGAAACAACACCGATACTCGAAGCTGCCGAAACTGCCGAAAAAGAGCTTAACAAGCAATGGGAAACCTCTGATCCCGACAAATATCAGCACGCAATAAATATGACATTTCTTTCCGATTATATTTACGGCGGAAGCAAAACAACCGAGGGCGAAGAAATGAATTTCTACGCAAAGGTTCCTACCGAATGGGTCAGACATAAGCGCCCCGCTTCATTGCCGCTCGTGGGAAAGGCGATATTACATATAGGCGACGCAGGAAAAATCGGTTCGGTAAAGGTATCGTTTTATCCCGGTGAGCCGCCGATTAACTATCACATCAGAAGATTAGACGAGCTTCGTGAAATAGGCTATGAGCCTATTTTTTCCGAAAAGACCAGAATAGCCGCATATGCCAACACGGCATTTTACGCTACCGTATTCAGCGAATTTGACGTTGTTGCATATAACGAGGACTGGGTTGCAATATGGAGCGACGGCGGCGTGGACGAATCGCGCGGTTCGGTAAGACAGTGCGGCGAGAAGGACGGTACCGCTTTCAACAGCTGGAAGCCCGGCGTATATTTCGCACCGAGGAAAAACTGCTATATTTTGGATATAAACAATCAGGTAACAACCCCTCCGCAGATTGAAGCTGTCGGAAAGGTTACGGCAAATCTTCTTGTAAAAACAACTCCCGACGAAACGGATTATGTAAAATCGGGCGTTTACAAGATAAACCAGTCTGTACAGATAGTTGACGCAGCTCCGCAGAACGGTCATTACAAGATTTATTATAAGCACGGCTTATATTACGTTAATTCCAAGTATGTCAACATACAGTACACAAATATTCAAAAGCCGAATATTGCATATAAGGCGGAGGCTGTCGCAGACAGCGATATTTCGGACGGCGTTTCCGTTGTCGGCTCGGTTAAAAAAGGCACGGCGATAGACGTTATCCAAAAGAATTATGACGGAACAAATGCTATAATTTGGTTTAATTCAAAGGAATGTTATATTCCGACAAGCAACCTCGGCAATTTTGTTGAAGCTCCGTCTGCCGCAAACGTAGCACAGCTCGGCACACCTATCGGAGTTATTGCCGTTGATTCGCCGTGGAGCGCATACGGAGTATCGACTTATACGGCGGCAGGTCTTGCCTTGCTTAAAGAATCCAACTACGAATCGCCGTATGACGAGCAAACGTATGCAAAGCTTGAACAGGCTTACAAAACGCAGGATATAATGCACGAAGGAGAATGGGCAAACGTTTATAAAATCGAAGATTATTCATATTATGACGACCCCTCATTCCCCGATTATCTTGAAACAGGTAAAATCTATACCATATATTATGACGGCGACGTTCGTTATATCATGCAGAACAACGAACAGCGTCAGACATTTAACTATTATCCGGGAAGCGGTTTTTCAAAAACGTCCGTTGCAAATACACAGCCTGTTTGTATAGACGGCTACAAATACAATGCCGTTGCGTATAACATTGACGGAAACAACTATTTCAAGCTTAGGGATATTGCAAAAATGCTTAACGGAACAGTAAAAACGTTTGATATTAAGTATGACGCGTCAACAAATTCGATTGATATGTTAAGCTTTTTCGATTACACTTCGGTCGGCGGCGAATTAACACCCGGAGACGGCGTTACAAGAAACGCTGTTTCGTCATCGGCATTTTTGACGCTCGACGGAATACCCATCCAGGCAACCTGCTACAATATTGACGGAAACAATTATTTCAAGCTCCGTGATGTAACGGACGCACTTGACTGCCGAGTTGAATGGGAGGATAAAACCAGAACAATCTGGGTAGTACCCGGTATGTCGGCATATGACGACCCCGATATCCCCGTGGGTTAATATTAAAGCTTTAAAACCGTTTTACGAGTAATTCGTAAGACGGTTTTTTATTTTGTAAAATTTTTTCAAAAAGGTCTTGACAAATGTAGCTGTGTATGATATACTAACCATAGTAGCTACAAGTGTAATTACACTAAAAGGAGAAATCATTATGTCAAATGTAAAACAAACAATTACCGATTCGGAATACAGTATTATGAAAATTTTATGGGATTCGGATAAGAAAATGACGGTATCCGACGTTGTGGTAGCGCTTAACGGAAACGACTGGACGCCGTCGACCGTTTCCACGTTTTTGCAAAGACTGCTAAAAAAGAACGTCATAGCCTGCGAAAAAAAAGGAAACTCAAATTTATACTATCCGCTTCTTAAGCAAAACGATTATGATATGAGCGAGACCGAGAGCTTTTTATCGAAGATATATAAAGGCTCGGTTAAAAACCTTGTTGCGGCGCTCTATGAAAACCAAAAGCTTTCAAAAGAGGATATAACGGATTTGAAAGAAATATTTGATTTGGAGTGATGAGCTTGTACGATATTTTTAAAACTGTGCTTGTTTTAAGCCTGTTCGGCTTTGGAATAACGGCTGTTCTTTTAGTCTTAAAGCCGATTACCGCAAAAAAGCTTCCCGCAAAATGGCAGTACTGCGTGTGGGTCGCCGTTCTTATATCTATGGCGCTGCCCTCATACAAGCTGATTCCGAAAAAGGAAGCGCAAAGGCTTGCGGAAATTCCGAAAAATCAAACCGTGCAGACACAACAGCCGCAGACGCAGGAAAAAAACACTCCCGACACGGTTGTAACCTATGACACACCGATAGAATATCGGGAGGTTAATCTATCGCCCAAAATTCAAATACGGCTTTTTGACCTTATCGCATATATATGGGGCACAGGCGTTCTCATATTTTTGCTTGTTGTCATGATAAGCTATTTCAGGTTTTTGTGCCGTAAAAACAAAAATTCGGTTAAAATTTCCGATAACAAGATATTTTCAGAGGTAAAAAACGAACTTAAAATCAGTAAGCATATCGGCTTAAAAGCGGCGGCGGATATAAAGTCCCCTATGCTTGTGGGCGTATTGTTCCCGACCGTATATATCCCCTGCCGTGAAATTCCCGACGATAATATGCGTATGGTACTTTTGCACGAACTGACGCATTATAAGCGAAAGGATTTGCTTGTGAAATGGTTTGCAATTTTGGTAAACGCCGTTCACTGGTTTAATCCGCTGTGTTATCTTGCCTGTGCAAATTTAAGCGAAGCGTGTGAGGTATCGTGCGATATGTCGGTAACGAAAAATATGCCGGAGGAGGAACAAAAGCTGTATATGCAGACAATTCTTAATTTAGCCACAGAAAGGAGTTAAAACAATGTTTGAAAATTTATACACAACAAAAATGAGTGCAAATAAAAAGACATTGCAGAACAGATTTACAAAAATCCGATCGAAAAGCGGACGGATTTCAAAAATTATGGCGGCGGTGATGTCCTGCGCCGTTGCCATAACAATGCTCGGCGCAACTATCGTTATGGCGGCAGTCGGCTCGGACGGCTTGGAGCATTTCACCAAAAACGAAATTTATTATAAGGACGGCGTTGAATTCTCCGTAAATGTTTCGGGTAAAAATGTGCCTGCATGGGTTTACGAAGACGTTGCGGGAGATGACGGTAAAATTGACGTTACCGTAAACCGCTATCAAACCAGAGATTTAAAAGGAATTGTAAACGACGACCACTTAATCGAGCTTTCGGGAAAAAAAGGAAAAATAAAGCTTGCGTCAAACGCTTGGACAACGGCATATATCCGAAGCAACGGAGCTTATGTTCCCGATTATTTGTGTAAATATCCGTATTATTCGGAAATTGATTTTATCGAATATAACAACACAGGCTATACGCCCGAAACAATGGCGATAACGGTTCTGACAGACAAAAAGGAAACCAAATACAGACGAATCGAGGTTTATTTCGCTTTTGACGATAACAAAAAGCTGCAAACCGCTTTTGTAAATTTTGGTATTGCAGATAAAAACGACAACCGCGAAAATATGAGCTTTGACGGACTGCAAACCGATAACGGTTTATCATACATAGGCAATTTCCTTGAAGATTATACAAAGGCTGTCCGGAACCAAGACTCGCTTAATTATTATTTTACAATGTATGAGAATAACTATCAAAACAAAAAGGCGGACGGCATTGATTTTGATATCGAAAAAGCGGCGGCGGAGGGTATCGTTTTAAACTCGTCCGTAACCTTACCGCAGGCGGAACACGTTGTTATATATGTTTATGATAAAAACAACCGTAATGTTGCCATAGTCATTGAAAAAGATAAAAATACACAGACTGCGCAGTTTATTTTAACTCCCAAAAAAATGCTTAAATATGACCTTTCGTTCGGGCAGAAACTAAAGAGGTATGAAGAAGATATTCCCGAAAATCAATTTGTAAGCGGTGAAAAATACCGTGTATGCAGTATAGTTTTGGATAAAGATCGCAACGTCATTTATCGCTGGCAAGAGTATGTAACGATTCAATAAAAGGAGGTTATGCAAAATGAAAAAAATAATATTCAGCTTGTTGTGTATAATGATGTTAAGCTCTGCGGCTGCATTCGCGGCAGAAACAGAAACGGTCGGCGGAACAATCACACTGACGCAGTTTTTGGGTGCGAGCCGTGAAAATGCCAAAAGTGTGGCGATAACGATAACAATGTATGACACCGATTCCGAAACAGTTTACGTTCCGAAAGACGCTTTTTATGATATAAGCGATAATTATATGCTTACCTCGGTTTTTGAGCCTTTGCCTCTGGCATGGGAGGGCATATACATAACGGTTGAAAAGGCGGACGGAAGTCTTTCATATGCCTACTTGGATAAGTGGGGATTTGCCGATAAATACAGTGCGGTAATGAGCAGAACCCCGTATGGGCTTTTCACCTCGGACGAGCTTCTGAAAATAAACGAGCTAATCACGCTCGGCAAGCCGAAGATAACCGTAAACAATAAGCTTGATATAACCGTAAACGGGCGAAAAGCGGATTTTTCGCTAAAGCCGTTTATTGACGAAAACGGCAGAACGCTTGTACCCGTAAAAGATTTTTGCGGTTTTATTAAAAAAAGCTTTTTATGGTTAGAAAACCCCTCGCGCATTGCAATTAACCCTCATTCCGACACGGCACTGGAATCGGGCGGCCATTCA
>ERZ779725.819-NODE-819-length-19093-cov-3.273401_pt1 | contig 19093 bp, 14 predicted proteins | sample MGYA00511890_ERZ779725 | MGnify/ENA primary metagenome ERZ779725 (study PRJEB29588, sample SAMEA2148549) | human gut metagenome | biome: human gut; feature: human-associated habitat; material: faeces | place: Denmark | collected 2008/2010 ...
CATGGCTACTGCCAATACGATTGCGGGAATCATGAACGGTGCCCGCCAGGCGGAAGTCACCATTAACGGTATCGGTGAGCGTGCGGGGAATACCTCTCTCGAAGAAGTGGCCATGATTCTTAAATGCCATAAAGGAATCGGCATCGATACCAATATCAATACGCAAAAGATATATCCTACGAGCCGTTTGGTGTCCAGCTTGATGAACATGCCGGTACAGCCCAACAAGGCCATCGTGGGACGTAATGCCTTCGCCCATTCCAGCGGAATCCATCAAGACGGTGTACTGAAGAATGTGCAGACCTACGAAATCATGGATCCCAAGGATGTGGGTATTGATGACAATGCCATCGTTTTGACCGCACGTAGCGGACGGGCGGCTTTGAAACACCGTTTGAGCGTGTTGGGCGTGGAAATGGAGGGCGAACGTCTCGACGTGACTTATCAGGAATTCCTGAAGTTGGCCGACAAGAAGAAAGAAGTGAACGACGACGATATCCTGATGTTGGCCGGTGCCGACCGTGCTGCCGCCCATGCCGTGAAACTCGACTATTTGCAAGTCACTACGGGAATGGGTGTCAAGTCTGTGGCTTGTATCGGATTGGACATCGCCGGTGAGAAGTTCGAAGCCTCGGCCAGCGGAAATGGTCCTGTGGATGCCGCCATATCGGCATTGAAGAACATCATCAAACGTCAGATGGTGCTGAAAGAATTCACCATACAGGCCATCAGCAAGGGGTCGGACGATGTGGGCAAGGTGCACATGCAAGTGGAATACGACGGGCATGTGTATTACGGTTTTGGAGCCAATACCGATATCGTGACGGCTTCCGTGGAAGCTTATATTGATTGTATCAACAAATTTAAAAAATAAATATCCAAGACGACAATGGCAAATACTCTGTTTGACAAAATTTGGGATAAACACGTCGTACAGTACGTGGAAGACGGGCCGCAACAACTGTACATCGACAGGCTTTACTGTCATGAGGTGACCAGTCCGCAGGCTTTCGCCGGCATGCGTGCCCGAGGCTTGAAATGTTTCCGTCCCGACCACATTTATTGTATGCCGGACCACAATACTCCGACGCACGACCAAGATAAGCCGATAGAGGACCCTGTCAGCAAAACACAGGTGGACACGTTGGCCAAGAATGCGGCCGATTTCGGTTTGACCCACTTCGGCATGATGAACCCGAAGAACGGTATCATCCATGTGGTGGGGCCGGAGCGCGGCCTCTCGTTGCCCGGTATGACGATTGTGTGCGGCGATTCCCACACGTCTACACATGGAGCCATGGGAGCCGTGGCTTTCGGCATCGGAACGTCCGAAGTGGAGATGGTGATGGCATCCCAGTGCATCTTGCAGCAAAAGCCCAAATCCATGCGCATTAATGTGGAAGGCGAATTGGGGAAGGGAGTGACAGCCAAAGACGTGGCGCTTTATCTGATGTCGCAGTTGACGACTTCGGGGGCTACCGGTTATTTTGTGGAATATGCCGGTTCCGTAGTACGCAATTTGTCCATGGAAGGACGTTTGACGCTGTGTAACCTTTCTATTGAAATGGGTGCCCGTGGCGGCTTCATTGCTCCGGACGAGGTGACTTTCGAGTACATCAAAGGGCGCGAATATGCTCCGAAGGGCGAAGCTTGGGACAAAGCCGTGGCCTACTGGAAGACCTTGAAGAGTGGGGAAGATGCCGTGTTCGACAAAGAACTGACCTTCAATGCGGCGGACATTGAACCCCGTATCACATACGGGACGAATCCGGGTATGGGCATCGGCATTACGGAAAGTGTGCCGGCGATAGACACGGTGCCTGAAGCCGGGCGGGTGTCATACCTGAAGTCCTTGGACTATATGGGTTTCCAACCGGGCGAGAAGCTGTTGGGCAAACCGGTGGATTATGTATTCCTTGGGGCATGTACCAACGGGCGCATCGAGGATTTCCGCGCTTTTGCTTCCATTGTGAAAGGACGTAAGAAGGCAGACCATGTGGTGGCGTGGTTGGTGCCCGGTTCATGGATGGTGGCCGACCAGATTAAGGCCGAAGGTTTGGACAAGGTGTTTGAAGAGGCTGGCTTTGCGCTCCGTCAGCCCGGCTGTTCGGCCTGTTTGGCTATGAACGACGACAAAATTCCGGCAGGGAAATTGTCCGTGTCCACTTCCAATCGTAATTTTGAAGGACGTCAAGGTCCCGGTGCGCGTACGGTGTTGGCCAGTCCGTTGGTGGCCGCAGCCGCAGCCGTGACAGGAGTGATAACCGATCCGCGAACATTAATGTAATAGAGCTATGAAACAGAAATTCAATATCATAACAAGTACATGTGTGCCTCTTCCTTTGGAGAATGTGGATACCGACCAGATTATTCCGGCACGCTTCTTGAAAGCCACGACAAGAGAAGAGAGCTTTTTCGGCGAGAACCTGTTCCGCGACTGGCGTTACAATGCCGATGGGACGGTGAACAAGGATTTTGTATTGAATAACCCTACTTACGGGGGAGAGATTCTTGTGGCCGGGAAGAACTTCGGTAGCGGTTCCAGTCGCGAACATGCGGCTTGGGCGATAGCCGGTTACGGTTTCCGGGTCGTTATCAGCAGTTTCTTTGCCGACATCCACAAGAACAACGAATTGAACAACTTTGTGTTGCCTGTGGTGGTCAGCGAGGATTTTCTGGCCGAATTATTTGCTTCCATCGAAGCCGACCCGAAGATGCAGGTAGAGGTGGATTTGCCGAACCAGACGGTGACCAATAAAGCCACGGGGCGCAGTGAGAAGTTCGAAATCAACGGATACAAGAAATATTGTTTGATGAATGCGCTCGACGACATCGACTTCCTGTTGGAAAACAAAGGAAAGATAGAGGATTGGGAGCGTCGTAACGCCTGATAAGGATGAAAGCGAATCCTGTGAAGATAGAAATCATGGACACGACCTTGCGCGACGGGGAACAAACCAGTGGCGTAAGTTTCGTGCCGCATGAAAAGTTGATGATAGCCCGTGCGCTGTTGCAGGACCTGAACGTGGATCGCATAGAGGTGGCTTCGGCCCGGGTATCCGAAGGGGAGGTTGATGCGGTGCGTAGCATTTGCCAGTGGGCGCGCCAGACCGGGCGGCTCCACCGGGTGGAAGTTTTGGGGTTTGTAGACGGACACGCTTCTTTGGATTGGATTCATGCTTGCGGGTGTAAAAACATCAATTTGTTGTGTAAGGGTTCGGAAAACCATTGTACGAACCAGTTGAAGAAAACGTTGGAGCAGCACGTGGCCGACATCCGTCGTTCTTTGGATTATGCCGAAGAACTGGGCATTGCCGTAAACGTCTATCTGGAAGACTGGAGCAATGGCATGAAGCATTCGCCGGACTATGTCTTTGCATTGATGGATGCTTTGAAAGATACGAAAATCCGGCGTTTCATGTTGCCGGATACGTTGGGCATCCTGAATCCATTGGATTTGTTGGGTTACATCCGCAAGATGGTGAAACGCTATCCGGGCGTGCATTTCGACTTCCATGCCCATAACGATTACGACTTGGCCATTTCCAACGTGCTGGCTGCCGTGTTGGGCGGTTGCCGGGGTATCCATACCTCGGTCAACGGCTTGGGCGAACGGGCAGGGAATGCCCCGTTGGCCAGTGTGCAGGCGATATTGAAAGACCAGTTCAATGCACAGACAGATATCGACGAAAGCCGGTTGAACGAAGTGAGCCGGATGGTGGAAAGCTATTCCGGCATCCCTATTCCGCCCAACCGTCCGATTACGGGCGAGAGTGTGTTTACGCAGGTGGCCGGTGTGCATGCCGACGGAGACAACAAGGCCAACCTTTATTGCAACGACCTTTTGCCCGAGCGTTTCGGCCGTAAGCGGGAGTATGCCTTGGGCAAAAACAGCGGGAAGGCCAATATCCTCAAGAACTTGGAAGAATTGGGTTTGGAATTGTCACCCGAACAGACCCGTAAAGTGACGGAACGTATCATCGAGTTGGGCGACAAGAAAGAGTTGGTGACGCAGGAGGACTTGCCGTATATCGTGTCCGACGTGCTGAAGCATGATACCGTGGAGGAGCATGTCCGGCTGTTGAGTTATATGGTCACCACGGCGTACGGCCTGAAACCGATGGCGCAGGTAAAGTTGGAAATCAATGGGGAGGCGTACGAAGAGAATGCTTCCGGTGACGGCCAGTTCGACGCATTCATGCGGGCTGCCCGCCATATTTATAAGAACCGCCTTTCGCGGAAGTTCCCGTGGCTGGCCAATTACAGTGTGAGTATTCCGCCGGGTGGTCGGACGGATGCTTTGGTACAGGCCGTCATTACGTGGAACTGGAACGGGAAGGTATATCGTACGCGCGGCTTGGATGCCGACCAGACGGAAGCCGCCATCAAGGCCACGGTGAAGTTGCTGAACCTCATCGAGGAAGATTATAAGGACTTGGAGAGTCATGTTTGATGATTGAAATAACGAATATAAACTGAATATTATGGATTTAAAGATTGCCGTATTGCCGGGCGACGGCATAGGCCCCGAGATTTCGGAACAAGGAGTCGCAGTGATGAATGCCGTATGCGAGAAGTTCGGCCATCACGCAAGTTATCAATATGCACTTTGCGGTGCGGAAGCTATCGATAAAGTGGGCGACCCGTTCCCCGAAGAAACGTTTAAAGTCTGCATGGATGCCGATGCCGTGTTGTTTTCTGCCGTGGGAGACCCTAAGTTCGACAATGACCCTACGGCCAAGGTACGTCCCGAACAAGGACTTCTGGCCATGCGCAAGAAGTTAGGTTTGTTTGCCAATATCCGTCCGGTGGAGACTTTTGATTGTTTGATTCACAAGTCGCCATTGAAGGACGAGTTAGTGCGCGGTGCAGACTTCATTTGTATACGCGAACTGACCGGCGGTATGTATTTCGGAGAGAAGTACCAAGATGATGACAAGGCATACGATACGAACGCTTATACACGTCCGGAAATCGAACGCATCCTCCGCGTGGCTTACGAATATGCGATGCGCCGTCGCAAGCACCTGACGGTGGTGGACAAAGCCAATGTGTTGGCATCGAGCCGGCTGTGGCGTCAGGTAGCCAAGGAGATGGCTCCGCAGTATCCTGAAGTGGAGACCGATTATATGTTTGTGGACAATGCCGCCATGCGTATGATTCAAGACCCGCGTTTCTTTGATGTGATGGTGACGGAGAATACTTTCGGTGACATCCTGACCGACGAAGGCTCTTGTATCACCGGTTCCATGGGCTTGTTGCCGTCGGCTTCTACGGGTGAGCATACGCCTGTTTTTGAACCTATTCATGGTTCTTGGCCGCAAGCCAAGGGACTGAACATAGCCAATCCTTTGGCCCAGATTCTTTCCGTGGCCATGCTGTTCGAGTACTTTGATTTGAAGGAAGAAGGCGCATTGATACGCAAGGCTGTGAATGCTTCTTTGGATGCCAATGTGCGTACGCCGGAAATCCAAGTGGAAGGCGGGGAGCGTTACGGAACGACGGAAGTCGGGCAGTGGATTGTGGATTATATCAAGAAAGCCTGATATCGGAGGCTTCGGCCAAAATAAGCCGGATTCTCTGAATATTACGAATAAAGAAGGACTGTCGATATGCCGGAAAATGGCATGTCGGCAGTCCTTTTTCTTATGAGAAGTGACTGTTTTTAGTCTATTTCTCGGCAAATATGAGGCAGAATCTTTTTTAATACCTATATTTGCGTAAGGAATGCACCTTGATTGCACGTAACGATTCTTTATGGACCAAAAAAGGAGGGCAAGATGAAAAAGTGGATACTCATGGCGAGTTTATGTCTGGTGGCGGTAGCTGCACAGGCGCAGTCATATAAGGAATATGTACGGAAAGCCTTGGACGCGATGTCCATGGACAGTACGGAAGTGGCGGAGAGGCTTTTTCGCGAGGCGATGCGTGTGGAGCCAGCCCAACGTTCCAATGCAATGATATACTACCAGATAGGCCGTATGCAGGAGCATCGCGGAAAGTTGGAAAAAGCCTTGGAGAGTTACACCATGGGGCTGAACGTGGCTCCCCATGTCCTGCCGCTGCGTATGGCCCGGGCCAAGCTCTACATGCAGTTAGGCAACAAGGAGAAGGCTTTGGTGGATTATAGCGATGTGTTGGACTGGAAGGCTGACGAGCAGGAAGCACTTTTCATGCGTGCGTATATCTATACCGAGCAACGGCTCTACAAGAAAGCGCGTACGGATTACGAGGCTTTACTCAAACTGAATCCGGCACACGAAGAGGCTCGTATCGGCCTGGTGCTGTTGAATGAGAAAGACAACCGTCCGCGGGAGGCCATGGAGCAGATCAATGCCATGGTGGCCGCCGCTCCGGACCATGCCATCCTGTATGCTGTCCGTGCCGGTTTGGAACAGACGCGCAAGCAATACGAAGCGGCCGAGGCGGATTTCACGAAAGCGATTTCTTTGGAACCGAAGAATATCGATTATTTGCTCAACCGTGCCGCGCTCTATATCGAGACGAAGCGGAAGAAAGAAGCCCGTGCCGATTTGGACAAAGCCATGGAGTTAGGAGCTAATCCCGAAGATGTGGCTTCCATGCGGCACGAACTGAGATGAGTTGATTTATTATTTCGCTTCAGCCCTTATGGTGAGCCGTGAAGGGTAGCGGGATTGGTTGTGGTATACCATGACAGACTGCATGCTGTAGCCATGCCCCTTGGGCGTGAAACGTACGGTCAGTTTTCCACTCTCCCCCTTGCGGAGTGGTGCGTTTTTCCATTGTGGGACTACACAGTCGCAAGAGTGGCGTACATCGTGTATTACCAAAAGGCTGTCCTTTGTGTTCCGGTAGTCAAATTCCACTTCGTATGTCTTACCTCTTTCCACCGTTCCCAGGTCTTTGTTTGTGAAGGTGAATAGCGTATGTTTCTTGTCTTCTCGTGCCAGATATCCCGTCATGGTTTCATAATATGAGGCGGAGAAATCCGGAAACAGTTTGGAGGGGAAAAAGGTGGATTCGCATTGCAGCGTTTGGTGGCGTAAAAGGAACAAGTAGGGGATGCCTTTCTTGTCGTTGCGACTGAATAACTCCTGTCCGACGCCGTTCGTCAGGTGGTAGACCGGTACTTTGATGCCGTACTTCTCTACGGCAATTTTCAGCATCCGCAGATTGTCATAGGTGGCGATAATTGCTATATGTGAACAATCCTTCAAGCTGTTTATCTGTTTGATTTCTGCCAGTACGCAGTCTTCGCAGAAGCTGCCCCTGATTCTTAATATCAGTTTGTCTTCTTTTGCCAGACTGTCTATTCTCACGGGGGTACCTTGCAAATCTTCTACCGTCAGGCTTCCGGGTAGTGCGAAATCGTATGTTTCCGTGGCGTTCATCAGGCAATATTCCCTGAAGAGTTTCTCGTCCGTACTGCCTTGTTTCTCCTGTGGGGACTGGCAGGATGCCGATGTCCACAGGAGGAACAAGGAGGTTAATAGTGGATACTTCATCTTTACGTAAATTTTATTTCAGACGTATTCTGACAATGACAGGGTTGTCGGTTTCGGACATTCCGGCTACTTGACGGGCCAAGGCGGGAGAAAATTCTTGTTTCTTCCCGTTCTGGACAAGCATGCCAGGCTCTTCCACCTTATAGATGTACTCTTCGTCCACAAACTTTATGCCTGATGCGAGTGGGTTGTGGTTGTAATCGTCCATGTTGAAATAACCCATGTTGTGTACCGTGCTGTCCCGTTTGTCCACGTATGCTGTGCCGATAAGGCCACGCGCATAATTGAAAATGACATATCGGTCGTTTTCGTAGAAACCATTACTCATCTTGGTCAGGTTGCCTTCTCTTTCCTCGCGTTGCATCCGGTCAATATCAAGTTCCCCGTCTTCAAAGGACGGATGGTAAGTGTTGGTCGTGAAGTCAATCTTATACCTTGGCGTAAGCTTCCCGTCGCGGTTTACCGTATAGACTCGGGGGGATAAATCCTCAGATAGCAATAACGTATCCTTGTACATGGAAAAGTTGCGGTCGGATAACGGTATCTTGTGCAATTTCTCGTTGTGCCGGAAAGGCAGTTGGTGGAGTGTGGCTTCCCCGTCTTGTACTACGTTGAAACGGAATTGGCTTTCACCGTCCATGTCCGGATATTCATTGGGCATCCTTCCTGTGTACGCATAAATTGTGTTTCCACGAATGGCAAATGAAGTGATGATGTAAGGTGACGGGGTTTCTTTCAAGAACTTTCCATTCTCGTCATACTCAAATATGGCACGGTCCACGTCGGAGAAAATGCAGATATGGCCGTTGTTCATGTCAAGAGAGAAGTCGGAAGTACGTCCGTATTCTCCCGGCCCTTGTCCTTGTGCATGCACGCGGTAAAGGTAATTGCCGGACGTGTCGAAACAGAACACACTTTCCGAGAGCCTGTCCCAAATATACATGCGTCCGTTTCTTATTAATAATTTCCTCACTTCTCCCACGGTAATTTCCTCATTGGTTTGCAAGGGGATATATTCCACGGTATCAGCGACTTCCGACAGGTTGAAAAAACGGAGATTGGTATAATGATAGTCAGGATTAAATGAAATGACTTGAAAACAGGAGTCGTTTGACATGTAAATTCTTGATTCATTCTTCTGGTGGCAACCGAATAAGACCATGCAAAGGACGGGAATGGCAAATGAGATTCTTTTCATGGTTTCGATTATCCGTTTTTCCTACATCTGTAATAGTCGCAGGAATGTTGTTCATTTCCGGTATACTCACAATGGTTTTCCATACCTTTTGAGTCGTAAGGAATGGCAAAATCAGCTTCACAAGAAGTCCCTCCTATGTAAGGAATCCAATCGGGAATTGTGATTCCGATATGGCAATTAAAATATTCTGTAATAGTACATGGTAGGGGATTGTCTTTATGATATTGCTTTCCGTTTGCTCCTCCTGTTTCGCCTCCTGCCATAGCTTCTACGTCCCTTAGTGTTAAGAGACTTTCATTTATCTCTTGATATTTGTTGTACGTGTGATAACCACTGTAAACAGTAATTCCCAATAAGATTGCACAAAGGGACGTTGCCCATACCTTTTTGTTCGTTTTCATTTTCTTTGTTTTTAGTGAATATTGATATTTATTTCATATGAATGAAAGCTGCATGCCTTTCTTCCACTCCATGAAATGTATTGCAAAGAAAATCTAATTTCATGAATTGCAGGAAATAATGTCGGTCAAATTTGGTCAAATCCATGGTCAATTTTAGTCAAGATGCTTATATCTAATGGTTTATGTTTTATATCTGATATATCATATATTATAGGTAAATAGCGTAAACTGTATTATGGAAATTATGTTGTAAGGCATAAGTCATGTTTTTATTATTGTTTATTTTGTGAGAATGTTAGATTTTCTTTATATTCGCAAAAGAAAAACCTATCATTAACAAATTTAATATGAAAAGGAAAAACGTAATTCTATCTCTTGTTGCAAGTATAAGTGTTTTGATACTTGTAGTAGGTCTTTTTGCCGTTAAACAATTCATGCAATGGAGAATGCTTCTTAATAGCGGTGTGTTTTCCGCAGCTCATAAGGATATTATGGAGGGATTATTAGGGCATATTTTTATATGGGGCATTATAGTATTGGTTTGTTCTTTGTCAATAATACTGTTTTTATGTTGGTTGTTGTTGCCTAATAAAAAAGAACGTGATATATGCGAGGTTGCAGGTAACCTTTCTGAAGAAGATGGGTTTGACTCGTTACGGGTAGATACGGTAAACAATTTGATAGCGTATGGAGCAGTGAAGGTAAAATGTCGTCCTCAAATTACAAAGATTGTTATTCATTTAAAGCGTTCCGATAAACATTCTATGTCGTATGAGGAATTGAATGATATTTTGGGGCAGGGATTTTATGACGGTTCATATTCCAGCCAAAAGAAAGCCAATAATCTTAAATATGAATTGAAAAGATTATTAGAAGGAATGCCGTTTGTGGTTTGTCCGGCTACACCGAATGAAATAAAACTGTTAGGCAGGGCTGTCAGGTAAATACTGAAACAAGAAGCAAATGGTTCTTAAATCCAGGCTAAGATACCATTTTTGTCAGAATGTCAAAGTACCCCTTGCGAGAATGCGTTATTTCGGTCCGAGGGTGGACGCTGATGGAAATATGCGAGTCTTGCGAAGGCTGCCCCGTGACACTTTGACTGCTTGTTCCACGTATGCGGCTGCCTTTCTGAACGGACGGAAAGCCGGTTCGGCGCAGATGTCCGGAACGTGTGTAAGCATAAGGGGCTGTTTGCCTGACATGTGGCCTTTCGGATTTTGACAACGTCGGTCCTTCAAATAGAGAGAAAACCGCTCGTTTCAGCATGTTTTCATTTCGTTTTCAGATGGCTGTTCCGCCATTGTGCGGAGGACTTTGCCACGACAACCGGAGAAAAAAAATGTTTTTTCAGCCGAACGAAAAATCATTCTCTTGAGATTGGAACGCCTTTGGCGTGAAAAACCATTAAAACTAAGCCTCAAATGTGTTTTTATGTAAATAAATGGAGGCGAAAAATACATGGAGTGCGCGTGGATTTCTAATTTTGTTATCCTTGAAACGGAAGCATTGCTTACATTTTGTCAGGAGGAGCACGGTGTTGGAAGCGAACGAGCAAGGGCCGGGGCGGGTTTGAAAGCCGGTTTTCTTAGGCAGAAGAACATAAGGACAAAAGAGGTCTGCGCCAACAAAAACATTCTGTTCTTTTGTCCGAACTTTTGCGGGGTGAGGGTGGAAAGAGCGCACCGAGTACAGAAAGAAGCCCCGTCCTATAGGCGGGAAAGGCCGAAAGGACGGGGCTGTGCCCGAGCCTTAAGGGGCTGGCTCAGGCATTTGCTTATGAAACAGATTTTATTTTTTGCGTACGATGGTCTGTGCGCGGTCGGGACCTACGGACAGAATCGTAATCGGAGTCTCCAGTTCCGTTTCGAGGAAACGGATATAGTCCTTGAAAGCTTGCGGGAACTGGCTCTCGTCCGTCATGTGCGACAAGTCTTCCTTCCAACCCGGAAGTTCCTTGTAGACGGCTTCGCAGCCTTCCGTCTCGAAGGGCATGTCTTCCATCACCACACCGTCTTTCTTATAGGCCACGCATGCCTTGATGGTATCGAACCCGTCAAGCACGTCGCTTTTCATCATGATGAGCTGCGTCACGCCGTTGATCATGATGGCATATTTCAATGCCACCAAATCCACCCAGCCGCAACGACGGTTGCGTCCCGTTACGGCACCGTATTCGTGTCCTACTTCGCGGAGCGTGTCGCCTGTCTCGTCGAACAGCTCTACGGGGAACGGTCCCGAGCCTACGCGTGTGCTGTATGCCTTAAAAATACCGAACACTTCGCGGATGTCCGTCGGACCTACGCCCAGTCCCGTGCATACGCCTCCGCTGGTGGTATTGGAAGAACTGACGAAAGGATAGGTGCCATGGTCGATGTCGAGCATGGTGCCTTGAGCACCTTCGGCCAACACGTTCTTGCCTTCTTTCAGGTAACGGTTGATTTCGATTTCCGTGTCTGTCAGATGGAAGCCGCGCAAGTATTCCACGCCCTCCAACCAGAGTTTTTCTTCGTCCGTGATGTCGTAGTCCGTATAGTGTAGGTCTTTCAGTATCTGCTCGTGGCGGGCTTTCAGAGCCGCATATTTTTCTTCAAAGCGGTCGAGGATGTCACCCACGCGCAAGCCGATGCGTGCGGCTTTGTCGCTGTAAGTGGGGCCGATTCCTTTGCCGGTGGTGCCCACTTTGGCCTTGCCTTTGGCGGCTTCGTAAGCACGGTCCAGGACACGGTGGGTCGGCAGGATCAGGTGGGCGCGCTTGCTGATGTGCAGACGTTCTTTCAGGTCGTATCCTGCGGCCTCCAGTTCCTTGGCTTCGGCCATGAACAAGTCCGGAGCGGTGACGCAACCGTTACCGATGATGTTCACTTTGTCTTTTGCGAAGATGCCCGAGGGGATGGAGCGGAGTACGAACTTCTGGCCTTCGAAAATGATGGTGTGTCCGGCGTTCGGGCCGCCTGCGAAGCGGGCCACCACGTCATATTCCGGGGTAAACACGTCTACCACTTTTCCTTTGCCTTCGTCTCCGAAAACGATGCCTAACAGGGCGTCAACTTTTCCTTTTTTCATATTCCTATAAAAGCTTTTGTTTTACCAAACCGCGCAAAGTTAATCTTTTTTTCTTTAAAATCAGAACGATGCGCGCTCTATTTTTGTGGAAAGTTCAGATTCCGGTTTCCCGGAGAACCTTTTCCCCGGCCTCTCGTGCCGTTTCGTCCAGTGTCTGGTATTTCTGTAAGGCCGAGACGGCGGCGCGGCGCACGGGGAGGGACGCGTGCAGGGCCGTGCGGGCTTGGTCGAGAAACTCGTCGGCCGAGCGTTCGTTGGGGCGGAGTCCCTGCATGAACAGGCGGGCCAGAATCAGGTAGCCGCATTGCTGGAACATCTCGTCTTCCGAAGCTATCCATTCGTACGCTTTCTGCGAGGCGTAGGGCAGTCGGCAGAAGAGGTTCTGCACGGTATGCTGTGCGATTTCCGCATTGGGCATGGATTCCACCCAAATGTCGGCGATTTCGGGATAGAACGTGTCGGTGGGCTGGAGCATGGCAGCCAGCAGCTTGCATTCCCGGATGTCTTCTTTCCACAAGGCCTGGGCCAGGTCGTGGTTTGCGGGAAACTCGGCAGCGATGGCGCGGAGCCGGGGAAGTTCCACCCCGAAGTTCAGTTTATAGTTCATGCCGTTTTCACGCATGTAGGCAGAAGCCACGCCGTTCATGGCGAGGCGCAGCTCCGTTTTTATCTTTCGGATGGTTGCGGGTATGTCCATTATTCGTTACAGTAAGGCAGGGTGGCATAGTCCCGGCTGTAGCGCAACATTTGTGCGTCGTAGGCTTCGCCGTATTCCACCCTGATGTCGGTGATTTCCTTTTGTTCGTCGTAGACCGGTGTGTAGACCGGATTGATAAAGCCTTTGTAGGGCGAGAGGTGCAATGCCCGGTAGCGTTGCAGGATTTCCGCGTGCAGGGCCGGGTCGGTTTTCACGCCGTACCGTTCCACCAAGTCGCGTGCCGCTTCGTAGTCGCCTTCGCTTTTGATGCGCTGTATCTCGCGGAGCAAAAGGCCGAACAACTCGCGGAGCCTCTCATAGTCGCGGATGCGGACGTATGTTTTCCCGTCACGTTTTACAAGTTCGGTCACCCCTTCTTCCCGGCCATGCCCGAAGGCCCACCGGGCGATGAGGGCGCGGTTGCGCATGTGGGCTTCTTCGATGTCCCGTCCCGGTTCGATGCGTACCATTTGGGTCAGCAGCCCGTTCATCATGTAGCCGTAATATTGTGCCTTGTAGGCTTCGGCATCAGGTGTCAGTCCTAATTCGACCAGTTTGGCGTCGGCCAGGTAATATAGTCCGAACAAGTCGGCCCGTGCTTCTTCGATGGTCGCCCCGTAGGCTTTCAGGGCATCCGGATCCACGCCCGGCAGGAGTTTGCCGCTTCCATGTCCGAGACATTCGTGCAGGTCGGTATGCAGGTCGTCGCAGGTATCCTGGTAACGGTCGAGCAGCCGGAGCGTTTCGTCGTCGATGACGAACTCCTGCAAGAAACCGTTACCGTGCGCCGCCTTGTTGTAAGCGTCTGTCAGGTTGCCGATGGTCACGCTTTTGCTGCCGTATTCCGCCCGCACCCAGTTGGAGTTGGGCAGGTTGATGCCGATGGCCGAGGCCGGATAGAGGTCGCCTCCGAGGATGGCCGCCTTGATGACCTTGGCCGACACCCCCCGGCATTCCGCTTTCTTGAAACGGTCGTCCACGGGAGAGTGGTCTTCAAACCATTGGGCGTTGGCGCTCAGCTTTTCCGTACGCACCGTGGCTTCCAAGTCCTTGAAGTTGGCGTATCCTTCCCAACTGGCTTTCAGTCCCAACGGGTCGCCGTAGGTTTCCATGAAACCGTTGGTAAAGTCCACCATCGCCTCGGTCTCCTGTACCCACAGGATGGTGTATTCGTCGAATGTTTTCAGGTCGCCGGTGCGGTAAAATTCGATGAGTTTGCGGAGCACCTCGGCCTGTTTCCCGTTTTCTGCCACGCCGGCGGCTTTTTCCAGCCAATAGATGATGCGGTCGATGGCCGCACCGTATAAGCCTCCCGACTTCCACACTTTTTCCTGCAATTTCCCGTCGGCCTTTACCAGCCGGCTGTTCATGCCGTACATGACAGGGCGCGGGTCGCCCTCCTGCTTCATCGCGTTGTAGAAGGTTTCCGCTTCCGTCTGGGTCACCCCGTCGCCGTAATAGTTACAGGCTGAAGTCCGGACCAAGTCGTCCCCGTCTGCTTGGTTGACACGCTTGGGCATGACTTCCGGGTCGAAGATGACGGGCGCGAGCAGGTCGCAAAGTTCCTCGGCCGTCTGTCCTTTTTCGAGCGGAAGCTTGTCAGCAGGGACGTTCCGCACGGCTTCCCGGAAGAAGGCCTCGCTGAATTCCGGTTTGAACTTCTCGCAGCCGTAATGGTGATGTATGCCGTTGGCGAACCATACACGTTTCAGGTAGACAGCGAGTGCCCGGAAGTCCGCGCTGTTGCGGTCACCGGGATAGTCGGTGTAGAGGGTCTCCAACGTTTTCCGTATCCGCAGGTTGTATTTTCCGTTCTGGTCCCAAAGGATGTCACGGCCTGCCAGTGCCGCTTCGGACAGATAATATATCAGTTTTTTCCGGGCGATGGACAGCCGGTCGAACCCGTCCACCCGGTAACGGAGCATCTGCAAATCTGCAAATTGCTCGTCATTATAGGAAAAAGTTTCTGTTTGCATGTGAGTATATGAATGAAAAAAGGGATATATCCGATAGATGTATCCCTTCATATTTGGTTCATGTTTGGTCAAGCCTTGGCCGTTTCCTTTTCTTTGGCGAGATGTTCCATGCGGTAACCGCGCGGGGTGACACCTAAGATTTTATAAAATGCCGCATAGAAGGACTGACGGTTGGCAAATCCCACCATAGCCGAAATTTCCTCCATCGTCTTGTCCATGTATCTTTTGTCCGTCAGGAGATACTGGGCGTCTTTGATGCGGTACTCATTGACCAGGCTGGAGTAATTCTGATGGAAGCGGATATTGACCACGGCACTGATGTAACGCGTGTTGGTATTCAACTCTTCGGCCAGTTTCTTGGCAGAATAACTTGGGTCGCGATACTTCTTGTCCACCACGAACACTTTCAGGATTTTCTCATACAACTCGTCTACCAATTCGGCTCTTACCAGCGAACGATAGGCAGCATTCTTCTCTTTCTTTTCTGTTAAATTATACTTTCCCATACTTCGGATTGTTTTTATTAAAAATAATCAGCCCTTCTTTTGCCCCTTCGTCGGATATGATTATTCTTTATTGATTGTACATTTGTATGCAAAAATCGCGTTTTTTTATTTCTTGTACAAGCCTATTCAATTAAAAGATGCAAAAAAGACGTATCTTTGTGGTGTTTTTCACAAAATAGGTAGTGAATAATTATGCAGAATATATTAAAACGGTATTTTGGCTTTGACTCCTTCCGTCCTTTACAGGAGGACATCATCGGGAATATTCTGGCCGGACATGATGTCGTGGTGCTCATGCCTACCGGTGGCGGGAAGAGCTTGTGTTATCAGGTTCCTGCGTTGATGAGGGAAGGGACGACAGTCGTGATATCTCCTTTGATATCCTTGATGAAAGACCAAGTGGAGGGACTGCGGGCCAATGGAGTGCCGGCGGCGGCACTGAACAGCATGAATGACGAGGCAGAGAGTGCCAGGGTGCGTGCGGCCTGTCTGAGAGGGGAGTTGAAACTGTTGTATATTTCGCCCGAACGCCTGATGTTGGAGCTTCCTTATCTGATAAGGGACATGAAAGTATCCTTGTTTGCAGTGGACGAAGCGCACTGTATCTCGCAATGGGGGCATGATTTCCGGCCGGAGTATGCCCAACTGGGATTGTTGAGGCAGACGTTTCCCGATGTGCCGATCGTGGCATTGACCGCTACGGCCGACCGTTTGACTCGGGAGGATATACAGAAGCAGTTGGCTTTGTCCGATCCGGTCGTGTTCATTTCTTCTTTCGACCGTCCGAACCTCAGTCTTGACGTGAAACGCGGGTATCAAAAGAAAGACAAGGACCGTGCCATATTGGAACTTATCGCCCGGCATCCCGACGATTGCGGAATCATATATTGCCTGAGCAAGAAGACCACCGAAAGCGTGGCGGAGATGCTTCGTGGGCATGATATAGCAGCCGTGGCCTACCATGCCGGGCTTCCGACTGAAGAGCGCGAGAGGGCACAGGATGATTTTATCCACGACCGTGTGCAGGTGGTATGTGCCACGGTGGCGTTCGGTATGGGCATAGACAAATCCAATGTCCGTTTTGTGATTCATTATAATTTGCCGAAAAGCATCGAAGGATTTTACCAGGAAATCGGACGTGCCGGTCGCGACGGTCTTCCGGCGGAAACGGTATTGTTTTATTCATTGGGCGATTTGGTGCAGTTGTCCAAGTTTGCCCAAGAGAGCGGGCAGCGGGAAATCAACATGGAGAAGCTGCGCCGGATGCAGGAATATGCGGAATCCGACGTGTGCCGTCGTCGCATCTTGCTGAATTATTTCGGGGAACATACCGACGGGGATTGCGGAAATTGCGATGTGTGTAAGAACCCTCCGCAACGGTTCGACGGTACGATATTGGCCCAGAAAGCCTTGAGTGCCATCGTGCGGGCGGATGAACAGGTCAGTGCCCGAACGCTTACGGACATCTTGCGCGGCAATTTCAGTCCGGAGGTGACGAAGGGACATTTTGAAACGCTGAAGACTTTCGGGGTGGGGCGCGACGTGCCGCCGTGCGATTGGCAGGACTACCTGATGCAGATGTTGCAGAACGGTCTGTTCGAGATAGCTTACGAAGAAGGCAACCACCTGAAGTTGACCGAAAGCGGTAGGCAGGTCTTATATAAAGGTAGGAAAGTGGAATTGGCCGTTATCCGCAGGGAGGAGAAGCCGCAGAAGCGCGGACGTAAATCCCTTCGTCCGGTTGCGGCTCCCGTTTTGTTTACGGGCGGTCGTCCGGCAGCGTTGGCGGCAGACAGCCAAGAACTGTTCGAGGCTTTGCGGGCTTTACGCAAACGTTTGGCCGATGCACAAGGTTTTCCGCCCTATATCGTCATGTCCGACAAGGTGTTGCAGAATCTTTGTGAGGCTCGTCCGCAAACAGTGGAGGCATTCGGTACGGTCAGCGGCATCGGTGAGTTCAAAAAAGAAAAGTACGGGAAAGACTTTGTGGAAGTGATTCGCCGTTTCAAGTGATTCCCGTACTGTTCGATAGGCTGGTATAATTAGATACCAGCGTTTGCCGTTTGATATTTCTTGCAGAACGTGGCGGTGGAAACCACGCCGATAACTACAAAACCGGCGCCGACTAAGGCCGGGTAATTGTAAGGCAGGCCGTATGTGATGGGAAGTCCGCCACAGTACGCCCCTACGGCGTTACCTAAATTGAAGGCTACCTGTACCAAGGCCGCTCCCATCATTTCCCCGCCTTTGGAAAAACGCAACAGCAGCAGTTGCTGCGGTGCGGACACTCCGAACAGGCAAGCCGTGCAGATGCACAGCATCAGTACGGCAATGCCCGGATAGGACGCGAGGAAAAAAGTGGTGAGCAGTCCGAAAATCATGACCGCCTGTACGCCCAATATGGTTTTGCCCGGCGTATAGCGGTCGGCCAGCTTACCGCCCAACAGGTTTCCCACGCACATGCTGCCTCCGGCCAATACCATAAGCATGGTGATCTCGGAAGGGGCGAATCCCGCAATCCGGTTCATGAGCGGGCTGATATAGCTGTACCAGCAGAAGATACCTCCATTCCCGAAAGTGGTCGTAGCCATGATGAGCCAGGGGGCCGCACTTTTCAGGAAGCGGAACTGTCCTTTCAGCCCTGTGTTCGGAAGAGGTTCCATTCGCGGAACCAGACGGTAGAGCAGGATGAAGGTGAGGATGCCCCATGCTCCGTTGAACAGGAAAATCACGCGCCAGGAAACCATGTCGCTCAACCACGTTCCTGCCGGGATGCCGATGAGGTTGGCCACGGTCATGCCCGAGCACATGATGGCGATGGCCGAGGTACTCTTGCCGCGAGGAGCCAGCCGGTCGGCTACGATGGAGCCTACACCGAAATACGCCCCATGCGGCAAACCGGAGATGAACCGGAAGAGCACGCCAAGATGGAGGTCTGAGCAAGAAGCCATCAGAAGGTTGCCCGTCAGATAAATCACGATGAGACCCAGCAGGATTTGATGGAGCGGGCGTTTACGGGCTACTAATACCACAGAAGGGGCACCCACGCAAACACCGATGGCGTAGGCCGAGATGAGATGTCCGGCTTCGGGGATGCTGCATTGCATGGACTGGGCCACGTAGGGCAGAATGCTCATCATGACGAATTCTGCCATGCCCAAGGCGAACGTACCGAACGCCAAGGCGATTAAACTTTTCTTCATCTTAATAGAATCTTTTTACCTTATTATATAATGTATAGCTTGTAGCCGGAAGATTATGGAACGCTTCGCCGGTAACGGATGAAGGCGTTGCTGATGCTGCGTGCCAGACGTTTCTGGCCTTTACGGGAGTTCATGAACCGTTCTTCGCTGCGGTTGGATATGAATCCTATTTCTGTCAATACGGCCGGCATGCGCGTATTGCGCAGTACGGCGAAGTTGGCCGTTTTCACGCCCCGGCTCTCCCGTCCAGCTTTCACATACTCTTGTTCGATGAGACGGGCCATCCGTTCGCTACGGCTTCCGCGTGCCGAAGGATGAATGAACGTTTCCGTCCCTTCTGCCCATCCCCGGGCCGAATTGGAATGAATGGAGATAAACAAATCCGCCCGGTAGAAGTTGGCCATGCCTGCCCGGTCGTTGAGACTGATGAACTCGTCGTCGGGGCGGGTTTGTATGACTTCCACGTCGCGACATTGTTTGCGAATCAGTTTGCAGACGCGTCGGGCTACTTTTAGATTGACTTCCTTTTCGAGCGAGCGTCGCCCGGAGGCCCCTTGGT
>ERZ779725.827-NODE-827-length-18841-cov-2.865485_pt1 | contig 18841 bp, 14 predicted proteins | sample MGYA00511890_ERZ779725 | MGnify/ENA primary metagenome ERZ779725 (study PRJEB29588, sample SAMEA2148549) | human gut metagenome | biome: human gut; feature: human-associated habitat; material: faeces | place: Denmark | collected 2008/2010 ...
CACAGAAGAAAAAGAGCCTGTGAGAAGGCAGGTCTGGAAGAAATGCCTGTTATCATCCGAGAATTGACAGATGATGAGTCTGCAATTCTGATGGTGGATTCCAATAACCAGAGAGAAGAACTGCTTTATAGCGAGAAGGCTTGGGCCTACAGAATAAAATATGAGGCACTGAAGCATCAGGGAAAGAAATTATCGGAAAGCAGCGCAGAACAGCTAGGGAAGGAAAATAATAAGAGTGGGCGGCAAATCAAACGCTACATCAGATTAACCTATTTGCAGGAGGATTTGCTTGACCTGGTAGACCAAAAGAAGATTGTCTTCCGAGCGGCGGAAAAGCTTTCCTTTCTGACCGAGACAGAACAGAATATCTTACTGGAGGTGATTCTGGAGCATAAGATTTATCCGAATATTGATGTGGCAGAAAAGCTGAAACAGATGAGCGGAGCAGTATCTATCGAAGGGATAGAAGAAATCCTGTTAGACAGAAAACTGAAAAACAGGGCGACATCTATACCCGTAAAGAATATTCGAAAATATTTTTCAGAGGAATCCTCTGCGGAAGAAATGGAAAGGAAAATCATAGAGCTGTTAGAGAAATGGAGGCAGGAGGAGAGATATGCAGGATTTTAAGTTTGATTATTTTTATGGTTCTCAGGCAGAGCAGTTCAGCTTCTTTCGGCTGCCTAAGATTTTGATTCGAGATGCACGGTTTAAGAAAATTTCCAGTGATGCTAAAATTCTATATGGTATTATGCTGGACCGAATGTCTTTATCCAGAGAAAATAAATGGATGGATCAGAATAACAGAGTGTATATCATTTTTACCTTGAAAGAGGTTATGAAGGAATTTGAATGTTGCCAGAGAAAGGCAGGCTCTCTGATGGCAGAACTGGATTCAAAATCGGGGATTGGTCTGATTGAGAGAAAAAGACAGGGCTTAGGCAGGCCGGACTTGATTTACCTGAAAAATTTTATTGCAGTGCAGGAGGATATTTCGCAGAAAGAGGAGAAGCAGGAGCAGGGAGAGGTTCTGCCATTGCAGAGTGGCAAGGAAATGCCACTGATAACAGGTGCAGAGGATTCTTTCCAAACAGGTAAAGCTGTACCAATGCAGAGAGGCAATGGGGAGAAACTCCAAGGTAGTGCGGATTTGCCATTACAGAGTGGTAAAAATTTGCATATCCGGAATGGCACAGAAATACTGTCCAAGAGTGGCAATGAAGCACCAACAAATAATACTGAAAAGAATAAGACTGAATACAATGATACTGAATCAATCTATCCCATCTATCCCAAAAGGGAAGGGGGAGAGATGGATGTGACAGAGGTGTATCGCAGGATTGTGAAAGAGAATATCAGCTATGAAACGCTGTACAGCAATCTGCCCATCATGCAAAGGCGGATGCTGGATGAGATGGTGGAGCTGATGGTTGAGGTACTGGCGGTCAACAGAAAGGTTTTGAGGATTGGCGGAACAGACTATACGTATCAGTTGGTGAAGAATCGGTTTCTGTGCATCGGGCAGGATCATGTGGAGTATGTTTTGCATTGCCTGGAGCAGACCGCAAGCAGGATTGGGAATATCAAGGCATATATTCTGACAAGTCTGTTTAATGCAACGGCTACGATGGATACATATTATACGATGGCGGTACAGCATGATATGGTTATGGAAGAGTAACTTCGGGACACGGTGTCCCAAGGTGGAAGGAGAAAGACTTCGGGACACGGTGTCCCAAAGCGAGAAAAATGAAATACAATAGGAACTATGAGAAAGAGTAGATGCGTTATCTGCTCTTTTTTCGTATCAGGAGGGATAAAATGAAAAAGGATGACAAAGTGATTTTTCATAATACACAGTTATTGTTGGAACACTACAGAGATGTGGTATGGAGTCTGGAAGTCTCTGTATTTCAGACAAATGTAAATTTTCAGGCAGAGTTTGGAAACACAATCGAGGAGTTTCTGGAATTATCGTATGAAGCAGGTCTTGATCTTCCTGCATCTGATGTCGCAGCCAGAATCCGAAGCATCAATAAAAGTAGAAACATGCTCCGGATTATAGATAGCGCAGTTGCTTTGCTGCGGGAGAAATATCGGAACGGCGAGGAGTGCTATTGGGTATTGTATTATACTTATTTATCTTCGCAGGAAATTAGTGGCGTTGATGAAATCGTGGAAAAGCTTTCTGAAATGTTCCGGGATTTTTCAAGGAGTACATATTATCGTAGAAAAAACGAGAGTATAAGAAGAATGGGTGATTTGCTTTGGGGGTTCAGAACGAACTGTTGTGATGCGGCGTTGGAATTGCTGTATGCGGAACAGTTGATTTCTGGAAGATGTGAGGGGAATTTTAAAAGCCATGGGTAAGCAGCCTATGATTTAGAGGATACTCCATGTGGTATAAAATATAGAAAAGTTGAAATGATGAACTGTGATTAAGGAGCGTTTTCTTATGTAGTAAAGCAAGGGTTGTTGTGGTATATTAAAAGAAGCTTGCAGAAAGGAGGAAACTATTGGATGACTGAAAATACTACATATGACCAATTAAAGACACAGAGGCATTTGTCGTTAGAATGGAGAGGCATTAATAGTACACAAATATGTTTTGAAAAAAGTTGTTTCTCATTTAAAAAAGACCATGTTACTTATACGATAGAAATTGCTGTAATTGGTGATGAGAAAAAAATAAGTATATCAGTTGATACTCCAACAACTTTTGAAAAAATATATCATTATCTTGGAGATATAAGAAGATATGAATATTTGGTAGATGGTGCTTTTTATTGTATGAAAAAATGTGAGACAGATGGTATTGATGTTACAAATTCCATTACGGATGTTGAACTTCCTTATTTTTTCAGTGAAAAGTATAAGCATAAAATTCCTTTGGAACTGACAGATAAAGAATATAAGCGATATTTTTTAAAGTGGCTTAAATTACAATCTTCATTGGGAATAATTAACCAGGTAGCATTATTTGCTAATTGTTTGAATGGATTAACAGCGGATGTGCGAATTTCCATGCTGGCAGAGTGTTTTGAAGCTTTTGGAAAAAGGTTAGAGAAAGAGAAGAAAATCATAGTAAAATCAGAGAATAATACAACCAGAACAGTGCAGTGCGAGAATTGTAAAGAGAAATTCGAATTGTCAATTCGTGGTAAAAAGTCCTTTGCATGTTATATGACGGCTCTTATAGAAACATATGGAAAAACGATTTTTCTAGGGAATATCGAAGAAGAAAGACTCTGATTCAGAAAATTGTAAAAACAAGAAATAAAGTTTTTCATGTTAATGCTAAACAGAACGGGGTGCTTGGCGGAGCACAATGCGGTTTTTATGCAATTAAACTTGAGTGGATGTTTCGTTATATAATCTGGTTGGAGATGGGATTTCCTAAAGATAAACTGGATGTCGTAATTGAAAAAGAAATAAAGAAATTTGGGGTATGTTAAATTTCTGGTTGGAAAATGAGAAATTTGGATTCCGGAGTGCTACTCTCTAAAAAATAGATTAGTTGGAATTCATAAAATGTTTACAATATTTTTGTTAAATAATTGGTTGGAAATAATTGATAAATCCTGGTATCGTGATATAATGGTACTGGGATTTTTTTTGTTAAATTTTTGGTTGGGATGATAATCAGCCTTATGACAATATGAATATAATCCAAACAAACGGTAAAGGAGAATGCTGCAATGGCTGAAATACAAAATACAGAACGTTTCGATTACGAAAACGAAATTTGGAAGATTGCTGACTATGTCCGTGATATCATTAAGAGATCCGAGTACAACAGAATTGTTCTTCCATTCTCACTTCTTCGAAGACTTGAATGTGCTCTTGAACCTACAAGAGATGCTGTATGCGAAGTTTTTGAACAAAAAGAAGCTGAATGGGGGCGTGAAAGTGACAACTACTGTCAAACTTCAAAGAAACCATTCTATAATATAACATCTTTCAGATTAAATAACCTTGGAGCAACAGATACGTTTGATGCGCTTATGGAATACATCAACGGGTTCTCTCCAAACGCAAGAGAGATTTTTACCAAGTTTAAGATTGAAAATACTGCCAAGGCATTACAAGAAGGGGGCCTTCTTTATGAAGTGTGCCGTAGATTCAGCACTTTTGACCTTTCGCCGGATAATGTATCTGACCGTGAAATGTCCGATATTTATGAGCATCTTATACAAAGATATGGAGAATCTATAGCAGAGGATGCAGAGGATTTCATGACACCAAAGGATATCGTCAGGCTTTCTGTTGAAATGCTCTTTGCTAATGATGATGAACTTCTCAATAGTGATACTGGGGCTATCAGAACCATGTCTGATCCAACCGTAGGTACAGGTGGGTTTATCTGTGATGCACTCGACCTTCTGGATGAGTGGCATAAGGATAAAAAGATGAAGGCTCCTACTGTCATCGTACCATACGCACAGGAAATAGAGGGTGAGTCCTGGGCGGTTACAAAAGCAAATCTGATGCTTCGTAATGTTAGCAATCAGGACAAGGACCAATATGATTCTATTAAAGATATGTCTGCTCATGTTGCTTTTGGAGATACACTTGCAGAGGATGCTTTTCCTAATATGACCTTTAACTATCAGCTTTCGAATCCTCCATATGGCAAACGGTGGCTCAAATCTCAGTCTGCTGTAGAGGATGAAGCAAAACTGGGATTTAAAGGAAGATTTGGGGCTGGGCTCCCCCCTATTAATGATGGTTCTATGCTGTTTCTTCAGCATGTATGCAATAAGATGGCACCAATCTCAGAAGGCGGTGGAAAAGCAGGCATTGTTTTATCAGGATCACCCTTATTCACGGGTGATGCAGGCTCTGGATGTTCAAATATTAGAAGGTGGATTTTTGAAAAAGACTATATTGACTGTATCGTAAAACTTGGTACAGAGGAATTCTTCCGTACCGGTATTAATACATATCTATGGATTCTTTCAAATAATAAACCTGAGAATCGTAAAGGATATATACAGTTAATTGATGCTTCCGATTTGAAAACCCCAATTCGTAAAAACATTGGAAATAAGCGATACGAAATGACTGAAGAACAACGTTCAAAAGTTGTTAATGCTTATATTAATGGCGAAGTAAATGAATATAGTGTTATTGTCCCTACTTCTGACTTCATGTTTCGTCAAGTTACCACATATAGACCTCTTCGAGCTGAAATACACATGACACCTGAAAAAGCGTCTGAGATGATGGATAGTGCCGTTGTACAGAAACTTACAGATAACAATAAGACGATTCTTCGCAATGCAATTATTCAAGCCGGTACTACGATTCACCCATACGGTTGGGAAACAACTTTTGCAAAAGATATACGAAGTGATATGGAAAAGCCAAACGTATCTGCTCCGCAACTTGCAAAAGCTGTCCGAGATGTCTTTATGGTAAAAGGCTCTGAATACCCTATTATCAAGGACAAAAAAGGTAATATTGTCCCTGATCCGGATAGCAAGGATTCTGAGAATATCGGTTTTGATGAAACATTTGAAGCATATATGAATCGTGAAGTTCTGCCGTATGCACCTGAGACATTTATCGACGAAACTGTTATCGACAAAGGACCATTGCAAGATGGCAAAGTTGGCGTTGTTGGAACTAATATTTCCTTTAATAAGTACTTTTATCACTACGAGGAACCTAGAAAGCCTGAAGACATTGCATCTGAAATTGAAAATCTTGAAAGCGAATTAAATACATTTATGAGAGGTATTTTTGATGAGTAGAGAAATGAAAAAGGTACCGATTGATTTTGCAGATTCTATCCCTACTGAATGGGAATGCTCACGTTTGAAATATCATTGCAAAATTACAAATGGCAGTGACCCAAAAACTGAGGGGGATATTCCTGTATATGGTAGTGGCTCTGAAATTGTCAAATATTGTGGAGAATTTAAAAATGGACCTGCTATTTTAATTGGTAGAAAAGGAACATTAGATAAGCCAAAATTAGTTGAAGGAAAATATTGGAATGTAGATACAGCGATGGATTTGCATCCATACACTCATATGAGTCCTAAATATTTATATTACGTAATAAGTTGTTTTACTATTGATAAGTATTCCACTTGTACAGCTAAGCCAAGCATGACTCAAGGAGACTATTACAACATTCCAATACCAGTGCCTTCCAATCTAGAACAAAAGAGTATAGCTACTTTTTTAGATTTTAAATGTGAAGCAATTGACCAAGCTATTCAAAAGCAAAAAGATATCGTAGATAAATTAATGGAATATAAGCAATCAACGATTACTCAAGCTGTCACTAAAGGATTAAATCCAAATTCAGAAATGAAGGACAGTGGAGTTGAATGGATTGGAGAAATTCCGCAGAATTGGAGCATAATGCGCCTTAAATATGCTTATGACAATTCCAATGGAAACGCAGTAAAAGTAGGCCCATTTGGCAGTCAGCTAAAATCATCTAGTTATGTTTCAAGCGGCGAATGGGTATATAATCAACGCACAGTGTTGGACGAAAATTTTGAAACAAACGATACATTTGTCTCGAAAGAAAAAGCGAATAGTTTAAGTGGATTCAAAGTTTATCCAAACGACATTCTTATAACTACTCGCGGAACTTTGGGACATATAGCGATTGTTCCAAACAATGCACCTAGTGGCATATTACATCCTTGTATAATTCGTTTTAGAATCAACTCTAACGTTATAAACCCAAGACTTTTAAAGTACATGTTTAATAATAGTGACTTTTTTATTAAACAAATTGAATTGACAAACAATTCTACAACAATAGATGCTTTATATTCTTATAATTTATGTAACTTAGTTTTTCCGGTAATACCTCTTTCGGAACAGCAAAACATCATTGATTTTTTAGATTTAAAGTGTTTAGAGATAGATGAATCTATTGAACGAAGCAACAAGATTATTCAGAAGTTAGAAGAGTACAAAAAAGCACTTATTTACAATGCTGTAACAGGCAAAATTGGTTGTAGAAACGCATAGAAAGAAGATTATTTCATATGAGTAAAAGCAGAGGACATGGAGTATCCGGACATACGCACACACAAGCACAGATTAATGGCTATGCCAATCAAAACAATCCAAACAACAATGCATATAAGACTAACTTGGATAATCACGCAAACCAATGCAATCCAAATAATAATAAATATGCTGGTCATGACAGCAAAAATAAATAAATTGCGATAATTTCAATCATGCATAGGAGTCAAGCGAGCCTTTTGTCTGACTCACTTGCAAGGATGAAATTGATTCAACTTTAAACTAAATTATCACCACAAGGACGCTTGTGGCAAGGAGGTAAATTCATATATGAAAGACACTATTCACCTCGAAAGCAATTTCGAGCGGTACATCTCAAAGAAGCTCGCCAGTCTTAGCGAAACAGATGGATGGCGGGTAAGCCAAAATGACCAGGGTTTTGACCCAAACACTGCACTCTTTATGGAGGACTTTGTAGAATATCTGGAGTCTACAGCTCCTGACAAGATTGAGAAAATGAAGAAAAACATGGGCACAAATTGGGAGAATAATCTTCGTCTAGCTCTTGTAAAGTCTCTTGAAATCAATGGTACGATTATGACTCTTCGAGAAGGATTTTCTATGGCTGGATACCAGACAATTAACTGTTCCGGTCATTACCCTGATGATCCTCGCCTTGTAAAGCAGATTGACTTTTATAACAAGAATATTCTACGTGTTATGCACCAGGTACATTACCAAACTGCAGGAAACAAGTCTCTTGACCTTGTGTTTTTTATCAACGGTATTCCTGTTGCTACCGCAGAAGTAAAGACGGAACTTACTCAGACTGTTGAGGATGCTATTCTTGAGTATCAAACCGAAAGAAGACCTATCGAGCCCGGAACAAACCGTAAAAATTATCTTCTGATGTTTCGTCGTGGTGCCGTTGTACATTTTGCTCTCTCTGAAGATGAGATTTGGATGTGTACGAACCTTGAACCACAGAAACCTAGATTCCTGCCTTTCAATAAGGGAAATGATGGACATGCAGGTAATCCGCCCAGAGAACCTGGCGATACTGAATATCCGACAGCATATTTCTGGGAACAGATTTGTAAGAAGGATAACTGGCTTCGTATCTTCCACAATTTTGTATTTGAGGAAGTGTCAAAAAAAGAAGATCTTACAGGTCGTATGTATGAGTCAAGAACTCAGATTTTTCCTCGTTTCCACCAATGGGATTGCGTAACTAAATGTATCGAGGATTATAAGAAAAATGGGGTTGGTCAGAAATATCTGATCGAGCATTCCGCAGGTTCAGGTAAAACAGAGACAATCACATGGATTGCACATGAACTGATCCGTCAAATGGATGATAAAGGACAGCGTGTATTCTCTTCCGTAATCGTTGTAACAGACCGTGTGGGTCTTGATACTAACATCAAGAAGACTATCAAACAGCTTAAAAAGACTGTCGGCTTGATTGAGATGGTTGGTGGAGATGATGTTAAGAAGTCTTCTGGAGCAAAGTCTAAACAGCTTGCTACAGCGCTTCATGAAAAACGTGAGATCATCGTTGTAACCCTTCAAACATTCCCGTTTGCATTCGAGGCTATTGCCAACGACACAGACCTTGTAGACGCAAAATTTGCTGTTCTGATTGATGAGGCACATTCTTCTCAAGGTGGTTCTTTCTCCGGACAGATGCGTGCAGCCTTAAAATTTGCTGCAAAGCGTGAAGGCAGAAAATTGTCTAAAGATGATCTTGAAAACATGACTGATGAGGATGCTATTGACGCATACTTTGCTCAGCTTCAGGAAGGCCGTGCAATGCCTGAGAATGTATCGTTCTTTGCATTTACAGCCACACCAAAAGCAGAAACAAAGACTACATTTGGAAGACCTGGTGAAAAGATTGATGATAAGACCGGATTACCTATCAACGAATCTTTCCATCTCTATCCAATGAGACAGGCTATCGAAGAAAATTATATTGTTGACGTTTTGAAGGGTTATATGCCTTATAAAACGGCATACAAGCTGAAGGAAGATATTGTATCGGACAAGCTTGTAGATGAGCGTGTGGCTCTTCGTACCATTGCCAAATGGCAGTCTTTACATCCGACTAATGTCATGAGCAAAGCGGAAATGATTGTGGAACATTTTGTAAAGAATGTTGCATCCATGCTGAATGGTGAAGCAAAGGCAATGATTGTAACATCATCCAGAGCTTCTGTCATCCGCTATAAATACGCTATCGACGCTTATCTCAAGGCGCACCCAGAGTATGACCGCAGCAAGATTGAGCCAAAGTTCCAATTTAAGGTTCCTGGTGATCCACTTGTTGCCTTCTCTGGTAAGGTTGCTGGAGATATCTGCGTTATGCCAGAAGATGATACTGTTGTTGATGAGTTTAAGTATCTCAAAGAGAATCCGTTTGCATCTATCAGACGTGATTACGATTATACTGAGGAAAATATGAACAACCTTGGTTATCAGACCGTAGAGAACGCTTTTGATTCACCAGACAGACGTATGCTGATTGTTGCAAACAAATTCCAGACCGGATTCAATCAGCCAAAACTGTGTGCTATGTACATCGACAAAAAGATTTCTAACGATATCGAGATTGTACAGACTTACAGCCGTCTTAATCGTATTTTCCCTGGCAAGGACAGGGTTTATATCCTTGACTTCGTAAATGACCCTGAGACAGTTGTAAGAGCCTTTAAGAAGTATGATAACGGGGCGCAGATGGAACATGCTCAAAGCCTTGAAATTATCTATGATATCAAGAAAGAACTCGATACATCAGATATCTATACAGATGAAGAGTTCCAAAAATATAAAGTTGCTCGTTACAAATCCATCGTTGATATGGAGGAACACAAGGACGTATACAGACAGAACCTATATCGTGCAGTTTCCGTTCCTGCTGATAGATGGACTTCTGCCGTAAAAGCACAGCAGACGGCTTATACAACATGGAAAGATGTTGCCGATAATGCTGAACGTGTTGGGGATGATGACACTAAAAAGCAAGCGGAAATCAAGCTAAAAGAAATCGGAGAAAATCTTGATAAGCTGATGACTTTCCGTAAGATGCTTAAAAAGTATTGCTCTGCTTACAATTACATCTCTCAGATTGTAGACCTCGGTGATCCTGATCTTGAAGTATTTGCAGGTTTCTGTAAGCTTCTTGGACATAAGTTGGCAGGTACTTCACTTGAAGAGATTGATGTAAGCAACCTCGTGCTTTCTGATTTCAGAATCAATAGTCTTCGTCCCGAAACAGAAAGTGATGATCCAGCTATGCTAAAACCAATGCGTGCCGGAGGCAAGGGACGTTCTTCTAAGAAGGAATCTCTCAAAAAGATTGTTTCCCGTATAAATGAAGTATGGGGCGATGATGTTTCTCCTGTAACCGGAGCAAGAACTATCAATGCTATTGCTGATTACGTTGCGGCTGACGATATAAGCCGTATTCAAATTCGCAACAGTACCAACTCAAAAGAAGCTATTATTGCAGACGGTCGTCTTGAAACTATTATCCGTATGGCTGCGGTTGCTCTAAAGAATAACGATTTTGCAGAACTTGCAGACAAAATTGTTACCGATTCACAGGCTTGGAAACCTCTTGCAGACGTAATTTTCGATCTTGTCGATAAGAATAAGCGTGTTGATATGGATGGTCTTGTCGATTATCTGAATGGAAACAATAAAGAATGATGAACATTATCAGCACTAATAATCAGATCGTAAAGGAGAGAAACTATGTCAGCTACATTTGATGATGTGTTCGGACTTCCGGACCTTAAAGTTAATGGAGCATCGGAAGCAGCTAAGGATGGGGTATCCTATACTGTAATCGACGCTTCCTACGACGGTGATGTGCCTGATATTTGTCCTGAATGTGGAAACAAGCTTTATAAACACGGTGCTCGTAATATTAAAGTGTCAGATTCTCCTGCATTAGGAAAACCGTTAAAATGGACAATACATTTTCCTAGAAAGCGGTGTCCAAAATGTGGGTATATCTGGCAAGCAAGTGTGAACGCAGTAAATGAGAACCATAAAGTTACAACTAGGGCATATACACTAATTGCTCAAAAGTCTCTTGAATCTCCATTTAGCAATGTTGCAAATGAATTTATGCTTTCTAATGTAACAGTTGCGAGCTTATTTGAGGACTTTATTACAGAAATGAATAACATACTTCGATTTCAAACTCCAACATTTCTTGGAATCGATGAAATAAAAGTAAAGAAGATAGGTGAAATCACAGTCATCACAGATCTTGAACACAGAACCCTATTTGATATGTTGAATGGTCGTAATCAAGCTACTTTAACAGAGTATTTCATGAATATGCCGGGGCGAGAAAATGTGCTTTGGGTGTGTACAGATATGTATAGACCTTTTGAAAAGAGCATCAGAGATGCGATGCCTAAAGCACGTTGGGTCATCGATCATTTTCATGTAGTTATGAAAGCAAACGAGGCTGTTACAGATGTAAGAAAACAGATTCAGAATACTGTTTCCAAGAAAGAACGTATAAAAACGAAGAAAGGACTAGCTTACACGGTTTTGACCAGAGCAAAAAGTCTTTCGAATGAAGAAGCAGCTAAGATTCGTTTGTGCAGAAATACAGATAAGTACAAGCCACTTGCTACGGCATTTGATTTAAAAGAAGATTTCTTTAATATCTATGATGAGAATCGTGATTCCAAGGAGAATGCTCAAAAGGCGTTTAAAAATTGGGAAGAATCAATTCCAGAAGATGAAATTTATGAAAAGTTCAGGACACTCGCTAAGACAGTACATAACTTCTATGAACAAATCTTCAACTGGTGGGATTGTCCAATCACTATCAGTAATGGATTTACAGAGTGTTCGAATCGTATTATTCGAGAGAACAACTTGAAAGGTCGAGGATACTCGTTTGAAATTCTTCGTGGCCGTACCCTTTATAGAAAGACAAACCTTTCTATGGCACTTGCTGGTGCAACCTTTGTTGGCCCTGGTATCCCTAAGAAAGGTCCAGTATTTCGTTATGAAGGCTTTTCTATGGAAGATGACGATAACGATGACTTCGATCCAAATGATTATGATTACGATTTCGACCCTATCACTGGTGAAATCTTTACTGATGACGAGATTGACAGCGAAGAAGTTGAATAACGCTAAGGGCATTGCTATATGCGATGCCTTTTATCTTTATTAAAGTTTCAACCACTTTTTTAACAATCTTACACCAATCGGTATATTAAAACAGGACGATATCATTCAAGATAGCGTCCTAAGTTTCAACCAATTATTTAACAATATTTATTATTAGGGATATGGTTATCCAACCAGTTATTTAACAATCAGCCTTTGCAGGTACATTAGTTAAATATCGAATTCCAACCAATTTTTTTAAAAACCCGAAATTTGAAAGTCAGTTTTCAAACCTAATATATTAAAAATGGATGGTGGATTAGAAACTATTTACTGGACTACACTTCTACAAAAAGAGAAGATAAAGATTCAATCTGTTTCCTTGAAACTCGGAATATGTTGGATCTTTTTGTGTATTTATAGGATAAATCTGTGAAAAATAAAAACGAAAAATACGTTGATAAATTTTATGTGCGGTGATATACTACATATATATAGAGGATAAAAACGAAAAATCTGTTTATAAGTCAGGAGGTAACTATGAAACTTCTTCGTATTACAGCGGAAGGGCTACCATTATTCAAGGAAAAACTGGATTTATCTTTTTATGCACAGCAGAGGGTCGCTGAAGAACAAAAGAATATTTTGTATCCATTATTTTCAAATATTTATATGAATTCTGCAACGGGGTTTATAGGTATCAATGCATCCGGAAAGACATCTGTTTTGAAGGTTATTTTGCTTGCTTTAGATATAATCAATAATGAGCCAATAAACCATATAGAGACTAGAGACATATTGGGTGATGCAAAAGAGGTCAAATTGAATATGTATTTCTTTTCTGGAAAGTTGAATGAAATCTGCCGATTGGAAACGATAATTACTTCCCGAAAAAGCAAGCTGGAAGGAACGAGTTACAGTATCCTTTCAGAATCTTTATGGATAAAAGACGTAGACGAGGTGACTACCCGTAAGGGGATGCTCATTTTTGAAGGTAAAGAGCCTGCAATGGTTAGAAGTAGTCAGGAGGACTTTTTGCCAGATGATGTAAGTATTATGATTGCCAGAAATAAGAAGGCGAAAGAGCATGTGTGTATTGTTAATCTCTTGAAATATACGAATGAAAATGTTCTTACATTCTCAGAAGAAATTCCGTCAGAAGTTATTATGTTCTTAGATCCGACGATTGAGAAGCTGCACTTTGATGAAAATGAAAATAAAACATTAATCCATTTGAAGTTCAAGGATAAGGAGGAAATTCTTCTTAATAATCCGGTAGAATTGAATAATTATCTTTCATCCGGTACAGTAAAAGGAATGATTACATTTACCTTGGCACAGGAAGTCTTACAAAGCGGCGGGTATATGGTTATAGATGAAGTGGAGAATCACTTTAATAAAGAAATTGTAATAACATTGATTCGGTTCTTCATGGATAGTAAACTGAATAAAAATGGTGGCACACTTATTTTCTCTACACATTATCCAGAGTTACTGGATGAATATGATCGCAACGACAGCATTTTTATCACTAGAAATCGTAATGGTATTACGGTGGAGAATCTATCAAATATATTGAAAAGAAACGATATTAAGAAAAGTGATGCATACCAGAGCGGTTTCCTTGAGGGAACAACTCCGACATATGAGGCTTATATGCGGTTAAAGAAGAGCATTGCCTTAGCACTTATGTAGGAGGTGCCTATGGAATTAGCAAATTATAAGGCATGTATTTGTGAAGGTTCGGCCGAAAATGCTATCATGGACATACTTCTGGATTATAACCTTTTGATTTTTAATAGAGAAGAGATGATTGAGGAAGAAGTAATCCGTTGTCGAGAAGCCAAAAAATTTGAAGAAAAATATTTGAGAAAGGGATTTAAGGACAAAATTTCTGTTATTAGAATCCTTGATTCAAGAGGCGAAAATTTTAAACTCAGTAAGGCCTATGCTGGCAAAGTGGACGTTATAAATGTAGTAACTGCTCCAGAAATAGAGATGTTGATCATCCATAATGAGAATAAGTATAAGGAATATAAGAAATCACGGAAAAAGCCCAGTGATTTCTGTAAAGAGGATCTAAGGATGGCAGATGTAAAATCTTATAGATTTGTCAAAAGCTACTTTGCTGATCCGATGGTGCTTGTAGCTGCTATAAAAAAACATCATGAGATTTCAAAAGTGCCAAAAGGGGAATATACATTGTTGGACTTGTTACGATAGAGGAATTTGTTGATAAAAGAAGAAGTTATACTTCGGGACACGGTGTCCCAAAGTGGGAATAGTGAAATACAATAGGAAACACAAGAAGAGCGGATGCTATATCTGCTCTTTTTTGCATCAGGAGACCAGCTATGAAAAGTCAAGTATAAATTAGCCAGAAATTCATTTTTTGGGAGCATCCCAAAGTTTGTGTAAACCTCCAAACTGATGTAAGATAAAATTACTCAGTTTGGAGGTTATTTTTATGGCAAGAAGAAAAGACAGCCCACAAAAAGCAGCAATGAGAGAAATGATGCGTGACTATCTGAAAAATAATGATATCAGCATCAAAGACGGCACCGATGTTAACAGCATCATATGTGACATGATGTCTGTCATTTTGGAAGGTGCTTTGGATGAAGAATAAGGATATTCCAAGTATGACTATCGAAACAAAGAAACAGACAATAGTAGAAATGGACATTCCAGCAAAATCATGCACACCAGTTATGGAGATATTGATATTTCTGACAGAACAATCAGCCGGATCACAGACAAAATCCTGCCTCATATATTCCAAAATGACGGTAGAGCTGTTCACAAGTTTTATGGTATAATTTGAATGCAAATTGAGCAACAAATCTGGGAAAACATAATCATCAATGTGTAAAATGTGATAGTCATGAGGAAAAAACGAGAATTACCGAAAGGGTGTGGGAGGCATTGTGCGGGAAGAGGACCAAACAACCAGTAGCCATGGCTGTATTATTTATTCTAATGTTTATTGGTGGATGTTTTTTTGTGAAAGCCAATCAAGCAAAGGAATTTGAGAAAAACGATTATGGGGTGTTTTTAAATGCGGACGCCTCATCTTTGGAACGATTTAAAATGTATGAAACGATTGTAATTGACGCACAGTATTTTACAAAAAGGGATATTGAATTGCTCCATCAAAATGGAACAGTCGTATATACATATCTAAATATTGGGTCGATTGAAAACTTCAGGGAGTACTATACAACCTATGCGGAACTGGCAATCGGTGAGTATGAGCACTGGGAGGAAGAAGAATGGGTAGATGTAGCAAACCCAGACTGGCAGAAGTTTATAGGACAGCTTTCTCAGGAACTATATGAAAAAGGTGTTGACGGATTCTTTATAGATAATTGTGATGTATATTATTACGATCCCCACGAGAGTATTTTTGAAGGCATTACAGCGATTCTACAAAACATGATGACGTTTGGAAAAGCGGTCATCATCAACGGTGGAGATACTTATGTGGCGGAATATAGGGAACGCTATGGGGCGATTGATCAGATTATGACAGGTGTAAATCAGGAATCAGTATGGAGCAGTATTGATTTTGATAGCGGAACTTTTCGTGAACAAACGAGCGAGACGAGAGATTATTTCTGCAAATATTTGGAAACGTGCAAGGCGGATGGAGTGGAAGTGTATCTGTTGGAATATACAACTAATCAAAAACTGATTCAAAAAATAAAAGAATACTGCAAGGAGCAAGATTTCCATTTTTATATTTCCAGTTCCCTTGAACTTAGATAATGAGTGTTGAGAAATATGAAAAAGATGAGCAATTAAAAAAGTTCGACCTATGAATACTAGCAGAGAAGGTGAAATTTGATTAGGCGGCTGCGCTCAACTCTATCATCGAAGCGGGACGCCAAAGTGAGAACGCTGCTGTTGCTGAAGAAAAAATGTAAAGAAAAATAGTGACTGGGTATGCGGTTGCTTTTCCTGGAACGGGATATTGATAAGGCACTGCGTAGGATGGCACTGGAAGAAGAGAAGAATCTGACAGAGACAATCAATGACATTTTATGGAAAGGATTGAAATATTATTTAAAACAAACAGGCACAAACCATGTTTTACACGAAATTTTGTTTTACTACCAATTTTACAACTAACAGGTAGTAACAACTTGCTTAATTTTGCTCTGATTTGCCACAATCTATAATTTCAGAGCATTTTACTATAACCCCAGAAACCCTTGCAAAACAGGGCATTTCGGGGCGAAATAAGGAGAAAAAAACTATGATTAAAATTCTTTTCTGCTGTCATGGAACTATTTTCCGAAAACTCTTAAAAACTTGAATTTATCGTATGTTTTGGACTCTATGGGAACATTTTACTAAGAATTTACTAAAAACAGAAAATTAGTAAGAAATCCCTAGCACGAATTTAGAAATGAATATGAAACTTAGGACTTTATTAGTTGTGAAAAACAATTAGTAAAGTCCTTTTTATTTTCAAAGAAGGAGGTTCAAAACATGAACAGTACAGCGTTAGGTGCAGAGAACATTATTTTTATCAGCGATGCACATGAGAAATTCTACTACGAGAAATTAAAAGAGGTAAGGTATCAGGATGTGTACCACAAGGCACTTTGCTATTGCATTGGTATTAACAATGATACCAGAAGAAATGCGGACCGCATTTATGATTTTAAGACAGGCTGTGTAAAAACAGAATGTTTGCATGAAGGCTGGCAGACCAGCGGAAGCGTAAAAGTAGTCAGAATGGTATTCAACTTATATTGCAATGCTACACCAAGCGTGGATGATTACAAGGAGGCAGAGGAGCAGATCAATGAGTGTAGGCAGTACACGGTGGAAGAATTATTCTGCTGTGCCTATGCACCATTTTTTTGGCAGGAAATACAGATTCGGTATCCGGAATATGTAACCTATAACCGGAAACTGTATGCCCTGTTTGGAGGAGCAGATTGATGTTAAAGGTTCGATTGATGGGAACAAAGAATGATATTAAATGGTTTGGGAAGATTTTGCAGAGAAATCCCAAGATTGAAGTAACAGAGTTTTCAGATTTATACCCGAATAAAGGGACAAAGAAATACCACAGAGCATATGTGGAAGTCAGAAAAAGCAACGTAACAGTCAGTTACGGAGACGGACTTGTATGCAATAATGTGATGTATGTGGAACTAAAGCCGGATATGCTTTACCGACTGACATTTCCAGAGGAAATTCCTGCTATGAATGGGGAGAACAATTCATATGCAGATGTATCCGATGTCAAAAGGGGAGGGAGACTCCCTACAAAATCGGATCCCCCTATGGAAATTTTGGGAGGGAGGGGTATCCCAGACGGGACACAGGTATCTACAAAATGGGATACAGGTCATGACGAAACGGATAACACTCTCTCTCCGGAACCGGATACAGGTCTATCCCATAAGGGCAAGATGGTTCCAATCTGGGAGAAGTATATGCTGACGGTTGACGAAGCAGTTCAATATTTTGGAATTGGTAAAAAGAAGATAAGGATGCTGATTTCTGAAAATACTGATACTGATTATTGTTTTACGGTGCAGGTTGGGAATATATCGTTGATTAATCGGCATAAATTTGAAGAATTTCTTAATCAAACCACTTCCTTGTAGAAATGAAAAATACAAAACTTTATCACTTTAAAGTGGTAAATGCCGCCCTGGTATGATATAATATGGTTGTCGTGCTAGGGCTTCTTCGTAGAAAGGAGCAAAGACGTTTGAGTGAAAGAAATCGCAATCAGAAAAGACGTGATAAAAAAGGACGTATTTTACGAAACGGAGAAAGCCAGCGAGCGGATGGAAGATATGCATTTGTTTATACAGATTGCTTTGGAAAGCAGAAATTCCTTTACAGTTGGAAGTTAGAATCGACAGATTCACTTCCGGCAGGAAGAAGACCTTGTCAGTCACTTAGAGAGAAGGAAAAAGCCATTTTAAAAGATATAAATGATGGGATTACTCCATATGGTGACAATTTGACAGTTCTTGAGTTGGTAAAAAAGTATATTGCTCAGAAGACTGGGGTTCGCCATAATACAGCTGCGAATTATAATTTTGTTATCAACATTATTAAGAAAGAGGAATTTGGTGCCAAAAGGATTGATAAGGTAAAACTATCAGATGCAAAAGCATGGTTGATTAAGCTTCAGGCAGATGGTAGGGGATATAGCACCATTCATTCAGTACGAGGAGTGGTAAGACCTGCTTTTCAAATGGCTGTAGATGATGATTTGATTCGTAAAAATCCGTTCGAGTTTCAACTATGTACAGTAGTTGTAAACGATTGTGTAACAAGAGAAGCCATAACCAGAAAACAAGAAAGAAAGTTCTTGGAATTTATTAAGAATGATGAGCATTATAAACGATACTATGATGGTATGTTTATCCTCTTTAAAACCGGACTTCGTATTTCAGAGTTCTGCGGATTGACACTTTCCGATATTGATTTTGAAGAAAAACAAATAAGCGTAAATCATCAGCTTCAAAGAACCAGAGGAATGAAGTATATTATTGAGGATACAAAAACATCAAGTGGAACCAGAATCATTCCTATGACCAAAGAAGTGTATGAATGTTTTAAGCGTATTGTTGAAAATCGGAAAAAACCCAAGAAGGAACCTGTGATTGATGATATGTACCCTCTTTACTGGACAACCAGTAAGGAGGGTATTTTTATGCGTTAT
>ERZ779725.829-NODE-829-length-18823-cov-2.227994_pt1 | contig 18823 bp, 18 predicted proteins | sample MGYA00511890_ERZ779725 | MGnify/ENA primary metagenome ERZ779725 (study PRJEB29588, sample SAMEA2148549) | human gut metagenome | biome: human gut; feature: human-associated habitat; material: faeces | place: Denmark | collected 2008/2010 ...
CCTGCCCACTGCCAGTAATTCATGGATACTGATACTCACGTTTCCTATCACCTCCCTTCGAAATCTTTTTCCTAATTTTCTGCGAAAAAAAGACAGGCACCTACACGATGTCTGTCTCTGTGGGATCTACCATCTCTTTTTCCTGATATTGTTGTTTTATAATTTGTTCCAGCTGTTTCCGAACTTCCTCATCCAATATCTGTGTGCAAAATTCCTGTATCCATCGTTCATGCAAATGCTCATCTGCTTCTGTAGACTCCAAGGACACGATGCTGCAGGTTTCATCATATAATAATTCCAACTGGCGAAATTGTTCGCCAAACTGCCCTGCAAATTCATTCCAGATTTCTAGGTTATATAATTTCAAGCCTAAAAAATCAGTCACATATGTCAGCCTGTCCAAATCTGAAAATGTCATTTTTTCTATTCCCATCAGGATTGCCCTATCACGCTTTCCACATAAAAACAGGAAAGCAAACCGTTCTATATCGCTCTGATGCATAATCATTCCCCTTTGCATAAATAATTCCTTATTACGAAACATTAAAAAGTGAACTCAGTAAAATCAATATAAAGTTTCTTTATTGCGAAACATCAAGAAATGAGAGGACTCTATCATGCAGAAGATCAGACCAGACATGGATATCGGCAAAAATATCCAAGCCATCCGTTATCAAAATAAACTTACGCAAGACCAGGTCATTGCAAAGTTAAACCTGATGGGAATTTCTATGTCCAAAAGTACTTATGCGAAACTGGAAACCAACCGTATGAACATCAAGGTATCGGAACTTGTTGCCCTTGCAAAAATCTTCCATACCGATATCAACACATTCTTTTCCGGGCTTCTCTAAACCGGAAAAGAAACATTTCCTATAATTCTTCTCCCCTCTTCTTTTCCCACTCTCCTTTATCTTTGTTCCCTCCACTCTCTCTTACATTGGGATTGCTTTTGAAATAATTCCTCATATCGAAGAAGTATATCCATACTGTCTTGTGTAAAATCAAAGGACTGAAGCATAGGGTATCGCGGCAATGCACTTGGGACATATTCCAATTGTTCCAACTGCTTAGATGTGTATTTTTTCTTTCTGGCTTCACTATATGGCAAAAGACCGTATAGTCATCACCTCTTCTCTTTACCACACCAGTATACCCACTTATCGTAAAAAAGCTATTCGGACATACCACTAAAATATTACCTTTATACCTGTCTATTATAGACAATAAAAAACCTGCTACAAGGATGTCTTTCCTCATACCAGATATCAATACTTTCTTCCTACTCCATACACATTTTTTCTCATTACTTGTGTATCATGTACCTATATTGTCATGTAATCCTACTGTGTACACGCTATGTACAGTAAGCACATGGGGTTCAGTTTACATCTGCAAGAATAAATGCCGGCTCGTTTATAAGTGCCCTTCCTATGGATACTCTTTGCTGCTGACCTCCAGACATTTGTCCCGGCAGATGTTTTGCCCTTTTCTCAAGACCTAGCATATTCACAATCTCAGAAAGCCGTTCCTTATTCTCTTTTCTTCCATCTAATTTCCATGGCAGCGCAATATTTTCCTCCGCAGTAAGAGTGGGTATCAGATTATAAAACTGATAAACAATTCCCAGATTTCTTCTTCGGAAAATTGCAAGTTCATCCTCACTCATTGCTTGTATCTCATTTCCATCAATGATAATAGAACCGCTTGTTGGATAATCAATTCCGCCAATCATATTCATAAGTGTCGATTTCCCGGAACCGGATGCTCCGATGATTGCAACAAATTCTCCTCTTTCTACCGAAAAAGACACATGATCAAGCGCAATCACTTCCGATTCGCCTTCACCATATTTCTTTGTTAATTCCTTCACTTCTAAAACAGCCATTGTAGTCCTCCTTTTTCAAATACCATCCTAGCAATGCAAAATGACTGTTCTGTGACAAAAGAAATTATTATTGTGACAATTTTGTCACTTAGAAACAATTCACTTAAAAAATTTCAAAATAAAAGTCGTTCCCTCTCCTTTGCCACCAAAATCAACATCAATATCTCCACCCTGTCCTTTCAGAATAGAGAGTGCAAGCGGCATTCCGATTCCAAATCCATTTTCATTTGTAGAATTTTCAAACCGTTTAAAAAGAGCAGCATACTCTGTTTTATCCATTCCCATACCGCTGTCCTTAACCGAGATCCAGCTATACATGGGATTTTCTCCGCTGTCAATCTCAATCACACTTCCATCCGGTGAATATTCGAGTGCATTTTTGACAATGTTTGTGAGTGCTTCTGTGGTCCAGCGTTTATCACAATGTATGATGCAATCCTGTTTCAGCTCTATGGTCAGATTGTGGATATCCAAAAGGATTGCCACTGATGGTTTTACCGCCTCTAAAAGTTCTGACGTGCGGATGTCATTTTTGATAAAATCAATTGCATGGGCATCAAGCTTTGCCATCTTAAGAAGTGCCCCTACAAGCCACTCCATTTTGTTTAGCGAAACCTGAATGTTATGAATGAACTCTTCCTGTTTTTCCGGCTCTGCCTCCTCCAGTAAATCTGCCATAATCATCATGGAAGTAATCGGTGTTTTTAACTGATGGGAAATATCTGCCATATAATCAGAGAGACTGTCTCTTTCTGCCTCAACTGCCTTTATCTGTTCATTTTTCGTGTTCACAAGAGCATAAATATCATTTTTTAATATGTTAAAAGAGCCTTCCTTATTCACTCGAATATCCAGTTCCTCGCCGGAACTATAGCCTTTCACAAACTCCGACAACTGTTCTATCTCTTTTTTCTTAATCCACACGATATCCCATTCCTCTCACAGTCTCAATATGTATTGCCTCTCCAAGTTTCTCCCTCAGCCGTTTCACATAAACTGTAAGTGTATTATCCTCAACAAAGTTGCCGTCTGCGTCCCATATTTTGTCAAGAATCTGCTGCCTTGTCAAAAGGATTCCTTTATTACTCGCAAAAATAAGCAGCAATCGATATTCCAATGCTGTAAGTTCTATGCTTTTATCATTCACATAAACCTTTGCCTCATCTGTATGGATGGCTGCATGACCCATATAGATTATGTTGTCCTTCTCTCCATTTTTGATATTGGCAGATAAAATGCGCCGAACTCTCGCCAAAAGTTCCCTGATTCTGAAAGGTTTTACAATATAATCCTGTGCTCCTTCATCAAATGCCCTCACAATTGTATTTTCATCATCCACAACTGTCAGGAAAATCACAGATGTAGCATTATTTTTGAATATCTCACTTACATCAAATCCAGTTCCATCCGGAAGCTGCATATCTATAATTGCCAGGTCAAAATTATAATGTTCAATTAAACTTCTGGCATCTTTTATACCTGTGGCATGATTTGTTTCATAACCTTCTGTCTCAAGTGCATACAGAATCCCCGAAGCAATCATTGTGTCATCTTCCAACAAAAGTATTCTGCTCATGAATTATAGTCCTTCAAAACCTCACCGAGAGATTTCTTGATGCTGGACTTTTCTTTTCTGACATTGCCTGATTTGACATATCTACTCAATGCTCTTATGAGGAAAATTCCCACAGTGATAAATGCCGCTATCACCGCCACCCCGATTAGCAGTACAATACCAAAAACAATAACTCCTAAAAAATCATATTTCACTTAATTACCTCCTTTCGTGACTTCATAATAGCGAAATTTCATGGTTGCTACCACCAACTATCACGATATTTCTTTGGTTGCGAACGGTTGCGGAACTAAAATAACACTTTTTTATGTAAAAGGCATATATGTAAATTAATAAAACGACAAATCGCGATTTGTTTTACCCATTATAACACAAAACTCAACCAAGTTAAAACTCCTATTCTCAATCATCCCTCTCCCTCTGACACCAAGTGCCACAAAAGTGCCCAACTTGCCTACAAACATTCCCAGTATTTATGCGGGTTTTCAAAATCACAATAATTAATGCATGGAAATAATAAAGAATGAATTTCTTCACAAGACGACCGTTCCCCTCCTAGTCACTAGGCACGAAAAGAAAAAAAGGAATGGCCTTTCCAACCATTCCCATCTTAATGAGCCCACCGGGGTTCGAACCCGGGACACCTAGATTAAAAGTCTAGTGCTCTACCAACTGAGCTATGAGCCCACAATATATACTAAATATAAGCTGCTATCTATTTCAATCATCCAGCTTCGGATTCTGTCTACCGAGCTGGGCTAGCTGGATTCGAACCAGCGTGATGCAGGGATCAAAACCCTGTGCCTTACCGCTTGGCGATAGCCCATTAAAAACCTACTCTTGCAAAGCCTGCAATCTAAAAGAAGAGGGTGGATAGAGGGACTCGAACCCTCGGCCTCCAGAGCCACAATCTGGCGCGCTAACCAACTGCGCTATACCCACCATAATGTAAACGCCCATTGTATCAGCGTACTCGCAAAGCGAATGTGCCCGAAGGGATTCGAACCCCCGACCCACGGCTTAGAAGGCCGTTGCTCTATCCAGCTGAGCTACGGACACACATCATATTCACATAAAAGCGAATATTAAGCGGGTGATGGGAATCGAACCCACGTATCTAGCTTGGAAGGCTAGTGTTCTACCATTGAACTACACCCGCAAAGTCGGGGTGACAGGATTCGAACCTGCGACCTCTTGATCCCAAATCAAGCGCTCTAGCCAAGCTGAGCCACACCCCGGAACAAAGTGTTTGTCGTTTTTTTATGTTCGTCATATCTCTGACGCAAGACATATTATACATAAACACCCCCTTGATGTCAACAATAAATTTTATTTTTTTTGCATTTTTTTTGACAGAGCGGATTTCCTTAGGTTTTAAGCCACTTTCCAGTATTTATTTTTTTGAATATTATATATGGACTGATGATAATCTCATACATTTTAGCATTCATTTAAAGTTTTCGAGGTCTGGCAGATATGTATCTGTTGCATATAGATCTTTTAAAAAAATCGGATAAAAATTGAATCGGATAACAAGCTGTGCTATAGTAAGGGCTGCGACAGTTTAATTAAGAAAAGAGAGAATGGAATGAGTGATTTTTTATTTAGTATAAATGCGACAGTGCCGATCTTTCTGGTGATCCTGTTGGGGTGGTTTCTGAAACGGATTGGGTTGATCAATGATGAATTTGCAAATATAGCAAATAAATATGTGTTTAAGGTATCCCTTCCGGTGCTTTTGTTTCGGGATATCGCAACAACCTCGGTATTAAAAGACGTAAATATGAAATTTGTGGCGTTTTGTTTCTTCGGAACTTTTATTATGTTTGCATGTGCATGGTGCTTTGCAAAGATATATTGCCGGGATAAGACGATGGTCGGAGCGTTTGCGCAGGCATCGGCAAGAGGAAGCGCGGCGGTGCTTGGAATTGCCTTTGTAGAAAATATCTGTGGAAGCTCAGGGATGGCTCCGCTTATGATCGTTGCGGCGGTACCATTGTTCAATATCCTGTCCGTTATTATGCTGACCTTTGGGGGCAGAGATAATATCCATGGTGCAGACGGAATCAAAACGGCATGCATTAATATTTTAAAGAATCCGATCATAATCGGCATCGTGCTCGGAGTTCCGTTTTCATTATTGAATATTCCGATTCCTGCGATACCGATGAAGACGATCAATTATATCGCACAGACGGCGACTCCGATCGCATTGATCGCCATAGGAGCAGGTTTTAATACAAAAGCAGCACTGGAGAAAATGAAGCCTGCGGTTACAGCAGCTCTTATGAAGCTAGTCGTATTTCCTTTGATCTATATGCCGATTGCGGTTAAGCTTGGGTTTGCACCGAGTGAATTGGCAGCAATCCTGATCATGACAGGCTCACCGTCCACGGTAACCTGTTATATCATGGCTAAGAATATGAATAATGATGAAGTCCTGTCATCAAATACGATCGTGCTGACAACCCTGTTTTCATCGATCACGATAACGGTATGGGTATATGTCCTTCGCGTTATGGGATGTATATGACACAAGTAATAATAAAAATCCTTGAATAAACAGAAATGGGATTAAATTAGAAGTAATGAATACAGAGAACAAATGAAAAGATTAGGATAATATAGAAAATTAAAATACAGAGAATGGAGAAAGAAGATGAAAAATATAGTTTTGATCGGAATGCCTGGTTGTGGAAAGAGTACGATTGGTGTGGTACTTGCCAAGGTTCTTGGATTTGATTTTGTAGATGCAGATGTGTTGATCCAGAAGAAGCATGGTAAGCTGCTTCGTGAGCTGATCGCAGAATATGGAGATGATGGGTTCCTTCAGATAGAAAATGATGTAAACAAAGAAATTGACTTAAAGAATACGGTTATTGCAACCGGAGGAAGTGTCGTATACTGTGATGAAGCCATGCAGCATTATGTAAAAAATGATATTGTAGTATATATCGAGCTTCCATATGGAGTGATCGCTTCCAGACTGGAAAATGTAAAACGGCGTGGCGTAGTGTTAAAGGATGGTCAGACTTTAAAGGATCTTTATAACGAGAGAATCTTATTGTATGAAAAATATGCACAGATCACGGTAAAAGCCGAGGGACTTTCCGTAGAAGAACTCATGGATACGATTGCAGAAAAAGTGTTGGCATATGAGAAGACACATTAATGTGAAGATCAAGCGCAAACAGCATAGATCCAAAGTAATGATATGAATTTGGATCTGTGCAGCGGGCTTATGAAGTGCTAAAAACAGATTGGAAAAACGACTCCTGAACGGCAGAATGAAATATTTGGCGAAAGCTGAAAAAATATCTGCAAGGAAGTCGTTTTTTATATTGACGAAAATGGATGTATCCAATATAATCTATTTTGTGGTTTAAAACGTAGAACTTTAAAGTTGCTTGACTTCAACGCAATAAAGCAAAATGAGCCGGATTATGTCAGAATTCGAAAATCAGAAATTATAAGATGCACTATTGTTGGTGGAAAGTTGAGTGTAAAATTCTGCGAATACAAAAATGAGAAGTGACGGGAGGTCGACATGGTTATTAAAGTGATTATGCTTGTTGTATTCTTTGGCATAATGATCGGTGTAGGATTTTATGCAAGAAAACAGGCCACAGATGTGAACGGATTTGTACTGGGAGGAAGAAGCGTAGGCCCATGGCTTACAGCATTTGCATATGGTACGTCCTATTTTTCGGCAGTTATTTTTATTGGATATGCAGGACAGTTTGGATGGAAATACGGAATTGCATCCACATGGATCGGAATTGGAAATGCGATCCTTGGATCTCTGCTTGCATGGGTAGTGCTTGGCAGAAGAACCAGACTGATCACGCAGAAGCTGGATTCCAGAACAATGCCGGAATTCTTTGAGAGAAGATATAACAGCAAATCCATGAAGATCATTTCTTCTTGGATCATATTCATATTCTTGATCCCATATACGGCTTCATTGTATAACGGTCTTTCCAGATTGTTTGGAATGGCGTTCGACATTGATTACAAGATCTGTGTTGTTGCTATGGCAGTTCTTCCCGGTATCTATGTAATTGTTGGCGGGTATATGGCGACAGCGATCAATGACTTTATTCAGGGACTGATCATGCTGGTTGGTATAGTAGCAGTTATCTATGCAGTATTAAACGAGAGAGGCGGACTTACAGGTGCGTTAGACAAGCTGGCTCGTGTAAATGATCCGGCGGTTTCGGATACACCGGGTGTATTTGCATCCTTCCTTGGACCGGATATCTTCAATCTGGTATGTGTTGTCATATTAACCTCACTTGGAACATGGGGCCTTCCTCAGATGATCCAGAAATTTTATGCGATCAAAGATGAGAAATCAATCAAGACTGGAACGATCGTATCGACTTTATTTGCAACGATCGTAGCCGGAGGATGTTATTTCCTTGGTGGTTTTGGACGCCTGACCGAGACGGATGTAGCAACAGAAGGATTTGATGCGATCATTCCACACCTGCTTGAGAATCTTCCGGAAGTATTGATGGGACTGGTGGTTATCCTTGTATTATCTGCTTCGATGTCTACCTTATCTTCATTGGTTCTGACCTCAAGCTCCACACTTACGATCGACTTTATCAAAGCATCGATCGCACCGAAAATGTCAGAGAAGAAGCAGGTCCTTACAATGCGGATCATGCTGGTAGTATTTATCGCATTATCGGCGGTCATTGCAGTCATTCAGTATTCCAGCAAGGTGGCATTTATCGCACAGCTTATGGGTATTTCATGGGGTGCGATCGCAGGTGCCTGTCTGGCTCCGTTTTTATATGGGCTGTACTGGAAACGCACGACAGTGGCAGCCTGCCTTGTTAGTTTTATCTGGGGCGTAGGCATCATGACACTGAACTTTATCAGTAATACATGGCAGTTATTTAGTTTTCCACAGGCATTACAGTCACCTGTAAACTGTGGTGCAGCAGCGATGATCGGTGGATTGATCCTTGTTCCGATTGTCAGTCTGATCACAAAGAAACCGGATCAGGAGCGCGTAGAGGAGATCTTCTCCTGCTATGAAGCGACAGTAACCGTACCTCAGAAAGAAGCACTGGATTAATATTATACACAAAATATACATAACATGCATAAAGCCGGAAGAAGAAAGATATCCTGTTCTGCCGGCTTTGATTTTTGTGAAAATTGCAATAATGCTGCTTTAAATATAACATTTTCTGCATAATATAATAATTTGGAAAATATATAAAACATGTATGATCAAATTAAGAATGCAATGCTGGGATATAAAAATAAAAAATATTTTTGCATATTTATTAATTAATACTTGAATATTATGCATAATAACTGTATAATCATGGAAGATTATACGAACTGTATTTTCCTATGAAAGCGGTTGACGGAAGAAAATGCAGAGAGTAAGATAAATGAATGTGTAGAAATACAAATAGGACGATGGCTGTAACGGAAAATGACCGGTCGCAGCAGATTGGAGTAAGATATGATAAAAGCAGGAATTATTGGTTCAACCGGATATGCCGGTCAGGAAATAGTAAGAATTCTTCTTGGACATAAGGATGTGGAAATAGTCTGGTATGGTTCCAGAAGTTTTATAGATAAGAAATATTACGAAGTATTTGGAAACATGTTTCAGATCGTGGATGCAACCTGTCTGGGCGAGAACATGGATGAACTGGCTGAGAAAGTGGATGTTATTTTCACTGCAACCCCACAGGGTTTATGTTCTTCTCTTGTAAATGAGGATATCTTATCAAAGGTTAAGATCATTGATCTGAGTGCGGATTTCAGAATTAAGGATGTTGCTACTTACGAGAAGTGGTACAAGATCGAGCATAAGAGTCCGGAATTTATTGACGAGGCCGTATATGGTCTGTGTGAGATCAACAGAGATAAGGTAAAGGGATGCAGACTTCTGGCAAATCCGGGCTGTTATACAACCTGCTCCATTCTTTCCTTATATCCGCTTGTAAAAGAGAAGCTGATCGATCCGAATACGATCATTGTAGATGCTAAGTCCGGTACATCAGGAGCAGGACGAGGAGCAAAGATCCCGAACCTGTTCTGTGAGGTAAATGAAAGCATTAAGGCATATGGAGTAACGACTCATCGCCATACACCGGAGATCGAAGAACAGCTGGGATATGCATACGGCAGTCCGATCATGATTAATTTCACACCACATCTGGTTCCGATGAATCGTGGTATTCTGGTTACGGCATATGCTTCATTAAAAGAAAAGGTAGATTACGATACTGTTCGTGCTGCATATGACAAATATTATGCAAACGAGAGATTTGTCCGTGTTCTTGACAAGGATGTATGTCCGGAGACACGTTGGGTAGAGGGCAGCAATTATGTAGATGTCAACTTTAAGATTGATGAAAGAACCGGACGTATTATTGCAATGGGAGCACTTGATAATCTGGTAAAGGGAGCAGCCGGTCAGGCAGTTCAGAATATGAATATTATGTTTGGACTTCCGGAAGAAGAAGGACTGCTGATGGCTCCAGTATTCCCATAAAGAGTAACGGCATTGGATATCGTGGAAGAACAGATGATATAAGGCGGTGATCGGTATGGAGATCATTTCCGGCGGAGTGACAGCTCCAATCGGATTTCTGGCAGCAGGTATGCACGCCGGAGTAAGAAAAAATAAAAAGAAAAAAGACATGGCATTGCTAGTCAGCAAGTGTCCAGCGAAGACAGCTGGAGTATTTACACAGAATGTAGTCAAGGCTGCACCTGTTATGTGGGACAAAGCATTATGTGACGATATCGGCTTATGTCAGGCACTGGTTGTAAACAGTGGAGTGGCAAATGCATGTACCGGAGAAGCAGGAGATGTTGATGTGGCGCATATGGCAGAGCTTGTGGCAGCAGAACTTCAGGTACCGGTTGATCAGGTTGCGGTTGCTTCGACCGGAGTAATAGGTATAAGGCTTCCGATGGAGACGATTGCGCATGGAATCCGCGAACTTTCAGGGATGCTTTCCGATGATTTGGAAAGTGGAAGTCATGCGGGGGAAGCCATTATGACGACCGATGTATATAAGAAAGAGATCGCGGTAAAGCTGCAGATCAAAGGGAAGACAATTACCGTCGGAGGCATGTGCAAAGGTTCCGGTATGATCAATCCGAATCTTGGAACGGTGCTTGGATTCCTGACAACGGATCTGAATATCAGTCAGGAGTTATTGCAGGAAACACTGAGAAATGATGTCATAGACACTTATAATATGTTATCTGTCGATGGGGATACTTCAACGAATGACACTGTTATGATATTTGCAAATGGCATGGCAGAAAATGATGAGCTGCTTGAAACGGATGCGGACTATCCGGCATTTGTGGAGGCACTTCGATATATCAATACCTACTTCGTGAAGCTGATCGCAGCGGACGGAGAGGGAACGACGAGGATGTTTCAGGTACAGGTAGCAGGGGCGGAATCCAAGGAGGGCGCAAGAAAGCTTGCAAAATCCGTGGTGACATCAAACCTTGTAAAATGCGCCGTATACGGTTCGGATGCGAACTGGGGACGTCTGGTGTGCGCGATGGGACAGAGCGGGATCGCATTTGACCCATATAAGGTAGATATCATAATATCCAGTGAGGCCGGTTCCTTAAAAATAGTTGAAAACGGGGTCTGTACCGATTATGATGAAGAAAGAGCGACGGAGATCCTGTCGCCGGATCAGGTATGTTTTCATGCGGATATGCATGCCGGTACAGAGACAGCTTCCGCGTGGGGCTGTGACCTTACATATGAATATATCAAGATAAATGCAGAGTATAGAAAGTGAGGAAGTAAATAAGATGGTAAAGGGAGATTATACAGTAGATCAGGTAATATCAAAAGCACAGACACTGATCGAGGCTTTGCCTTATATCAAGAAATTTCAGGGGAAAACAATTGTTGTAAAATATGGCGGAAGTGCTATGTTGGATGAGAATCTGAAATACAATGTGATCGAAGATGTTGCATTATTAAAGCTGGTTGGACTGAAACCGGTTATCGTGCATGGTGGCGGTAAGGAGATCAGCAAATGGGTAGAGAAGATTGGAAAAGAGCCTGAATTTATCAATGGACTTCGTGTAACAGACGGTGAGACAATGGAGATTGCTGAGATGGTATTATCCAAGGTAAATAAGAGTCTTGTCAGCATGATGCAGAAGGTTGGTTTAAAGGCTGTGGGTATCAGTGGAAAGGATGGTGGACTGTTTACCGTTAAGAAGCGTCTGCCGGGCGGAAAAGATATCGGTTATGTAGGCGAGATCACAAAGGTTGATACAGAGGTGATCGATGCACTGGTCGATCAGGATTTTATACCTGTTATTGCTCCTATCGGTGTCAGTGAAGAATATGAGGATTATAATATTAATGCTGATGATGCTGCATGTGCTGTTGCAACAGCATTAAAGGCGGAAAAGCTGGTATTCTTAACAGATATTGAAGGTGTATTTATCGATCCGACAGATAAGTCTACCCTGATCTCAGAAATGGATATCCATGAGGCAAAGGATATCATTGAGAAAGGTGTTGTCGGCGGTGGTATGCTTCCAAAGCTTAATAACTGTATCACAGCAATGGAAAATGGTGTATCAAGAGTTCATATTTTGGATGGTCGCCTGAAGCATTGCCTGCTTCTTGAGTTCTTTACTCAGAAGGGTATCGGTACTGCAATCTTAAAAGAGCCATTATTCTAAGAAGCACATTCAATGAAAAGTTAAAAGTAAAACAGAAAAAGACCGGAGCTGTGCACCGATAACGAGAAAAATCGGATGCCGCAGGACTGGTCTTTTTCTATTTTGCTATTGTAAAAGGAATCGAAGTTCGTTAAAATGGGGGTGTGCATGAGTGTACCGGCATATCAAGGAGGTATGCAGGTATGATAATAAAGAAAAAACTGTTATATGTAGGACTTGCCGGATGGATGTTGTTGTCCGGGATTACTCTGGTCGGATGTCGGAAAAATGGCATAATACTTGAGACAACAGAGCAGAATACCGGTTCACAGAATGATACGGCATATGCCGAAGATGCCGTGGTAGGTTCTGTTACAGAAAGGGATCAGGAAGACACAGAAGCCATAATAGACACAGAAGCTATAAAAGACACAGGAATCTGTGTATTTGTCTGTGGGGCAGTAAAACAAGAAGGGGTATATGAACTCCCGATAGGTGCAAGGATCAATGATGCACTTCTTGCAGCAGGCGGATTTGCAGAGAATGCTGCGGAGCAGGTGGTAAATCTTGCAGACTTTATCGAGGATGGACAGAGGATTTATTTTCCGACGGAGGAAGAGGTGCAGGAGCAGCCGGAACGCTGGCAGGATCCGGAAACAGAAACGAACGGACAGACAATGGAAGCGGGAGTAGTGAATATCAATACTGCCGGGAAAGAGGAACTGATGTCATTGTCCGGGATTGGTGAAGCAAAGGCGGAGAATATCATAACTTACAGAGAGACACAGGGTGCATTTGAAAAAACAGAAGATATTATGAATGTGAATGGTATCGGAGAGAATTTATTTCAGAAGATAAAAAACGATATTTGCGTGGGTCGGTAGAGATATAGAAACAAAGGAAAGGTGGAAATCTGGTATGAAAAAGGTATTGGTCGTAGATGATGAGAAACTGATCGTGAAAGGTCTGAAATTCAGTCTGGAACAGGATGATATGGAAGTAGACGTGGCATATGATGGCGGAGAGGCGTTTGAGAAGATCAAAAACAATGATTATGATATCGTTCTGTTAGACATCATGATCCCGGTTTATACCGGAATTGAAGTATGCCAGATGGTGCGTGAATTTTCCAATGTTCCGATCATTATGCTGACGGCCAAGGGTGAGGATATGGATAAGATCATGGGTCTTGAATATGGTGCAGATGATTATATCACCAAACCATTTAACATACTGGAGGTAAAGGCAAGGATCAAAGCCATCTTAAGAAGAAGCGGAAAAAAGGCAGAGCCTGTAAAACCGGTAAATATTTTAGAAATCAATGGCATGAAGGTAGAATTGGATAGCCGCCGTGTATTTGTTCATGGAAAGGAACTGAATCTGACAGCAAAAGAATTCGATTTGCTGGAGCTTCTGATGGCGCATCCGAATAAGGTTTATTCCAGAAATGAACTGTTAGATACGATCTGGGGCAGTACATATCCGGGAGATGCCAGAACGGTGGATGTTCATGTAAGAAGACTTCGTGAGAAGATTGAGGAGAATCCGGGTGAGCCGGTGTATATTCATACAAAATGGGGCGTTGGCTACTATTTTAAAGGATGATGAGACAGGGAATGCGTAAAGCATTCCTATCTTACTGGATTTTTTTGGAATGGAAAAAAGTAAAGATGAAAATGTAGAAAATAAGAATAAAAATATCTGGAAAAACAGCAGGCGGAGGATCAGTCTTCAGGTTGTTATCTTTGTAATGATCATGGCAGGTTTTTATCTGATCTCAATCAGTATGAAAACGGTTCTGCTGCAGTTGATGTTGAATCAGAGATATAGTGATTGTGAAACACTGTTGCAGGAAAACGCAAAAAATCTGGAATATCTGATCAATGATATTAATTCGGAAACAGAAGGCACAAGCAAGACTTTTCATGGTATGAACACTCTGGCGTACAGCCTGTCTGCCAGAGTTATGATCGTAGATACTGATTACAGGGTAGCCTATGACAGCTTTCGTCTGTTGAAGGATACCTATATCATGAATAATGATATCTATGAGATCATGAAGGGAGACAGAGACGAACGGCTGGTACGGGAACAGTCCTACATTGAGTATATGTTTCCTGTGGTGAACCGGGAAGGTTATATTGATGATGTAGCTGTGATCGCAGTCAGTCTGGAAAGCATGGAAAATGAAAGAGGATATTTGTCATACCGTGCCAATATCTTGATCTGTATTTTTATGGTGATCGGGGTGCTGACAGCATTTTTCATTTCTTATATGGCGGTTCGTGATACCAGAAAGATCAAGAGTCAACTTGTAAATATGAAGGATGGATTTCTGGGACAGATTTCATCGGATGGTTTATGGCGAGAAGCTGGGAGCGTTGTTGACAATATGAATGGGATATTTGCCAAATCGCAGTTGTTGGAGGAATCCCGGCAGGAATTTGTATCAAATGTATCACATGAGCTGAAAACACCGATTACTTCAATGAAGGTTTTATCAGAATCGATCTTGATGCAGGATAATGTTCCGGTTGAGATGTACCGGGAATTCATGAACGATATTGTTTTAGAGATTGACCGTGAAGCGCAGATCATCAGTGATCTGCTGACGCTGGTCAAGACAGATAAGGGATCAGACAGCCTGAATATCGAGCGGGTGGATATCAATGAGTTGATGGAGGTTATTCTGAAACGGTTGACGCCTCTGGCAGAAAAGAGAAGCATTGAGATCACATTTGAAAGCTTCCGGGAAGTGGAAGCTGATATTGATAAGGTGAAGTTTACGCTGGCAATCTCCAATCTGATCGAAAATGGAATCAAATATAATGTGGATGGCGGATGGATCCGCGTATCCCTGAATGCCGATCATAAGAATCTGTATATTAAGGTTGCCGATTCCGGTGTTGGTATTCCGGAGGATTGTGTAGAGCATATATTCGAACGTTTCTACAGAGTAGATAAGGCGAGAAGCAGGGATACCGGAGGGACCGGTCTTGGACTTGCAATCTCAAAGAATATTATCGTTATGCATAAGGGTATTATAAATGTGTACAGTGAGCCTGGAAAGGGAACTACATTTACAGTACGTGTTCCGATGAACTATGTGAAATAAAGGAGCAGAAGATGGAGAAACGGATCATGCATATTATAAGCGGGATGCTGTTAGTTGTGGCTCTGCTGTCTATGACCGGATGTGGGAAAAGTGGACATGCGGAGAGTCGGAGAACAGATACCGGTACGGATGCCGGGATGCAGACATATTCCGTATATTATATGAATCAGAAATGGACAGAGTTTTCTGTCTATGATACGAAGATCGATCAGTTGGAATCAACGGAAAATGTGATAGATAAGCTGATGAATCTGTTGATATCAACAGAAGACGAGCAGCTTTATAAGATTCCGGTTGCAGATGGAATGACTTATCAGCGATATTCTTATGATGGAAAAGGACTGGTAACGATCATGTTCAATCTGGATTATGATACCGCAGAGAATTATCAGATCCTGTTGTGTAAAATGGCATTTACAAAAACCCTGTGTCAGGTAAATGGTATTTCAGGGGTTTCATTTGAATTGTCGGATCTGATTGGAGAGAAGAAGGTAGATACAAGTGTTTACAATGCGGAATCATTTTCAACGATCGGTGATAATTTTATGGAGGCTTCTTATTCCGTGACGATCTATACGCCGGATAATACCGGAAAACGGCTGGATAAGCATACGACGGAGATTGATGCGTTGTCTTACAAAGCACCGGAGGAACAGATCATGGAAGCACTTCGGAATTCCCAGGAATGGAAGAGTCCGATCGATAAGGATGTAGATATTCTTGATATCTATGTGTTGGATCGGGTGTGTTATGTTAATTTCAGCAAGACCTTTTTGGATCATGTCGGTGATTATGATGACAAAGTGATCATTTATTCGCTGGTTGATTCTCTGACAGAGCTGTCAGATGTGGATGGTGTTGTATTTGAGGTAGAAGGCAGTCAGGATCTTGTATATGGAGAGAATTTGGATTTCTCAGAGACATACACAGCGAATTATTCAATGTGTAATTAGACAGGTACTGACAGATAGCGGAGGAAAAGAAAATAAAAAGACCACTATTTTGGGCCGCATGTGCATTTATGCTTGGAGAGGCGGAGGCGATTGCTGGCAGCAGGTGGTTTACTTTGGCTGCAATGATAGTTGCAGCCTTTTTTCTGTTTACGGGAGAAAAAGGGCAAAAACAGGGAAAAAGGCAAAAACAGCAAAAACAGAAAGAAGAGTCCGGCCGGGATGAAAAAATACGGATGTCGTACAGGCGAAGACAGACAAAGCGGAGTGTGGATGTAAAACGAACAGTAAGAGTAACTGTCGGAATTCTCATATATGTGCTGTTTGCCGGAATGGGGTATATGAATATCAACATATTGCATGAGCAGGAACAATATGCTTCCCGGCTGAACGGTTGTTCCGGAACAATTTCCGGAACGATATACGAGATAAAGGAAACGGAAAACAGGCAGCAGGTCTTTATTAAGATCGTGGATGCAAGAGAAATGTCCGGTGAAGAATGGACTGGGTTTCATGAAAATATGAAGCTGCTTGTGTATGTGGAGAAAGGTATAACCTTGTATCCGGGACAGGAGGCAGTATTTGCCGGCAGATTTGAACAGCCGGAGCATGCGGGAAATCCGGGAGCCTTTGATGCATATCGATACTACAGGAGTCAGGGGATCTTTCTTATACTTTCAGATGCAGAGCTGCAGAAAACAGGAAAACAGTACTCGCATATACGGGCGGGGCTTCGGAAGCTCCGAAAACGGATATCAGATGTAATTGGTAACTTATACGGCGAGGAGGATGCATCTGTGATCCGGGCGATGCTTCTGGGTGAACGGCAGGGGATGGACGGTGATGTGAAACGGATGTATCAGTTGAATGGTATTGCACATATTCTTGCAATATCGGCATTACATATTGCGATCATTGGTATGACCTTGTATCGGCGTATGCGAAAATGGGGAGTTTCCTACTGGAGTGCGGGAATTGGATGCAGTATTCTGGTTATTCTGTATGGACAGATGACCGGACTTGCAGGATCAACGATGCGTGCGATCATTATGATGGGGCTCCTGTTATTTGGGAAAGCCATTGGGCGTTCGGTGGATCTTCTGACCTCAACAGGAATTGCCGGGGTATGGATGTCGGTGATAAATCCTTATGTTGTATTAGATGCCGGATTTCAGCTTTCATTTGCAGCGATAACCGGGATAGCTGTGATCGTGCCGGTGTTACAACGGGTATTTAGCAAAAGGGGAAGTACCGACCTAATCAATAAGCTTGGTGCAGGGACGGTGTTACAACACATATTTGGCGCAGGGGAGAAAATCCGGCAATCGCTTACTGTCAGCATGGCAACCTTTCTGGCGACCTTGCCGGTGATCGTCTACTATTACTACCAGTTTCCATTGTATGGTATTTTATTAAATCTGATCGTTGTGCCATGTGTATCGGTCGTCCTGACCGGTGGGATCGGAACGGTTATCTGTGGCTGCATGTCACTTCAGGCGGCCGGATGGCTTACGATTCCGGTGAAGGGGATTTTGTGGTTATATGAAATGTTGTGTCAGGGGATGGAACAGCTTCCCGGAGCCTGTATCAATATCGGACATATTCCGGTGAAGCTGGTGGTGGGTTATTATATTGCGTTACTGATATCCTTATATTTTATGACCAGGATGAGAGCAGATAGAGGAGACAGAACGGAAGGCAAACAGACTCGAAAAATCGTAAAAAAGTCAAAATGGCAGGTCCGTAGAAATCAGGCAGTGGAAGAAAAGTGTGATCAGCAGACGATAAAGGAACGGAAACACAGAAAAATCCGGTATGGGATCGCAGAGATTTTTGTCGTGCTGATATTCTGTATATATGCAGGAAGCGTGCTCGACCGTCCATTTACGGTTGCTTTTCTGGATGTCGGGCAGGGGGATGGCATACTGATCCGGACGGAACAGGGAACGAATATTATGATCGATTGTGGTTCATCGGATAATAAGACGGTAGGAGAATATGTTCTGCTTCCTGCTCTTCGGTATTATGGGATGGCAGAACTGGATTATGTTTTTATAACACATGGGGATAAAGATCATATATCCGGGCTTCAGGAATTATATGAGCTGGAGCATACCGGGATTCGGATCCGGAATCTTGTTGTGGCGGAATATGGCGACCGGGAGGGGCTGCTGGAACTGATCAATCAGGCAGAACAGCATGGAACTGAGGTTTTATATATGGATGCGGGTAGCATATTTTCTGAACCGGAAGCCGGAGCTTCCGGGATATTTCGGATCGCATGCATATATCCGGGAGAATCGGATGTTCACACAGATGCAAATGAAGCCTCTCTTGTGTTGCAGGCAAGTGTCGGTTCTTTTCGTCTTTTGTTTACAGGCGATGCAGGGAAAACAGCAGAACAGCAGATGACAGAGACTGCAAGATTGGATGCGGTTGATGTTTTAAAAACAGGGCATCATGGCTCCAGATATGCAACCTCGGAGTCATTTCTTCAATATATAAAGCCGCAGTATGCGGTGATCAGTTGTGGAAAAAAGAACCGGTATGGTCACCCACATAAAGAAACGCTGGAGAGACTGCAGGCTGCTGGTGCGGAG
>ERZ779725.830-NODE-830-length-18821-cov-2.471757_pt1 | contig 18821 bp, 15 predicted proteins | sample MGYA00511890_ERZ779725 | MGnify/ENA primary metagenome ERZ779725 (study PRJEB29588, sample SAMEA2148549) | human gut metagenome | biome: human gut; feature: human-associated habitat; material: faeces | place: Denmark | collected 2008/2010 ...
CCCCGCCTGCGATACGGAGGTTGTTTTGTATTCATATATAATTTATGGGGATAAATGCCCCGAAATTTTGAACGGCATTTTTGCGTTTGCGGTATATGACGAGGACAAGAAACGCTTGTTTCTTGCGAGAGACCGTTTCGGAATAAAGCCCTTTTTCTATGCTGTTTCGGGAACAAGCTTTATTTTTGCGTCTGAAGTAAAGGCGATTTTAAAACACCCGAAAATAACCGCACAGGTTGACAAATACGGCATATGGCAATTACTGTTTTTAACGCCCGTTACGCTCGGCGGAAGCGGAGTTTTCCGAAACGTAAGCGAGATAAAACCTGCCTACTGCGGATATTTCAACAAAAACGGCTTGTTTTTACGCAAATACTGGGAGCTTAAAGCGAAACCCTTTAAAGAAACGGCGGAGGAAGCGGCGCAGCACGTCAAATATCTTATGACGGACGCTGTAAACCGTCAGCTTATATCCGATGTACCGCTTTGTACGTTCTTATCGGGAGGTCTTGATTCCTCGGTAATCACGAGCATTGCCGCCCAAACATACAAAAAAGAAGGAAAAACCTTATCGACCTACTCTTTTGAATACGAGGGCAACAAAAAGAATTTCAAAAGCTCTCTTTTTCAGCCGAAGGGCGATGATGAATTTGCGGTATATTTAGCCGATTATCTCAAAACCGACCATACCGTTCTCACTGCGCCGACAAAAGCCGTTGCCCAATATCTTATCGACGCAACGCTTGCGCGCGACCTGCCCGGTCAGGCTGATATAGATTCGTCGCTTTTGTATTTTTGCAGACGTGTAAAGGAGGAACACACAACTGCGCTGTCGGGCGAATGCTCCGACGAAATTTTCGGCGGTTATCCGTGGTTTTACCGTCCCGAAATGCTTTACCGTGATTTCTTCCCGTGGATTCATGAGCCTTTTGCGAGAATTAATCTTTTCCGTGAGGATTTTGCACGTCCCAAGGAGGGATATGACTATATTTCGCAGATATACAAAAATACGGTGAACGAATGTCCCGTACTTGAAGAGGATTCCGACGCTATGAAAACATCGAGAATAGCGACTGTGCTTTGTGTTGATTACTTCATGACGTCGCTTTTGGAACGAAAGGACAGAATGAGCATGGCGAGCGGTCTTGAGGTGCGTGTGCCTTTTGCCGACCACAGAATTTTGGAATACGTTTATAACGTTCCGTGGGAAATAAAGTTTGAAAACGGCGTTGAAAAAGCACTTTTACGAAACGCTATGCGCGAATATCTGCCCGACAAAATACTGTACCGCAAGAAAAGCCCATATCCCAAAACGCACAATCCGCTTTACGAAAAAATCGTTACCGAAATGCTCGAAAAACGGCTCAAAAACAAAACCGACAGAATTTCCGAGTTTATCGATAAAAAGAAACTTTCAGAGCTTTTGGGCGCAAAATCCGTTACGTGGTTCGGTCAGCTTATGTCAAAGCCTCAGCTTATAGCATGGCTTATTCAGTTTGACTGCTGGCTCACAGAGTACAATGTCGAGATAGTATAATACGAAAAACAGCCGTCATGCGGCGGCTGTTTTCGTATTTAAAACGGCAATGCGAAAATTTTCACATTGCCGTTTTTGCCGTTTTTATGCCTTATTTCTTTTCAAAAGAAAGGCAGTCCGTGCATTGATCCTTTGTGGGATCACATTCATGCGTTCCTACCGAGATACATTCCAAAGAACAGTAATCTCTTCCGTCGCAGTGATGACGGCAGGCATTAACAGAACATTTGATTGATTTGTTTTCGTAACCCATTATAAATTACCTCCAAAAATTATATACTTTGACATTTGAAAAACAAAATCAAAAAAATCGTTTTTCAAGCGTCTTATATAATTATGTACAAAAAAGCTTTTGTTTATTCAATTGAAAAAAGGTTAAAAAAACAAAATTATTCCCAAAATAGCGATTATCAGCATATCGTTCGTTCCCTCATAAAGGAGAATCAAAAGTATGCCTATAATAACAAGGTCATCTGCCTTTAAAGAGCCGAAAATGTTCTGCGGAATCGCCGCACAGCTCTCCTGCTGCGGTTTTGGTGGGCAAGCGCACGGCTGTTCGCCGGGCGGCTTTTTAGGGGCGCATTTTTCATGCGGCGGCTCCTTTATAATCGGCATGGCGCTGTTGCTCCTGTTTATGTTTTTTTGCGGAAAAGACTGATACACAAAACTTCACCCTATCCTTCTTTTTTTATTTCGTTTATGACGGTTACTGCCTGTAACATTTTTAAGCAGGTGTCGATTTTACCCTGCCTGCCCGCTCTCATAAACGGACGTATTGCGTAAAGAAGCGCAAAATCCCTGTTGTTTTTCGTATTGTTGAGCTTTCCCAAAACCTTTGTCATTTTTGCCATTATTTCGGCAGAATCCAAAAGTTCCGAATTATTTTGAGGTGAATTTTGCGTTTCTGAACCTCCGAGCGAATCCAAAAGCGAATTAACCGTGTCCTTTTTGTCTTCGCCCAGTATACTGCCAAGCATATTCGCAATGCTCTCTTTATCGATTTCAGCCACTTTTCTTACCTCCCGTACATCGCTGTTATTTTAAGTTTTTTATCAAATCTATAACGTTTCCGTTGTCGGAATTTGCAATAAGCGACGCCAAACGGCGTTTGTCTCCGTCGTTCATAGCTGACAGCATAGAACGGATTTTTGCATCGGATATTTTTGAAAACGAATTTTTTACGTTTGGGTCTTTTGCCAAAGTCTCGGCGGTTTTCATCGCTTTTTCGAGTTTATCCTTAGGCACTCCCGAAAAAAGCTTGCTTAAAGCTTCTTTGTTAATATTTTCCATAGCAGTCTCTCCTTTACAAAAAAATTTTTACAAATAAAATCCGACTGCATCACATACGAAAATCGCTGTTCTTTGTATCAGTATATGACGCAGTCTCTACTATTATGTTACGGTCTGTTAATAAAATAATATTAAAAAGACAAGAATGAAGAATAATAACGATGTATTGTTTCTCATCATATTTATCACCTCTCTTTAGTAACAATATATGTAAAATTTCAAAATTTGTTATAAGAAAAGCCACTCGGGAAAAAATAATTTTATAACGCTGAAAGGATATGGGATATATGAACGAAAAAGATTTTTACTGGGAAATATTTACAATGACAGGAAGCATAGACGTATATTTAAAACTGAAAAACGAGATGTAAAAATGCGTGCGCACAAACGTTCGCACAAACCTACAGACGGGCGGACACGAGAGACGCGCCCCTACAATGGGAAATTAATAATTTTAAATGCGTCCTACAGTACAAGGACGCATTTAAATTATAAACTTTTATTTTGCCTCTTCTATTACTTTACGAAGCGTTATAAGCGGATTTCCGTTGTTACCGTCCATGATTTTATATTCCGTACCGATTCCGAACGATGTAACCTGCATAATCGGAATATCCAATGACTTATAAACCAGCTCCATTACGTCTTTTCTTTTTATTATTTCCGCAGGATTTTCAATATTGCCGTCAGTCAATCCGATTTCCTTTGCGGTATCGATATATCCATCAGGATAGCCGCCGAGCTCTTTGGCTTTCGGCATATAGCCCATTGCAGATAAAATCATTTTCACCGCTTCGGAATATGTTACCTTGCCGTTCGGATTGAAAATTCCGTTTCCGCATCCTTCAACAAGTCCGTTATCATATGCCGCCGTTATATATCCTGCCGCCCAAAAATCGCTCGGAACATCAGTAAATCCCGACACGACATTATCGGTTTTGAGATTCAAAAGTCTGCATATAATCGTAACCGTTTCTGCTCTTGTTAAATTATCCTCCAAGTGCAAATCGCCGTTTTCATCACCCTTAATTATGTTATATCCCTTAAGTTCATTTATTTTTGATGAAAAATCGTCCTCCGCCGCAAATGCGCTCACATTTGAAGCAAAAACGCAAACCGCCAAAGCACAGCTTATAAAAAATTTTTTCATAATCGTTCAATCCTCTTTACATCAAATTATTGCAATGTTGCTGAATTGCAGAAATACTTGTTAAAACAGTTCATCGTAAGCAGTGGCAAATTTATAATAAAGAGTACCGTTTAAATTAACGCTGCCGTTTGTTGAAACAGTAACATAATATGCTCCGCTTGATAATGCCGATTCGCCGTACATAGGCAATGAAGAATTTGGCATAACGTATCCTGTATAAATAGGCGTTCCTTGCGGAGAATTTTTAAAAATACGTACTGTCATTACACTGCTTGTGTCATTCATTAAATGAATTTTCCAGTATCCCATTCCGCTGTATATAGACCAAGGTATAATTTGTGATGAAGCATTTGGGTTTAACACAACTGTAGTGGACGGTGTAACCGTTCTTCTTTTTACATTAGTTGATGTGTAGATTTCATTTGTTGTTGCAAAAGCATTGATACTCATAACTGAAAATAACATAACTGCCATTAAACATGTTGCTATAATTTTACTGAATTTTTTCATAATAGTAGTCCTTTCTTATTACATATTTCGTATCGTTGATTTCTATGTATTTTACAAATACTTTTACATTATTGCTACACTTTATATAATACGTTATCAATGACTATAAACTACAAAATATTTCATCATTCAAGCAGTAACCCTGTAAGCCTTGTGTTATAATCATATTTTTAACAATATTTATGTTGCACAGCAATTATTGTTTTTCAGCAGTACCGACAAATACTCTGCCGACTGCTTATAAATGAACATCGGAACCGCCTCCTTGGGTGCTTTTTCCTTACTAATACCTATTTTTTAAATTTCAGCATTTCTTTGGGTTCTTCGGGCTGATAGTATCTTCCCATGCACATTGTACCTACTGAATTTGCCGCCATAAAAAAGGCAATTGCACATAAAAGGGATTGTGCGGTAAACTTCCATTTACTCATCTGTTTTTTCCTCCTTTCTTTTTTGATTTTTTATTTTTTGTAAAACAACCGCAATGCTTACACTTAATTGCGCCGTAAGAATAATGCAAGCAAATCGGCTTATACCTATTGAATTAATACCAATCGCAGCTATGCTGAAAAGCATATTTAAAATTCGTCCCAGCTTTTTATGCCTCATAATTTCCGATTTTGTTATCGGTTTATTGGGGTGTTCTATCGGAGAAAGCTTATGTAATATAATTAAATTTATAAGCTCTCCGAGAAATAGCGGTATTGTAAAATTTTCATAACGTATATTTGCCGATATCAGCACAGATAAAACATAAACAATATTTGAAACTATTATACATTGTATATGCGTTTCGGCATGATAACCTCCGCAATGTCTGCGCAATATAAAGAATACAAAAAAGTATGTTGCGGACAGATAAATCTCACCTATCAAAAATACCAATAAAAAAGTAATGCTCCAATCAATAATACTTAAAATTAAAAGCTGTATGCCATATGCATAAACATTTAATTCTTCTTGATTGATAGCATTACTTTTCAATAAAGTCAATGATAATTTTCTTGAAATTGTCGCTATCATCAAGTCCCCTCCTCTTGATGATAGTCTAACATATTTTTCATTAAAATTCAAGTGTTTTGCACGAACGACAATTATTTTTCACAAACGACATCATTTTTCATAATTATTCTGCATATAAATATTCCGTTTTGATAATCCAGCGAAATTAAGCCGTCATTATTTTTCAAAGCGCTTTTTATGCTTTTGATACCATATCCATGCCTTATGTTATCCGATTTTGTTGTTTTTATTTTGTTATCCTTTATTTCCACATAAGGCGATGTGTTTTCTATAATTATTTTCAGCATTTTCTCATCAGAGGTTATTGACACTAAAATATACTTATCCTTTACTTTTTCGCACGCTTCAATAGCGTTGTCTATTGCGTTATACAATACCCTGCTTAAGTCAATTGACAATATATTTATATTCTCTGAAATATTCAGCTTAACATCATATTTTATTCCCAGAGCAACAGCCTTTTTATTTTCAATATTTAAAATTGTATCTAAAACCAAATTACCCGTACGCGAAACCGAGGTATGATTGAAAACGATATTATTTATATCTTCGGCATATTGTTCGGCGGCTTCGGATTTTCCCGCTTTCAGCATTTCTTTCATTTCTGCCATGTATTTTAAAATATCATGTCTTAATATATGAAGCTCCTTTTCGTTTTCTTCCAAAAGCTTATAATTTTCTTCATTTGATTTCAAGATTATATCAAGAGTTTGCGCTTTCAAGCCTTTTTCGTAATAATCAAAAAAGTCGAATACCATTATATTTATGTACCCTAACCCCAATACGGCAATAAATGACATGAAATAGTTATGGTTTGAAGCTTGCGCAATATATGAATCCAAAAGTATCAAAATATATAAGCTGAATACAGGGCATAATATCATAAGTATATTATATTTTACAGGCAGGCTCTTGTATTTTTTTCTTGCAATGTAAATTGTAAACAGGTTTAACACAAACAAAAGTGTTGTAGAAAATGCAATCCCCAAATACCGCATTGTAAAGCCGTCATCATATTCAATCTTTAAGAATGTTGAAAGAAATATTGCAGTCAGTATTTCCGAAATCATAATCGAAATTGCATTCACGGCTATAAAAAACAATTTTCTCGCAAACGAGCCGTCAAAACACAGTAATGCCGTTAATAACAATATTACAATGGAAACAAGTATATTTATCCGAAAAGATAAAAACAAATTTGTTCTTACAAAATTTACCGCTATCATGGCACAAAAATATACAAAAAACAAATTGCCTATATTTTTCTTGCGTTCAAGCACACCGTCAAAATATATAAATACTATAACTATATCCAAAATACAAGAAACAAATTCTATTATACCTTTCATATTAAATTCTCCTGTCTATAAACTTCAAATATGCTTCTGTTGTATTTGCACTGTATTTTCGTCCGATTGGCAGTTTTATTTCGTTTGTCATATTTACACATGAGTTTTTTTCAATGGTTTTTATATACCGCATATTAACAATATAGCTTTTATGGCATTGTACAAATCCGTGTTCTTCAAGAAGCCTGCATATATCTTTGAATTTATTTTTTCCGATATAAGCCTTATCGGCAGTATGTATGGTTATCGTATGCCCGAACGCTTCTATATAAATAATCTGTGCGGATAAAATTTTAGCATATTCGCCTTTATAGCTTACGGTTATATAAAAATCATAATTTTTATATTCATTAATCGCATCTTGAATATTTCTCTTAACAAAATCGTCGGGTTCGGATTTCAAAACATATCTAAAAGCTCTGAACTCATAGCCTTTTGTGGAATATTCTCTATGCGAAGTAATAAATAAAAGCAATGTCTTTCTGTTTTTCCGGTACAGTTGCGAAGCTACGCTCAAGCCGTCTGTCCCGGGCATTTCAATATCCAGTAAGACAATATCAAAATCAATGTCGGAATTAATCAGCTCTTCTCCCGAAAGGAAAATGTGTATTTGCGCTTCTTTGTCTGTTATTAAATTTTTAAGTCTGTCAATAAATATTTCTTCGTCGTCGCAAATTGCTATTTTCATATAAATGCCCTCCTGTGATATCAAATTTTACAGCGTGATTTATGCAAAAAAACGTGCGATACTAAAAATCCCCCAAAAAGGGGAATTTTCATTAAAAGAATGTTGCTACCTCTTCTTCGGGGGCGGAGGTATGCTCGATTTTTTCGGCATACATGACGGGACCTTTGGCTTCGTAAAGGTCATTGTACTCGTTTTTGAGTGTTGCGGTAATTATAACCCATTCTTTGTTTCGGAGCAATGTTCCTTTGGGGCATTTGCAGACAAAGCCTTTAAACTCCGTATCTTCGATACAGCACGTCATTATATAGCGTCCGAAAACGCACACGTCGGGCGGAAGATTTTTTATTCCGACAACGCCTTTTATTTTCAGCTTTTTGCCGTAATATTTGCTTTCGTCCTCCGAAAAATCTCTGTACCATATCGCATAATCCCTGTCCGAAATTTCTATAACGTCGGCATTTATATCAAACGGCAGAGGGTCTTTTGTTTCGTCATATTCCGTATTGCCCTCAAGGTCTTCATACAAAATACTTGTTTTTCGGCTTGTGGCACGCACGATTTTATGAAATTCGTCTCGTTTTTCCGTTCCGTCCGCACGGTTAAACACAACAAGCTCACAGCTTTTCAGCTTGTCCACCACAAGGCCTCTCATACCGTTATTTTTATTATACATTAAAAACGTTGTGCAGTCGGCGAGGAAAATCTCTTGATAAACAAACCATTCTTCGGGGAGGGCATTATAAAGCTCGTCCAGCTGCCACATACCGTTATATTCAATCAAAACCGTTTTCGGGTGGTGCTTTGCGTTTAGTTTTTTAAGCGTTTTTGCGTTAAGCTCCGCTTCGCTTTCCAAAACCTCCAAAACGGAGCGGTCATTTATCGGGAATTTGGAAAAATCAAGCTCCTCTTCGCCCGATTCGCATTGTATTATAAGCGTTTTTTCACCCGTGTTAAACTCGGAGCTTTCCATGGTTTCCTGTATACATTTCGTTTTTCCGGCTTCCAAAAATCCCGTAAAAAGATAAACGGGTATTTCCATAAATTATCAGTCCTTTCCGTGCTTATACGTTAAACAGCTTCTTGATTTCTTCTTCGTTTATTTTTGAGCCTATAACGCAGATTCTGCCGATAATTCCCGCAGAGCCGTTTCGTATGTCGGGTTCTCCGGGGATATAGTCAAAATGAATCCATTTGCCGTCCGTACCTTCGACAATTCCCTTTGCACGCAGAATTATGCCGTATTTCTTTTCGTTTATAAGCTCCGAAAGCGCATTTTCGATTTCATCAGCCGTGAATTTTCTTGTCGTTTCCGTTCCCCAGCTTGTGAACACTTCGTCTGCGTGGTGATGATGCTCGTGGTCGTGGTCATGACCGCAACAACAATGACCGTCATGGTCGTGATGATGTTCATGCTCCTCATGTTCATGGTGATGTTCGTGTTCATGTTCATGGTCGTGGTCATGATGATGACCGCATTCGGGGCAGATTTCTTCTTTTTCGGAAAGTTCCTTCATGCTGTTTGAAAGCGTATCGGAAGCCGAGATTGCGTTTTTGAGCTGTTCGCCCGTAAGAAGCGAAAGCGGAGTTGTTACCAAAACCGCATGAGGGTTTATGCCCTTAACGGTTTTTACAGCCGTTTCAAGCTTTGCTTCGCTTATGCCGTCCGTATGGCTCAAAATGATTGTTGTTGCATTTTCTATCTGGTCGTTATAAAATTCTCCGAAATTTGACGCATACATTTTGCATTTTTTCGCGTCGCATACCGTTGTTTTGCCGGTTATAACCAAGCCGTCGCAGTGAGCGTTTTCAACAGCCTTTGCAACATCGCTCAATTTTCCTACGCCCGACGGCTCTATCAAAATTCTTTCGGGAGCGTATTCCTCCACAACCTTATTGAGCGCCTTTCCGAAGTCGCCTACCAAACTGCAGCAAATACAGCCCGAATTCATTTCCGTTATTTCTATTCCCGCGTCTTTCAAAAATCCGCCGTCAATACCTATTTCACCAAATTCATTTTCTATAAGGACGAGTTTTTCGCCTTTATAAACCTCATTGATAAGTTTTTTTATAAGAGTGGTTTTGCCTGCTCCCAAAAATCCTGAAAAAATATCTACTTTAGTCATTCCTGTTCGGGAAAACCGATTTTCGGCTTTTCCTTCCTCCCTTCATTTTTAGGCATAAGAAGCATATGCCTCTTATGCCTATTTATTATACCCCTATTTTCATTTTTTGTCAAGTATCACGCCGAAAATTCAGTAAAATTATGCCATATCGAGAGCAGTTACAAGAAGCGGAAGATTATCCGCATAAATTTTTTCAAACTGCGTAATCGGAAGCGGATTTTCGCCTTTTCCGACCTCCACGGTATAACCCGGCAAATCGTAATAATATATAAACCAGTCCTTATAGCCCGCATAGCCCGATTCACTCGGCGTAAGTTCAAGCGCATACCCCGAAACACGGCTTAATTCCCTGCCGATGTCAAGCGCACGGGGCGGATTACAGTCAAGATATTTCCAGTATATAACCTCTCCCTGCGTATGATATGACAAGGTTAGAGAAAAGTTATTTTTCTGCGTAAACCGATAGACAGCGCCGCTTTCGGGTGCGCTCAGCGGCGCAGTACCCACGTAATCTCTCGGCGCAGGCGTGGTATAGCCTTGAGAATATTTGATTTTCTTTGCATTTTCCCAGCCTGCGGGATAGTTTAGGTTTAAATCCGTTCCCAAAATATTTGCTTTCCAGCCGTTTGGAAACGGTATCGACGGATATTTCTCCGATATAATCTTGGCTCCCTCATAATAAACAGAATTTTCCGCTATCGCTCCGTTTACCAAATCAACTCCGTCGGGGTTGACAAGCGGAATCACGGTAAGACGTTTACCGTTATACAGCCTTTCGGCGGAAAGTCCGCCTATCTCCCCATTGGTGGCATACGCTTCGCAGTAATCCTCGATAAACTTAAACAAAAGGGGGGTTGTTATCCATTCGTTCGCATGGTGCGAAGCGTTATAAAATACGTGCGTTGTGCCTGTTCCGATAGTTATGAAGTCAAGTTCATGCCCCATTACGCTCTGACCTGCGCTTCCCGCAACGATGAACGGATAACGCACGGAAAGTCCGTCCGTCAAAATCGACGACAGCTCGTATGTATACGCTATGTTTGTCGGAACGATTGAAAAGCCAAACGGAATAACTATCCGCTGACCTATCGTAAGATTGCTTTCGTTTATTTCAGGGTTTGCCGTTTTGATACGCCCGATGGTTGTCTTGTATTTTTCGGCAAGCTTATAAAACGTCATTGTCGGCTTTATAATTTCCGTTGTATAACCCTTTAGATATGGTGTAAAAACGTCCCATGTCCTTTCGCCGACAATTCCGTCGGGCGATATTCCGTTTTCCGTTTGCACGCTCATAATAAGCTTTTCGAGCGTTTCGCCGAAATAGCTGTTTGTTTCGTCGGTTTCGTAGCCCATTCTCTCCAGCGCAAGCCTTGCATACGAAACATACGGGTTATTGTCGTTTCTTTTTATTGTAATCATATTTTTTCATACCTCCTCATATTTATATTATGCCGTATGATAAATTTTGGCAAATCAATATTTCCAAATATTAATTTTTTGTTAATTTTCGTATTTGCTATTGATTTTTTGGGAGAAATAGGCTATAATTTAGATATATTTTCGGAAAGGATATTAAAATCATGAATTTTGCAGAAATTTTAAAATCTATTTTTTTGGGTATCGTCGAGGGATTGACGGAATGGCTCCCGATATCTAGTACGGGTCATATGATTCTCGTAAATTCGTTTATGAAAACGGATGGCTTTCTCACCTCCGACTTATACCTTTATGTAATTCAGTTCGGCGCTATTTTGGCGGTTGTTACAATGTTTTTCGGAAAACTCAATCCGTTTTCGCCGCGCAAAAGCTCACAGGAGAAAAAGGATACGTGGGATATGTGGTTTAAGGTTATTGCGGCTTGCGTTCCGGCAGGCGTTTTCGGACTGCTTCTCGACAACTACATGGAGCATTTCGAAAATCCGTATGTTATCGCCTCCACGCTTATTATATACGGTATACTGTTTATAATTACGGAAAATCTCAACAAAACTTCAACCGTAAACGATATGAAATCAATGACATACAAAACTGCTCTTTTAATCGGTATGTTCCAGGTTCTGTCGATTGTTCCCGGTACGTCAAGGTCGGGCGCAACGATTTTGGGGGCTATAATGCTCGGCTGTTCGAGAAGCGTTGCCGCAGAATTTTCGTTTTTCCTCGCAATACCCGTTATGGTCGGCGTAAGTATTTTGAAAATTGCAGGCAATCTTGATTTGATAACAGCGTCAAACATGGCTACGCTTCTTGTCGGAATGGTTGTTGCATACATAGTTTCCATGATTTCAATAAAGTTCCTCATGGACTTCGTTAAAAAGCATGATTTCAAATGTTTCGGATATTACCGCATAATTTTGGGTATAATAGTTTTAGCATATTTCATGATAGTTTAAAAAACGCAGAAATTTTTTGAAAAAATTTCTAAAAAAGTATTGACAAAATAAGAAAAATAGTATATAATAGTCGAGTGCTTAAACATTTAAGCACTCATATATAGGGATATCGCCAAGCGGTAAGGCCTCGGACTCTGACTCCGATATCGTAGGTTCGAATCCTGCTATCCCTGCCAAAAAAATCGGCAAGTACATTTGTGCTTGCCGATTTTTTACTTATTACTTATTACTTATTACTTATTACTTATTACTTTTTCACTATTCACTTGAATTTTATGTGCCGATTTTTCGGAAAGTAATAAGTAATAGTGAAAAGCGAAGAAGTGAGGTGCAAACTCGCTTTGGTGAATTTGAAATTTTTTCAAAATGTGTTGTAATTCAAACAGAAACATCTCGCATCTATAATGAACTTAAAAGTCAAAAAAGCCAAGCTTAAAATAAAGCTTGGCTTTTTTATTTATTCACTATTACCTATGGTTTGTGCGAACATACTAAACGGCACATAGGCGCGTTCCCTACAGCTTTTAAAATCGTAAAATTTTGTTGAGAAAATTTTTTTGTTTGTATTTTATGGGCGAACACGTGAGGTTCGCCCGTTTTTTATTATTTTGTGATTATGACTTTGCGGCTGCCTTCGTTCCAGTCTACGCTTGCGCCGAGGTTTTCGGCTATAAAGCGGACAGAGGTGTAGGTGCGGTCGTTTTCGATAAATGCAGGGCTGTCAAGCTTGATTTCTTCGCCGTTTACCAATGCAATATCGGAATCGATTGTCAAAATTATTTCAACATCGGTTTTCTTTATCGTTACTTTTCTTTCAGCTTCATTCCACGAAACCTTTGCTCCCAATTCCTCCGCAACGAATCTTGCAGGGAGCATTGTACGGTCATTTCTGATAATCGGCGCAACGTCGTTTGTCTTTGTTTTGCCGAATACAACCGCCTCTTTCTGACCGATTGTAAGAATGATTTCGTTTTCGCTGTTGTCCTCCGACGTCCATTTAGCATAGAGCGTCATGTTCTTTGTAACTTTAGATGAAAAGTCGTATTTTTTCGCGAATTTGCTGTCGGTATCCCAGCCTGCAAATGTGTAACCGTTCTTTGTCGGGTCGGCAGGCTTTTTGAGTGTACTTCCGCGTGCGACTGTCTGATTCATTGTTTTGCTTCCGCCGTTTGCGGTAAAGGTTACTATGCAAAGCGTTACATAATCGCCTCCGCTGCTTCTGCCGCCCGTTGCGGGATATGTAACCGTTACCGCAGCCGAATTTGCGGTATTTTGTACAGACTGCGCATTTTCAAACACATAGCCGTTTTCCGCAATGCCGTTTACGGTATAGTTTGCTTTGGGAGTGATTGTTACCATTGCCGTATAAACTGTCTTATAGCCGAACTTTTCTCCGGCGTCGGGAGACCATGTAATAACCGCCGAATATTCCTCCGTATCAATCGTTGTCTGCGGCATAGCTTTCTTAACAGGTGCAAAAAGCGGTATTTCCTTATCTATCGTTTTGGGAAGTATTGTAAATTCTTTTTCAGCCGTTCCCGAATAATTTCCGATAAATTCCACTTTAGCCTTTGCCGTACCTGCGTTTATGTTATTTTCATACGTTACTTTATAATCTGTATCGAGTGCAAGAACTTTGTCGCCGTCTTTAACCTCTATAACGGGCTTAATTTCCTCTTTTGTATATGTTTGGTCGGGGATTGCCGTTATATTATCCGCATTCAACGCTTTTGGCATGATTTCAAACTCTTTTTCAAGGTTTGTGCCGCCTTCAAGCGTATAATTTTCGTTACCCGAAGATTCAAATACGGCTTTATATGTGCCTGCGTTTATTATTGCATCTGATTTCAACTTCCACTCGCCGTCTGCCTTTTCGTATACCGCATAGCTCGGAGCCGCGATGTCATCGCCGACAATGTTTTTAATGTTCGGCTGAACTCTTTTTGCATTGCCGTCATATATAATGCCGTCGGGAAATTTCCATTCGATTTCTGCGGGACGGGGCTTAACCTGTACAGGTACATTATCTGAAGTAAGGCGCAGCGTATAATCATACAAATCCGCATCATTCGGAACAAATGTAACTTTATAGGATTTAGCGCCGATTCCGTCGGGAATGATTGTTTCATCTTCCCATTTAAATTCACCGTGAGCATCGGTCGGGAATGTTGCCTGCGCCAAGCTGTCGCCGTAAATTATATCGCTCGGAGCTTTAAAAATTATTTCGGGAGCGTCTCCTTTCTGCACCGTAATCATAGCTGTCGCTTCGCCTGCACGGTATTTGCCGTTAGGCGCTGTAGTTAATTTTATTTTGAAGATACCCGCTTTTGTAACCGTCAGCATTTTGCCGTTAATCGTACCTTCGCCGGCAAATGAGCTATCAGTATAGGGTTCTAATGAATATGTTCTGTCGCCCGCATTTGTGTCAATGAGAAAATACAAGATTAAATTAATTGCCTCGCCGTTATACGTCGTTGTCGAATCTACACCCGTGAGCAATACGTCCACAAGGTCAGCAGGCTCTGCCGAGAAGTATTTGACGCTTGAAGAAAGGTTCAAGTTTTCCGTTTTCTGTGCATAGTAAGTTTCAGTTGCTTCGGATTTTGACGCACCCGATTTTATCAGGTATGCTCTTGAAGCTTCGGGAGTAACCGTTATAACGTCTGTAATCGGTTTGCCTGTTGTTGTCATTTCCGCTTTTGCATTTTCCGATATATTAAGCTTTGCGTAAACAGCATTTTTCGTACCCTTTACGCTAACGTTGGCATTTCCCGAAATGTTAAGCGTTCCAAAGTAGCTTTTAAAGCCGTCAACTTTATCTCCGCCCGCCAAAGCTTCTGCATTCACCTTGGCATTATCCGTAATATCAAGCGTACTGCCAAAGGAAAAAACATGTTTGGAAAAATTTTTAATATTGTTAATTTTTATAATTACTTCCGCATTATCCGATATTTTTGACGGAAGCGTCGCTGCGGAAATACCGCCCTCATTGGAAAGTATATCAAGAAGCGCCTTGCCGCTTACATTTAAGCCGCCGCACGTAAGCGGATTTCTCGTTACGTTTTGTATTTTAAGCTTTGCACTGTCTCCTATATTTACAGAAGCGTTTGCCGCCTGAACGCCTGAAATTCCCGATTTTATTGTAATATCTGCTTCATTTTTTATAACAATATCATTGTTGCCTCCCGAACATATTACAAAGCCCGAAGAAGTGTTTTTAGCGGTGATTTTACCGCCCCAAATATCTACGCCAACACCATACAGCGCATAGCCGCCCGAAGTAATATTTATAACAGGCGCACCGAGTATTGCCAAACCGCTGTTAAGATTATATACGGCGTGTGAGGTACAGCCCGTTACATTAAGCTTTACTGTGCCGTCTATTGTAATAGGGTGATTAATCTTTGTATTATCAGACGAGCCGTCTATTCCGAATTTGCCGTTTTTTATATTGAGTGTTCCGTTATTTGTGCTTGTAAGCCTTAAAGGGGTTTCGTGAATTGCAATACCTGCGCTTTTTGCTTCAAGCGTGGTCGTGCCGTAAATATCAAGCGTAACCTCTTTTCCGCCTGTGCTGTAATTGTTCTTCAACTCAACAGCATAGTCCTCACCTGTTTTTATATCAACGTTATTCAATATAACGTTTGATGTGTTGTTATCAGCTTCTATAACTATAATATTGTCTGTTTGACCTACACCGCTTTTCATACTTACTGCCACGGGTTTTGACGTGTGGATTGTAAGCAATTTGGTTTGCCATTTGTAATCCGTTCCTTCTGTAAGCGCTTCACCCGTATCTGCGTTTACAATGTTAAAATCCCTGTCGCCGTCTGCGGCAGATACCGTAAACGGCGCCATTGCGATAAGCATTACGCACGCGATAAGCCACGCTGTAATTCTCTTTGTGTTTTCTCTTGTTTTCATAATGTTTACCTCCCATATAAATATATTTTTTCAGCTATATTATATTCAGCCTTTCGGCTGTTGTTTTCGCCTCGCTTCGGCGTTTTACGCCGAGCTTTTGCAATATATGGCTTACGTGGCTTTTTACCGTTGTAAGCCGAATGTTCAAAATTCCACCTATTTCCGCATTGCTTTTGTCGGCGCAGAGCAGGCGCAAAACCTGCATTTCCGCCTCTGTGAGCTTTTCGGTAAGAGTATTTTGGGGCTTTAGAAAATCGGGATAAAAGACCGCCTGATTTCTCGCGCTTTTTATAACCTTTGCCAAAAATCCCGACTTTTCCGTATTTTCAAGTTCCTGCAAAAGCGGTAATACCGCCGAGCCGTAAGCGCCTATTGTGCGTACAAAGCCGTATTTTTCGGAAATTTCAAGCGCAAGCCTAATATCATTTTTCCAATCTTTATTCTTTTTTCTGTATTTTGCAGTGGCGATCAAGGTTTTTAGGTGAATCAAATCTATATTTCTTTCGCACCGCACAAAGTATGTTTCAAGCGGAGAAAGCGTAAGCAATACCGCGTCGCAGTCTCCTAACGCAAGTTCCGCCATAGCCTCTGTTATGTATTGATAACGCTTGCGCACCTGTATTTTAAGCGAATCCCTCGGAGCTTTACTGCGATACCATTCGTCCGCACAGTCCATATTGCCGAGCCGTAAATCGAGACGGCATTTCATAGCTTCTATGTTCGGAATAAATCTTGCATGACCGTCTTTATAAAATCTCGTCTTTAATGCTTCAAGCGTATGGAGTGCGTCCTCTGCTCTGCCCGTATCCGTCTGATATCTCACCAAAAGTCCCACAAGCGCAAATTCTATATCGGGCGTACCCTTGCTTTGAATTTCGCCGAGCTTTGCCACAAGCGACAGCATTTTGTCGGAGATATTCTCGCCTTTTTCAAATTTGCTTTCCGCTATGGCGCAGTCGGCAAGACCGACGCCGTCTCTGCCCAAAACACCCTCAACGGGAATACGCATTGTCGCATACAGTAAATCATCTTTTTTGCTCCATTTTGAAAAGTCCTTACCGCCGTTCATAATGCTCGGCAGTGCGCTTGTAACGGAAAACGGCATAAGCTTGATTTTCTTATCCGTAAGGAGCAGAAACGCTTTTGAAATTGCGTCCGCTATCCCCGTTACGCCTCTGTGCGGCAGAGTGATACCGAGCCATACAAGGCGGTTTTTTGCCTCCTGTGCGGCGGCGTCGGAGGATTTACGCTCTTTTGCAAATTCGCTAAGCGCATTATACCACTTGTCCGCTCCCTCATAATCTCCGCAAAGCGAGCAAAGCATACATTTTCCCTGCATTAGCGCAGGACTTTTTAAAACTGTTTCGTCCGAAAGCATATCAAAGTAGCTTTCAAGCTCCTCATAGTAACCCATTCCGGGGTGAAGAGCCGTAATTTTTATAATAAGCTCCGAAACTTTATTCTGCTCGCCGCTTTTTGAATAAAACTTCAGCGCATTCGCATAGTCTTTATGAAGTTCATAATACAGTCCGCCCCGTCCCAAAAGAGCCCTTTGCTGTTCGGCGGTGTAATATCTTTCCTGCTCCCACAGAAGAAATTCTCTGAAAAGTTCCCAAAAGCCGAATATATTCGCATCGTCGCTTTTTAACATTCTTGAGGTTTTTTGAAGATATGCAAGGATTTTCCCGGCGGCGGAATCTCCGCTAACCATTTTTGCAAGTTCCATATCAAAGCTTTCAAACGGCGCAAGCTCAAGGAGAAACCTCCTTATCGGCAGGCTGAAACGGCAAAAAATCATCTCATCGTAATATTTGTATATTTCATACTTAACGGTATCGCTTAATTTTTGGTTATAACCGCAGCCTTCCGCCATTTTTTCCGCCGTCATATAAACGGCAAGCGGATAGCCGAGCGACAAATTCATAAGCGAATTAAGCTCCGATTCCGAAATATGCACCTTCGACTTTTGGAAAAACTCCGCCGTAAGCTGTTTTGAAAAAAACATATCGTTTTCGGTTATTTCCGTCATAAGCCCCGAAAGGCGAAACGGTATAATCTCGCCGAAAACCGCACCTCTTGTTGTAAAAACAAAGCGTTTATGAGGATTTTGACGAATAAATTCGCAAAGCTCCTGTCTGTCCTCCGTCTCCGTAAGCAGTTGCAAATCCTCCAAAAAAAGTATATCCCATTCCCTTTTCGCCCGAATATCGGATAAATCCAAATTATACGGCGAGACTTCGAGCACACGTTTTTTGGAAGTTTTCAAAAGTTCATGCGCAAGCGTAGTTTTTCCGAAACCGCAGGGAGCGCAAAGCAAAAATATTCTTCCGCTATCCAAAAAGCTCTTAAATTTCTTTTTGATTTCATTGCTTACCACAACCGCTTTATTCAGAAAAATCACCCCCGTTTGTACGTAGTTACCGTATTATATATCATTATAGCACATAAATTATTTTTTGTCATCATTCTAAAGTATGATTTTTTTGAAAATCTTTATTTTTTTATTTTGTATTGCAGCAACGCTTTTTGTGTGATATAATATATAAAAAAACGGAGGGCTTACTCGCTAAGCTCTCCGTTTTCGTTTATATAACCGCATTCCTTCATCGAGGTTATCACCTTTTCGGCGCGTTTTTTTGCAAGGTCGGGGTTTACGTCGAGCGAATAGACGGAGGGAGCGTTCGGAATCCCTGCCAAAAGCGTACACTCAAAAAAGTCCATTTGATTGGGCGCTTTTCCGAAATATCCCATGGAAGCGTCATAAATGCAGTAGTAACCGCTTCCGTAATATATTCCGTTCACGTAAAATTCGAGGACGGAATTTTTGTCATATTTGC
>ERZ779725.833-NODE-833-length-18801-cov-2.556332_pt1 | contig 18801 bp, 18 predicted proteins | sample MGYA00511890_ERZ779725 | MGnify/ENA primary metagenome ERZ779725 (study PRJEB29588, sample SAMEA2148549) | human gut metagenome | biome: human gut; feature: human-associated habitat; material: faeces | place: Denmark | collected 2008/2010 ...
CTACGATATAGACCTCATACCTAAGCACAAACCCCTGACCGGGCGGACGAAAGTTCGCCCGTTCATTTTTTTCTGTAAATATTATCGGATTTATAAAAAATTTGGAAATTGTATTGACTTTTATTTTGAATAATGGTATAATATAGCTACCACAATAATAATTTCAAAAATATAATATGAATATTTCTGCGAATATTCTTTTTTCGTGTTACCTTTTTATGGTAGTACAAAACAATTTTATGTTTTGCAAAAACGTGGCTTTAATATGTATTGTTTTGTGCTATTCATATTTTGAGATTATTGTTGTGGTAAACGAGAAATCAAGCCATCGTTTTTGTGCGTGGCAATGGTTTCGGTTGCCACGCATTTTTTATTTGCGTGAGAATTAAGAAAGGAGCTATAAATTATATCTGTTTACGAAAGGAGGATTTGCATGAAAAAAGTTCAATTTATTGAAAGCGATAAAGAATTGATTGATAAAATCATAGCGTATCAAAAGGCGCATGGCTTATCGTCATTTATCGCCGCAATACGGAAATTATGTGCAGATGCTATTGAAATAGAAAAAATAAGACATTAAGAAAGGGTGTAATTTATGATCACGGACGAAGTTATTGTAGTTCTAATTATATTAGGGATAATATTATTTTTAAATTATTTGCTTGCAAAAGAGTTCTATGCTATTGCGGAAATGAAAGGTTACGAATATCATATAAAGTATTTTTGGTATTGCTTTATTTTTGGGTGGATAGGTTATTTAATGGTAATTGCATTACCGAATAAAAATAACTAAAACAAAAGTTGCAGTTTTACATAATAACCATTTTTAAATAAAGCAAAAAAGTCAGATGCATCAATTGAAAAATTTCAAAATGATGTATCTGACTTTAATTTTTTTAATATTTACTTTAAACCCCTAAAACAGCTTATCTGCTTGCTTCTTCAACTGCAACTGCAACTGCAACGGAAGCACCAACCATCGGGTTGTTGCCCATTCCCAAAAGTCCCATCATTTCAACATGAGCGGGAACGGAGGACGAGCCTGCGAACTGTGCGTCGGAGTGCATACGTCCCATTGTATCGGTTAAACCATAGGAAGCGGGACCTGCCGCCATATTGTCGGGGTGAAGCGTTCTGCCCGTACCGCCGCCCGAAGCAACGGAGAAGTATTTTTTGCCTTTTTCAACACATTCTTTTTTGTATGTGCCTGCAACGGGGTGCTGGAATCTTGTAGGGTTAGTGGAGTTACCGGTGATGGAAACGTCAACGCCCTCTCTGCGCATGATTGCAACGCCTTCTCTAACGTCGTCCGCACCGTAGCATTTAACCTTTGCTCTTTCGCCGTCGGAATATGCCGTTTCGGAAACAACGTTTACTTCGCCCGTATAATAATCAAATTTTGTCTTTACATACGTAAAGCCGTTAATTCTCGAAATGATTTCAGCGGCGTCTTTTCCGAGACCGTTAAGAATAACCTTAAGGGGCTCTTTTCTAACCTTGTTAGCGGATTTAGCCAAGCCGATTGCGCCTTCGGCAGCCGCAAAAGATTCATGACCTGCCAAAAATGCGAAGCATTTAGTTTCTTCACGAAGAAGCATAGCCGCCAGGTTACCGTGTCCGATACCAACCTTTCTGTCGTCTGCAACAGAACCCGGAACACAGAAAGCCTGCAAGCCTTCGCCCAAAACTTCCGCAACGTCTGCGGCTTTTGTTACGCCTCTTTTTATAGCAAGAGCCGCGCCCAAAATATATGCCCAGCAAGCGTTTTCAAAGCAAATAGGCTGAATGCCTTTAACTATTGAATAAACATCTACGCCTTTATCTTCGCAGATTTTTCTTGCTTCCTCTAAGGAGGAAATGCCGTTTTCTTCCAAGCATTTCGTAATGCCTGCTATTCTTCTTTCATAACCTTCAAATAATTGCATTGTCTTTTACCTCCTTATTCTTTACGCGGATCGATATAAGAATCGGCATCGTTGAATCTTCCGTAATTGCCCATAGCCTTTTTCATAGCTTCTTCCGGAGCCATACCGCCCTTTATCATATCCATCATTCTTCCGAAATTAACAAATTCGTAGCCGATTATATGCTTGTCCTTATCGAGAGCGATTTTTGTAACATAGCCCTCTGCCATTTCAAGATATCTGGGACCTTTTTCGGAAGTAGAATACATTGTACCTACCTGGCTTCTTAAGCCTTTGCCCAAGTCTTCGAGACCTGCGCCTATCGGCAAACCGTTCTCGGAGAATGCTGTTTGAGTTCTTCCGTAAACAATCTGAAGGAAAAGCTCTCTCATAGCAGTATTGATAGCGTCGCATACCAAGTCGGTATTAAGCGCTTCCAATATTGTCTTACCCGTAAGAATTTCAGCTGCCATAGCCGCACTGTGCGTCATACCCGAACAGCCGATTGTCTCTACGAGCGCTTCTTCTATAATTCCGTTCTTTACGTTTAACGTAAGCTTACAGGCACCCTGCTGAGGAGCGCACCAGCCTATACCGTGCGTAAGACCCGAAATGTCCTTTATTTCTTTAGCCTGTACCCATTTGCCTTCTTCGGGTATAGGCGCCGGTCCGTGATTGGGACCTTTGCAAACACAGCTCATGTTTTCAACTTCTTGTGTGAAACTGCTCATACTTTCTAACCTCCATCAGTAAAACTTTACTATATATTTTACCATAAAATTCGCCTTATGTCAAGTTTTTTTTCCTATCTTTTAAATATTAGCCGCAATAAATTGGAACAAGCTTATTCAATTTCACGTCAACAAGTCCTTTTGACGTTATTTTTAAAGACGGTATAACGGGCAGGCTCAAAAAAGCCATAGTCATAAACGGAGTAAGACCTTTCGGAACTCCCAAGTCTTTAACCAAAGCTTCGTCAAGCTTTTCATTAAGGCTCGACACGGTTTTTGAATCCGATTCGCTCATAAGCCCTGCGATAGGAAGCGGTAATTCACACAAAGTTTTTCCGTTTTTAACCGCCGTTATTCCTCCGCCCGATTTTATTATGCTGTTTACGGCATATGCCATATCGACGTCATTTGTGCCGATTACGATTATATTATGAGAATCGTGTGAAACACTTGAGGCAATTGCGCCCGATTTCAAGCCTATTCCGCTTACAAATCCCAATCCGATATGACCCGTATTTTTATGACGTTCCAAAACGGCGATTTTTAAAATATCACGGCTTATATCTATTCCGTTATTTTCGTTCCAATTTATTTCGGTTTGCTTTTCATTTGTGATAAGCTGACCCGAACACGCCTCTATAACTCGGCACAGTTTGCCTCTTTCTTTTATATGAAAATCCTTTTCGTTTACTTTCTTTATATTAAATGATTTTTTCACAGCTTTCAGCAGTTTTTCGGGGACTTTGGGTTCATCAAACGGAAGGTCTTTTTTATTTTCCACAACCTTAACGCCGTTTTTATAAACATCGCATACGCTGACCGTTTCCAAATCATCAAGCACAAGCAAATCCGCTTTGTAACCCGGTGCGACAGCGCCCGTATTTTTAAGTCCGAAATATTCGGCGGCATTGATTGTTGCCGCACTTATTGCTGCGGCAGGCGATTTTCCGTTTTTCATTGCGCGGCTGAGCATAGCGTCGATATGCCCCTCCGTTACCAAATCTCCGCAATGTTTATCATCGGTCGCAAGCAGGCTTCTCCTAACGTACGGATATTCCAAAAGTCCCATAAGGCTGTCGAGGTTCTTCGCCGCCGTTCCCTCGCGTATCATGATATACTGCCCTTTTCCGAGCTTTTCCAAAGCCTCCTCCATATTACTGCACTCGTGGTCGCTCATTATTCCCGAAGAAATATATTTATCCAAATCGTGTCCCGTAACAAGCGGAGCGTGTCCGTCTGCTGTTTTTCCGTTTTTCAGTGCGTCCGAAATTTTTCTTTTGACATCGGAATCCTCCGAAATAACCCCGGGGTAATTCATCATTTCCGCCAAACCGAGCACACGCTTATTATTGTAATAATCACGCAAATCCGCCGCTTTAAGCTTTGCGCCCGATTCGTCAAATGGTGTTGCGGGAACGCACGACGGCAAGGTTATATAAATATCCAAAGGCAGATTTTTGCTTGCCTTTAAGATATAATCGATTCCGTCTTTACCGCATACGTTCGCTATTTCATGAGGGTCGGCAACAATTGCACCCGTGCCGTGCGGAAGCAAAACCTTTGTAAGTTCATAAGGGGTAAGCATTGTGCTTTCTATATGTATATGGCTGTCTATAAAAGACGGACAAACAGTTTTTCCGCTTATGTCATATATTTTGTCGGCGGCGTCATATTCGCCGACGCCTATTATTTTGTCATTATCTATTAAAATGTCTTTTTTCTCCAAACTTCCCGTAAATACATTTACAACTGTACCGTTTTTTAATAAAGTTTTCAAAGTCTGCTCACTCCTTTTTCAAATTTATATCCAAATGCGAATATGGAAAAGTTATATTTTTTTCTTTGTACACTTCTTGAATAAGCCCCAAAACTTCGCGTCTTACTCTTAATCTCAAATTAGGCTTACAATATATGCAAAGCTTATATTCAACCGCACTTTCACCGAATTTATCCGTCCCCAAAAATTTACAGTCATTAACGTCGGGAAGTTCTTTTGCGCGCTTTGCAATTTCCGAAACAGCAGTTCGCATTTTGGAAAAATCTTCGTAATACCCTGTCGGGACAGCCAGGTAAAACCACTCCGAAAGTTTTTCTATTTCCGAAATATTTCTGTTGCACACAGTAAATATGCTGCCCGAATTTACGTCAAAAATTTTTGTAACCTTAAGGTCAAAGCCTTTGACAATGCCTACAATATCTTTGTAGCGAACAGTATCCCCGATTTCAAAAAAATGTCCGTTTACTATATTAAACCCCATAATAAGGTCTTTTAAAATATCTTGAAGTGCAAATCCCACAACAATTCCGACAACACCGAGACTTGTTACGAGAAAGCTTACGTTTACGCCGTTAATCTGCAATATGGCAATCACGGCAAAAATCAAGGTTATATAGCGTATTGCGGACACGGTAACATGAGCATTCGTCGCTCTTTTTCCGGTAATTTCGTTATGCTTGAGATATTTATGAACTGCCTTTTTTACAAAAATACATATAATACAGGCGACAGCAACAACAATAATACTTCCCCACAGTTCGGAGGATTCAAAAAACTTTTCAAAATAAGTCATATCTTGCCTCTTTTTTCATACATATTATTTATTAAGAAATATTATAGCATTTTTTTAAAATTTTTACAAGTGTTTTTTTCCAAAAAAAGAAAAAATTTTTGCGCATTTTAAACTGTGTTTAAACTATGTATTTTTTAACCTGCGCATTCATATAATAAATTATATAAATTAAAAATACGCAAACTGCAAATGCATGGAGGAATAAAAATGTTTGTACTAAAGGTTTCAAAAAATTCAAATCCCGCTTCGGTTGCGGGGGCATTCTCGGGAGTGATAAGAGAAAGAGGCTCGGCGGAGCTTCAGGCAATAGGAGCAGCCGCGGTTAATCAGGCTGTGAAGTCGGTTGCGATAGCCCGCGGATTTTTAGCGCCGAGCGGATTTGACATTGTCTGCATACCTGCCTTTTCAGAAATAGAGGTTCAGGGCGAAGAACGAACCGCAATAAAATTTCTTGTTGAAAGCAAGCGTACGTAGCAAGCAAAACGGCGAGGGGAATCACCCGCCGTTTTTTATTCAGGCAACAAAAACTTTTTCTGATACATTGTATATTGATTTATAAAATCCTCATTTGTCGCTTTTTTCAGTTTATTTAAATATTCATGCGTATCGAATGTAGAATTATTTATTTCGATAACGCTGACTGCGATATTTGAGCAATGATCCGAAATTCTTTCGTAGTTTGAAAGTATATCGGAAAGCACAAATCCAAGCTCGATTGTACATTCTCCCGAACGAAGCCGCTTAATATGACGTGTTTTTATTTCTGAAATAAGGTTATCAATAACCTGTTCGAGCGGTTCAACCGTTGACGCTTTTTTAGCGTTGTTATCAACAAAAGATTCAATCGTGATATTAACGATTTCTCCGAGTGCGTCCTCGGCAATTTTAAGCTCTTCCGTTGCGTCGGGCGAAAACTCAAGCATTTTTGAATGCATTTCGCTCGCCGCTTTCATAACGTTTACGGCATGGTCGCCCAGCCGCTCAAAATCTCCGATTGTATGAAGGAGCATGGAAATTTCCTTGCTGTCCGCATCGGACAACTCTTTTCCCGAAAGCTTTAAAAGATATGAACCAAGCTTATCTTCATACATATCAAGCTGTTTCTCGTTTACTTTTATTTCTTCGCATTTTTTATCGCTGAAATTTTTTATAATATTCATTGAATCGAATACTGCGCCCTGCGCAAGCTGTGCCATCTTTACAGTCATGTTTCTGCATTCGGAAACAGCAAAAGAAGGCGACAAAAGCAGACGGTCATCAATAAAAGAATACTGCTGTTCACGGCTATCGCGGATTGTAATACGTGCAAGCTTTTCAAGCTGTTTTGTAAACGGCAATAAGATGAGCGTTGTTACGATGTTGAAAATACTGTGGCAAAATGCAATTTGTAAAGGCGATATTGCCGCATCGACAAAGTCAAAACGTAAAAAGTAATTAAGCGTATAAAATACAACAAGACAAATTACCGTACCGATAATATTGAAATAAACATGAACAGCGGCAACACGTTTTGCGTTTTTGTTGACGCCTATGCTTGAAATAAGTGCTGTTACGCACGTTCCGATATTCTGCCCCATAATAATAGGTATTGCAACGGCATACGTAATTTCGCCCGTTAAAGAAAGAGCCTGCAAAATTCCGACGGAAGCCGCAGATGATTGAATTATACCCGTAAAAACCGCACCGACAAGCACGCTCAAAATAGGATTTTTGAAATGTACGAGTATGCTTGAAAACTCGGGCATATCTCCAAGCGGACTAACAGAATCGCTCATCAGTTCCATGCCGTACATAAGTATTGCAAAGCCGACAAGAATTTCTCCGACGTCCTTCTTTTTTGTGCTTTTCGCAAGCATTATCATGGCAATGCCGATAAATGCCAATATCGGCGAAAACGATGACGGATTAAGTAAGTTTATAAAGAAATTATCGCTCTTTATACCCGCCATACTGAGTAGCCACGCTGTTAAAGTTGTACCAATATTCGAGCCCATTATAACGCCGATTGTCTGACCGAGCGTCATTATTCCCGAATTAACAAGCCCAACAAGCATAACCGTAAGAGCTGAGGATGACTGTATGGCAATCGTTATACCCGCACCCAAAATCAAGCTTTTAAGCGGATTTGACGTCATTTTTTTAAGCGTACGTTCCAATTTTCCGCCAGACATTTTTTCAAGTCCGCCCGACATGGTATTCATTCCGAACAGAAAAAACGCCACGCCGCCGAGTAAAGTAAATACATTAAAAATTGTCATGATAATTTTCTCCCAAAATATACAAATATTTTACATTTAGAATTTTACTATACCATTGTAAATTTTATATCTTCTCTATGTAAAATCTATGTAAAATTTTTTAAAATTTTACGGTTATACTCGTTCCCTCGCCGGGTTTGCTCTTAATAAAAATCTCGCCTTCATGAAGCTCGGCAATGTGTTTTACGATTGAAAGTCCCAAGCCTGTTCCGCCCGTTTGCTTTGAACGGCTTTTGTCAACACGGTAAAACCGCTCAAATATTCGTGAATGATATTTCGGGTCAATTCCGATACCCGTATCCGTTACCGAAACATAGTTATCCTTTGTAACAACGCTGATGCTACCGTTCGGTTTGTTATACCTTATCGCATTGTCGCAAAGGTTATAAATAAGCTCGTACATAAGGTTTTTGTTGGCATTTATTATTGTTTTTTCACCGTTTAAAGAAAGAGTAACGCTGTTCTTCTTTGCAACAACCTCGAGTGATTCTATTGCCAATTTTGCAATTTCGTGCAGATCGGCAGGCTCTTTTAGAATATTCGCATTTTCCTCTTCCAGCTCGGAAAGCTTTAAAATATCTCCGACAAGATACAGCATACGCTGTGATTCCTTATTTATTACAGAGGCGAATTTTATAACGTCCTCCCCCTCCGCTATGCCCGATTCGATAAGCTGTGCGTAGCCGAGAATTGACGTAAGCGGAGTTTTAAGTTCATGCGATACATTTGCCGTAAACTGCCGTTTCATTTTTTCAGCTTTTGATTTCACCTTTAAAATAGGTATAAGCTCGCGGTAAATTTTAGGGTCGTCCGTCATTTTAGACGCGTCGAAGCTGTCGCTTGAAATATAGTAAATCGGCTTCATGAAGCGGTCGGTCAAAAATATTGACGACAATGCCGAAAGCGCCAAAACTCCGAAAAACACCGCCGCAAGATACGGAAGCGCATGAGAGGCAGTAGTATAAACCGTACTCATTTCGGTATATATGCAGATATATTTTTCATTTTCACCAAATAAATAGTAGTATATATCGCTTTTTACGGACTTTGTTTTAATTTTGCCGTGGGAATTGCCGTTCTCTTTAAGCTTTTCCAAATCGAAGGGCGACAAAACATATGAAGAATTAATACTGTCATATCTATCACCCGTGATAAATTTTCCGTCCGAATCAAAAATTGCAAGGTATATATTTTTCGGCAATACGGCTTTATTATAATCTGTCTGTGAAACAGCTTCGGCACAGCTTTCAAGATTTGAATAGGTCTGACTTTCCAAATTACTGTGAAAAATAAATGTGCAAAAGAGCATTACAATAAGAGAAAATATAAGCCCTGTATAAAATAAATATGTTGTTACTTTGCTTTCCATGCTATTCACCCAGCTTATATCCGACATTGCGGACAGTTTTTATATGGTCTCCGCACTCGCCAAGCTTTTTGCGAAGCGTTTTTACGTGCATATCGACAGTACGGCTTTCACCCTCAAAGTCAAAGCCCCATACGTGCTGTGTTATTTTGTCTCTTGAAAGAACGATATTTTTATTTATAATGAAGTATTTCAAAAGTTCAAACTCCTTATATGTAAGCTCGATGTTTTTTGAATTTACCGCAACCTCATGCGTTTCGTCATTCAATACTATTTCCTTATAAGAAAGTACATTAGACCGATTTTTCGGCGCCGCACGTCTTAAAAGTGCTTTTGCACGCGATATAAATTCAAGTATGCCAAACGGCTTTGAAATATAATCGTCGGCGCCTGCGTCCAGTCCCTTAACCTTATCAATTTCCGTTCCCTTTGCAGTAACCATCATAACGGGTATATTTTTCGTTTTCAGGTCGGTTCGCAGACGTTTGAGTATTGATATGCCGTCCTCTCCGGGAAGCATTATATCAAGTATAATCATATCGGGTAGTTCATTTAAAAGCGCACGTGTCAAATCCGCTCCGCAAGTAAAAGTCGCCGTCTCGAATCCGCTGTTTGAGAGCGCATAGCTTTCCATCTGCAATATATTTTCATCATCTTCAACTATAAATATCTTCATGGCACATTCCTCCAAAGCTTTTTATAAATTTATTGTACACCAAAATTTCCCGTTTGTCAACAAAAAATTAAGACTGCCCTCGAATTTTCCGAGGGCAGCCTTTTGAAATTATTCTTGATTTATTAATTTTTTGTAGAGAGAAAGTGTATCTTCAATAAGCATATTTTTTTCAAAATTATTTTTCACATGCTTGATACACTCCTCGCTGTAATGCGCTTTTGTGTTATTTTTTATCTCTGAAATTTTTTCCTTAATGGTATTTATATCTCCTGGTTTAACACTGTAACCGCAGTTTTCGGGAACGAGCTCGGCACAAGCGGTAGAATCATAAACAACAGCAGGTGTTCCGCAAGCCATAGCCTCAGCGATAACTTTTCCGAACGTATCCTCATAGGATAGGTGAACGTAAGCGTCTGCATAAGAATAAACCTTCGCCAATTCGTCTGTACCGTTTATATAACCTATAGTAACAACATTTTTAGGTAAATTTACATTATCCTGGACAGTACCTGCCAAAATTATTTGAATGTCATCGCCGAGCACTTCGGAAAGCTTAAGCATATCTTTAAATTTTGCTGAATTTTCGTGCCAGCCTGCCCCAATAAGCAAAACATGGAACTTTGTCGGGTCAAGCCCATACTGTGCGGATATGTCGTCTTTTCGGGGATAAAATGTATCCAAATCAATCCAGTTATATATGCGTTTTATAATTTTTGCATTTTTTAAAAAAGATTTTTTCGCCTCGTTTGTTATCCAATCGGAAACACCGATAACAGCAAGACGAGGGATAGCTTCAAAACGCTCTTTTTTATCATGCCACATCTTTTTTGTGCAATCAAAAAACCAGCTCGGTATATCCTTTTTCAGCCTTGGACAATCATGACATTCCGTCTGCCATTTATAACAGCCGTCAACTGTATAGTGCGTACATTTTCCTGTGAAAAACCAGCAGTCATGAAGCGTTATAACAGTAGGTATATCATTTTTAGCCAAATATTGGAGAAGCATATTAAGATGAACATAATTTCCGTGAAGATTATGTAAATGAACAATATCAGGCTTTATCTTTTTCAGCTGTGATATCAGCTTTTTTGTATGAAAATGCGAAAAATAAGCCGCCTTACCCATAAGCCGCGCCATCAAGCCGTGAAACTTTACGCAGTTAGGCGTATTCATGATAAAAGCGCCGCTTTTATCGCTCGGCTTTCCGTTTCCGAAAAACAGCACGCATTCATCATCTTTTGAATTATTGATATAATCCATAATTTCCAAACAAATCCGCCCCGTGCTTCCGCTTCCGCATACCGCATTAATCTGCACTATTTTCATGTATTACCCTCTCAAAATCTTCATATAACATTTTTTGAATTTTATCAATTTGATGATTGCGCTTTCCGCAATCCCAGGCTTTATCACCATATTCTCTGATTATATCAGGATTTTCTACAAGCATTTTCAATTTTTCATAAATTTCTTTTTCATTTGTCGCAACTACGGCGGCATCATTTTTCATAAGATAATCAATAGAAGCAACATCTTTAGGGCCAACTGCAAAAATACATTTTCCCTGATAGAAATAATCAACAAGCTTTGTCGAAAAAGATTGCCGTACTGCAAGCCGATTTTTCAAATCAAACGATTCAACATGAACCAAAACATCTGCGTCTTTTTGTAGTTTTACAACTTCTTCATTTGTTACACCACCATTTAATTTAATTCGGGGGCAAGATAGGCTTTTTTTTATTTTATTTGTAATAGGTGTTAAGGTATAAATGTTTAAAAATATATTTTCAGATATTAATTTCAAGACCTCTCCAATTATCTTTAATGATTTATATCTGCCAGAACTTATATTTCCAGTGTATAACATAGATATATTTATTCTTTCTATTTTACATTCACTATGTTTTTTATTAAATTTATATCCTTTGTATAATATATCAAATTTGCGCTCAAATATCTTTTCATATTCATTTTTTTGTATATCAGATATTGCATAATTAATATCCGATATTTTAATACTGTGCCTTATCCACCTTCTTAAGTTAAATCTATATAACCAGAACAGAGGTGATAATGAAAATTTTTTTAATGTATAATTATCATCTGCGTGAAATAGAATTACTTTAGCATTTGTATATGATTTTATAAAACTTAATGTTTTATTTGGATACCAGCAACCAAAAACAGGCATAAAAATTATATCAGGCTTCACTTCATCCAAATATTTTTTCAACTTAACATTTTTCCATGGTGATATACTCCATAAAAATTCACGTAAATACCACAAAAACATACAATTAAATTTTTTTGCGTTATTATACATTACGTTTTCCAAAGAATTATCAGACAATTTTTTGCACACTAATGTATCTATCTCAATTCCAATAGGTTTATTTTTTAACCAAAAATTTATAAATTGTTTTTCTGATATACAAAAATTCTTTTGTATAATGTTATTGTCTGGCAAATCTGAACGCATAGATAGTCCAAATATATTTTCATTTTTTAAATATGAAAATATATTTGTCATAGTATTTCCCGTATTATTATCATTTCTCCACGCACTTCTGGTAACAACCAAAATATTCATACAAACTGTTCCTATCTTTTATAAATTCTCCTTATACCAATCTATTGCCAAAACTATTCCGTCTGCAAAACTGTAATCGGGGTCATAACCAAGCATTTTTCTTGCTTTTGAAATATCAGCATTACTATGCTTTATATCGCCTGCACGGTCAGGTCCGTAAATAGGGTTAATATTTTTTTTCAAAAGTTTACATATTTTATTGTATATATCTATAAGATATTCTTGTCCACCGTAAGCAACATTAAATGCTTCACCTGCCGTTTCAGAACCGGAAAGCAATCCTTTTAAATTTGCTTCTATAACATTTTCTATATATGTAAAATCTCTTGATTGCTTTCCATCTCCATTAATCGTCGGAGTTTCATCATTAAGTAATTGTTTTACAAATTTTGGAATTACCGCAGCATAAAAACCATGCGGATCCTGTCTGCGTCCGAAAACATTAAAATATCTAAAACCTACAGTTTCCAAACCGTAAAGTTTTGAATAAAGTCTACCATATTCTTCATCAGTCTTTTTTGTTAAAGCATAGGGAGATAAAACTTTACCAACTCTATCCTCTTTTTTGGGAAGATTTGGTTCATCTCCATAAACTGATGAGCTTGAAGCGTAAACAAATTTTTTTATGTGGTTTTGCCGTGCGGCTTCCATCATATTTATAGTTCCCTTTATGTTAATTTCTTCATAAAGAAGCGGCATTTCAATGCTTCGGGGAACACTTCCCCATGCAGCTTGATGCGATACATAATCTATTCCCTTACATACGCTCATACACGTTTCTAAAGCCCTTATATCGCCTTCTATTAATTCAAAATTTTCATTTTGCAAAAGTTCAGCTATATTTTCTTTTTTACCGGTCGAAAAATTATCCAAGCAACGTACGAAATACCCCATATTTATAAGAGCTTCACATATATTTGATCCTATAAAGCCTGCTCCGCCCGTTATTAAAAATTTTGAATTTTTTGGAAAAGTTAAATTTTTGTATCCCATTTCTAAAGTCTCCAATATATATAATTTAATTTGCTTAATTCTTTTTTATCAAAAATTCCTTTAATGTCTATAAGAACTTTCTTATTATTTTTATCATTTTTGAATAAAGCATCAACATCATCAATTCTGTAATTCTTAAATTCACTATGGGAAACTGCAAACACAACTGCATCCATATCTTTGATTTCCGATTTATTTGCAAATTTCACGCCATACAAATGCCAAGCCTCATCTGCATCTGCAATCGGATCATATATGACCGGAGTTATCCCAAATTCTTTTAGTTCATTTACGATATCAATAACCTTTGTATTTCTGGTATCCGGACAATCTTCTTTAAATGTAAATCCCATCAAAGCAACACGAGCGTTTTTCACATTTATATCTGCCATAATAAGCTTTTTAACAACATTTTCAGCAACATATTTTCCCATATCGTCATTTATTCTTCTGCCTGACAGAATAATTTGAGAGTGATAGCCGAGTTGTTCTGCTTTATATGTAAGATAATACGGATCAACACCTATGCAATGACCACCAACTAAACCCGGAGCAAATTTCAAAAAATTCCATTTTGTCCCAGCTGCCTCCAAAACAGCTTTAGTATCAATTCCCATTTTATTAAAAATTATTGATAATTCATTCATAAATGCTATATTTATATCTCTTTGACTGTTTTCTATAACTTTTGCAGCTTCCGCTACTTTTATGGATTCGGCTTTGTGTACTCCTGCTTCAACAACCAATTCATATATTTTTGCTACTGTATCAAGCGTTTCTTCATCCATTCCTGAAACTATTTTTTTGATAGTTTCCAAACGATGTATCTTATCACCGGGGTTAATTCTTTCAGGAGAATATCCTATTTTAAAATCGACACCGCATTTTAAACCACTTTCTTTTTCTAAAATTGGGACACATATTTCTTCAGTAACCCCCGGATAAACTGTTGATTCAAAAACAACTACTGATCCCGAAGTAAGGTTTCTGCCCAAAATTCTGCTTGCTCCTTCCACAGGAGTAAGATCCGGCGTTTTATCATTGTTTACAGGTGTCGGAACAGCAACGATATGGAACTTCGCCTCACGCAATTTTGTTTCATCAGCAGTAAATTCAACAGTTGAATTTTTTATCGCTTCATTTCCTACCTCATTTGTAGGATCAATTCCCGATAAATATAAATCTATCTTCTTTTTGTTTAAATCAAAACCAATAACATTTACTTTTTTGGCAAAAGCTACCGCAATCGGCATTCCAACATAACCAAGTCCCACCAAAGAAAGCTTTTCTTCCTTGTTCAAAATTTTTTCATACAAGTTCATTTTTTCTCTCTCCTAAATCCATTATTTTTAGAATTTCACTATTTACAAAATTAACATCATATTTTTTTTCAGCAATTTCTCGACTTATTCTTCCCATTTTGTTGGCAAGTTGCGGCGTATTACAGAACATTTTCATTGTCTCCGCCAAACTACAAGAATTTTTGATTGGAATTAAAAAACCATTCTTTCCGTTAATAACCGTTTCACGACACCCCGGAGCATTGGTTGTGATAATAGCTTTACCACATGCCATAGCTTCCAATACAGATTTAGGCGTTCCTTCGTGATACGATGGAAGAACAAAAACATTACATTGATTCAGATATGGTACAACATCTTTTTGTTCACCAAAATATTCTATCAATCCATTTTCTATATAAGGATTCAAATCCTCACGTTTTATTGCAGATGGATTAGAATCAAAAGGACCAATCAACATACATCGCGAATTAGGATATTCAGATTTTATCATTTTACAAGCTTCCAAATATTCCATAAGACCTTTATCTTTTATAAGTCTCCCTATAAATAAAAAAGTCGGTACAACATTTGCATTTTCTATTGGTTTAAATCGTTCTAAATTCACTCCCGAACCATTAACTATTGCTGTTTTTTCACGATTTATAATTTTAAGCTTTACAAACTCATTCAAGTCATCATTATTTTGGAATATAACTTTTTTTGAAAAGCTTAAAGCCAGCTTATATTCTAAAGCCATAATAAATTTTATAATTTTCGCTTTCAGATTATCATCTCTGAAAATTGAACCTAATCCGGCAATTAAAGAATAGTTATCTTTAATTTTGCAGAAACGAGAAGCTATATTTCCATATATTACAGTTTTAGCTTGATAAAAAAAGATTTTATCGGGCTTATGCAATTTTATAATTTTATATATTGAACATAATGTATGGAAATCATTAAAAGGATTTATAGAATTTCTTGAAACATATATAGAATCATATTTTATACCATAACGTTCAAACTCATTTTTCCACTTTTCTAAATTTTCATTTCCAACCGCAACGACAGTATGCCCTTCCGCAAGAAATTTTTTCAGCATATCAAAGCGAAACCATACTAAAGATTCAGTATGGCTTGATACAACCATAATTTTCATTATATATTTTCCTCAATATTTTTATAATATAATTTTTGTCGATTCTTTTGATTCATTTTTACCTTCAACAACGCCATCATGCTTTAGCACCTTTATTATTGTACCGAAAAAGCATTTGCAATCAAAAGAAAAACTTAATTTTTCAGCATATTCTCCATCATATCTCGCTTTTATATCAATCGGAAGCTCATCCCGTCCATTAATTTGAGCCCAGCCTGTTAAGCCCGGGGTAATAGAATTCGCTCCGTATTTTTCACGTTCCGCAATCAAATCGGTTTGATTATACAATGCGGGTCTCGGTCCTATAATTGACATATCCCCTTTTAAAATATTAAAAAGCTGCGGTAACTCATCAAAAGAAGTTTTTCGTAAAAAGCTCCCCACTTTAGTTATGTATATATCGGGATTTTCCAAAAGATGCGTAGGCATATTGTGTGGAGTATCAGTCCTCATTGTACGAAATTTAAGTATATAGAAAAATTCAGAGGCATTTTTAAATCTTTTCTGTTTAAACAATACGGGACCTTTGGAATCAATTTTTATTAAAATTGAAATAACCAAATAAATCGGCGAAACGACTATGATGCCGATGAAAGATAAGACCACGTCAATCAGTCTTTTGAAAATATTTCGATACATATATGTCCTCCGTAAAATAAACTTTTACAACAAATTTATTATAGCATATGTGAAATGAAAAATCAATAGTTTTTGAGATAAAAATTAAGTTTTTGCAAAAAAATTACCGAGACACGCTTATATAATAATTTTTATATTTGATTGAAAATGTTTGCGGTGTGGGGGCAGATACCGATTTTACAAACGAAATAAGCGGTTCGCCTGTTCTTTTGGCAGACGCTTCCAGTTGAGTCCATGTTTTAAAAAACTCGTCCGTTTTGCAATCGGACAGCAGACCGATAAAATTTGCGGTTTTTTTTGAAAATTCGGTTATTTTTTGCACATCTACGCCTACCATTCGGTCGGAAACGGCACAAACAGCCATTGTTCCGCTATGGCTTATCGAAAAATACACATTATTCGTATTTTTCAAAAACGGTTTACCATGTTGCCCGACAACAAAAAGCTGCTCCTTAATCGGTATACCGAAAGTATTTTTAATTGCAAATTTCGCAAGGGCGTTTGCGGCAAGCGAAAGCTCCGATGCACGTTTATTTTTCATATTTATAATGCGATTTTTCTTTTCGCTTTCGCATATATTCAAAAAAAGAGAAAGCGTTGTATCGTCAAATCCGTTTTCTATATCGACGGCATAGATTTTCAGCATTTTTACCTCCGAAAAATAAAATGCGCAAGCCAAAGACTTGCGCACCATATTAATTTCTTTTCATTTCTTCGATTGTAGTTGAGCGTACATGGTCAATCGGCTCCCATTTAACATTTTTGAATATTGCTACAATAGTAATCGGTATATAAGTAAAAATGAAAATCGGGAATGTGAATGTATAACCGAGTTTTTTAGCCGTACTGCAATTGATTTTATCCCATTCGGTAATTGTAGTAATAACTCCGAGTACAAAAAGAATGAGATACATATTTATAAATGCCTGGAAAATCAGGATCAATATACCGCCTAAGCTTAATCCCAAAAGCGCTCTGTAAAATGCGTATACAATATTTATAATACCCGTAATAACCGTAAGAAACATAGCGGGAATAATCGTCATTGTCATATCGTAGCAAGCGAAGCTTTTTCTTTTGAAAATGCTTTTTATAAGGTCTGCACCGTAATTTTGGAAAACCTGCAAAAAGCCTTTCGCCCATCTTAAGCGCTGTTTCCAGGACTGGCTGAATTTTTCGGGTTGTTCGTCATAAACAACGGCATTTTCACAGTAGCCGATTTTTTCGCCGTTTATGACATTGTGTACCGTAAACTCGATATCCTCGGTAAGCAGGAAGAATTTCCAGCCGCCTGTCTGCTCTATAATACTTCTGTGGAACAAAAATCCCGTACCGCCTACGGCACAGCTTGTTCCCAAGAGCATTCTTGAATAATTCAAAAATTTAGATTCTCTCAAAAACCAAAGCGCATAGCCTGCCGAAATCCAGTTGCTGTCATAGTTTTTGGAATTTCTGTAGCTTGTAATGATTTTATATCCCTGCGAAAAGGTTTTGTTCATTTCCGAAATATAGTTGGGGTCAAGAAGATTATCGGCATCAAAGATGAAAAATCCGTCATGTACATTGCCGTATTCCTCTAAAATTTTGTTGTAAAGAAAATCTATTGCATAGCCCTTGCCGACAGCGGTTTTTGAAAAACGTTCCCAAACAACCGCACCCGCATTGCGTGCAATTTCCGCCGTATTGTCGGTACAGTTATCGGCAACGACAAAAATGTCCACAAGCTCGCTCGGATAACTTTGGTTACGTATGCTCTCGATAAGCGCAGATATAACCTTCGACTCGTTACGCGCCGAAATCAAAACGGCATACTTATGTAAAACACAGGGCTTTTCGTTTCTGCCCTTAACCAAAAAAGGAATAACTACGTATATAAACTGGTAAAAATAAAAAATGAAAAATACTGCGGATACGGTGTAATTAATCAATTTAATAAATTCCATATATTTTTATACCTCACTTTTTTAGTCCGCTCTTTTTTTGTCTCTGCTCTATATTATACTATCTTTTTTTATTTTGTCAAGTGTTTTTGTAAAAAAAATGTAAAAAGTTATATGTTTTTTATGCAACATACATAAAAAAGCAAATTTATACACCATTTTACATATTATCAGTAAAATATATGCATATAAAAACATAAAAATTACATATTTTTTCCCAAAAAAAATGTTGACTTTAAAAAAATAACGTGGTATAATATAAGAAAATGGGACGGGAGGTTTTAAAATGCCGATAAAAATACCCAACGCGCTCCCTGCGAGAAAAACTCTCGAAGGAGAAAACATCTTTGTAATGTCGGAAAAGCGTGCGTGCAGTCAGGATATACGTCCGCTGAAAATTGCGATACTAAACCTAATGCCCACAAAAATCATCACCGAAACACAAATTCTGCGTTTACTCGGGAACTCGCCTCTTCAGGTTGAAATTACGCTTTTAAAAACGAAGTCTTACGTTTCCAAAAATACTTCTTCTGCACATCTTGAAAATTTTTACAAGACCTTTGACGAAGTAAAAACGGAAAAGTTCGACGGTCTTGTTATTACGGGTGCGCCTGTTGAAAAAATGGACTTTAATGATGTTGACTACTGGGACGAACTTACGGAAATAATGGAATGGTCAAAGACACACG
>ERZ779725.838-NODE-838-length-18749-cov-2.469883_pt1 | contig 18749 bp, 26 predicted proteins | sample MGYA00511890_ERZ779725 | MGnify/ENA primary metagenome ERZ779725 (study PRJEB29588, sample SAMEA2148549) | human gut metagenome | biome: human gut; feature: human-associated habitat; material: faeces | place: Denmark | collected 2008/2010 ...
GGCATTATCTGTTTATTTTGCAGCTTCATGTTCTCGTAAGGTTGTTTTTCACTCTTCCGGAGTTCATTGTGATACGGTTGAAGTTGATGTTCGGTCTAATTTAAATCTTCCTTAGTATGCCTGCTGGTTCTTTTGCTGCTATGATGGGCCAGTCTTTTGGCATGAATGCAGCTAGTGCTGCTGGAACTTCTGCTGGTGGCGGTATTGCTGATGCTTTGTTCGGTGGCATTTCTGCTCGTCGTAATTGGAAGTATAAGCAGAAGGAGATGGCGCTGCAGCAGCAGTATGCCCTTGAACAAATGTCTAAGTCTGCTGAATATCAGTTGGCCCATGACAAGCAGATGTTTGATTATCAGAATGCGTATAATGATCCTTCTGCTGTTCTTGAGCGTAATTTGACTGCTGGCTTGAATCCTGCTGCTGTTCTTGGTCAGTCTGGAGTTGGTGTTTCTGCTACTATTCCTTCTTCCAGTGGTGGTGCTCCGTCTGGACATGGTCCGGTTGCTTCTGGTGTCGGTGGTGGTCTTACTGCTCTTGCTGGTAATCCTTCTGCGTATGCGGATATTCAGTTGAAAGATGCTCAGCAGGAGCGTGAGCGTTCTGCTGCTGATCTTAATAATGCTGAGGCTGATTGGTATAAGTCCCAGACTTTGGATAAAGATTTGCGTGAACGTCTGATGAAGGCGCAGGCAGGACTTGCTGAATCTGGAATCACTGAATCTAATTCGCGTGCAAGTTTGAATGCTGCCATAACTTTGTCCTATTCTATTGATAACGAGTTGAAAGATGCTGCTATTGGTTATAATCTTGAGATGATTAAGGCTAATCTTGGTAAGGCTAAGGAGGAGTATTACCAGCTTAAGACTCGTACCGGTTATACTGATGATCTGCTTGAAGGAGAGCTGCAGCTGTTGACTGCTCGTGCTATTTATTTGAAGTCTTCTGCTTCTAATCAGGACCAGCTTGCACGAGTGAATGAATTGACGGCAGATGATTTGGAGAACTGGTTTGACGTGAATTGGAATACGCAGGTTGAGGTTCCTATTATCAATGAGAAAGGAAAGGTTGAGCGTACGGTCAAGATGACCGGCAAGGATATTCGCAAAGAATATATGAAACTTGATTTGCAGGATTTTCAATATGATATGTATACTAATCGTTGGGAGCTTCGCTCTGAGAAGAATCGATTCGGTTATAGTATTGTTAATACTGCTGTTAATGGCGCTATTTCTGCTGCTGGACATGCTGCTGGAGCAAAGATTCTGTCTACAGCTCCTCCTGTGCAGAGGTTTGAGGAAGTTACAGAGGATTTAGCTCCTAGTCCTGATGGTGCAGGTTGGACTAAGCATACTTCTTCAACTACTCGTCAATTCCGTCGTTAGAAATTTGGAATTTAATTTTTTTATGTTTACTTTTGCTTTTGAACTTTAAATCTTATTCTATTATGTTATCAAATGTTATTAGTGAGGACACGCAGAAGTCTTCTGGTTCTGATTCGATTATTTCGGTGTTGATTTCGAATTATCCTCTTGCGAATGGAGGTTATTTGGTTTCCTTTGGTCATGATGAACCTGATGGTTCTTTTAAGAACTATGATCCGCTTTATTCTTTGGATTTTGAAGCCTCTAAGCTTTCTAAGTTTTTGGAATTCAGCTCTATTTTCTTGCCTAAAGGATGTTATTATTTGCCTGATATGGAGTTTGCAGGTTTCATTCGTTCTTTGGCTTCCGATGCATCTTTTTTTGAAATGAAGCTTTTGCCTGCTTCTGCTCAGATGCAAGGTTTGCTTTTGGTTAAGGTTAATGAAGATAGTTTGTCTAAGTATGAGCAGGAAGAAGAAGACTAGAGGTAAAGGCGGTAAGAGAGTCGTTGTCCGTCCTTTAGGTGGAAATGTTCTATGAGTTTTGATTATTATCGTCGTTTTGAGCTTGCCTATGCGCCTTTCTTTGTGAGAAAGCGTGTGGGCAAGTGTTTTAAGGTTTTGCGTCGGGTTCGAACATATGAACAGGCTTTGGATTATCTTCGTTTTATGGCTGGATTGTATCCTGGTATTTATTTTGATATAAAGGATGTGTCTGTCTCCCATTTGGATAAGGAATCGAGCTTATAGTTCTCGGACTATTGGCTTGACTGATAGGAAGGTTTTGTTGATGAATCGTCCTTGGGATTATTTTACTCATCGTATTATGGTTCCTTGTGGTCGTTGTGAGGAGTGTTTGCGTCAGCAGCGCAATGATTGGTATGTTCGTTTGGAGCGTGAAACTAAGTATCAAAAGAGTTTGCATCATAACTCTGTCTTTGTTACTATTACGATAGCTCCGGAGTATTACGATAGTGCATTGCTTGATCCTTCTTCTTTTATCCGCATGTGGTTTGAGCGTATTCGTCGACGCTTTGGTCATTCCATTAAACATGCTGTTTTTCAAGAATTTGGAATGCATCCTGATCAAGGTAGTGAACCTCGTCTTCATTTTCATGGCGTTCTTTGGGATGTTTCGTGTTCTTATAATGCTATTCGTGAAGCTGTTAAGGATTTAGGTTTTGTTTGGATTGCATCTATTACGGATAAGCGTCTTCGGTATGTTGTCAAATATGTTGGCAAGTCTGTTTATATGGATGAGCGTTCGTCTGATTTTGCGAAGTCTCTTCCTATTACTGTAGGTAAATTAAAAACTAATCTTTATGACTTTCTTCAAAATAGTAGATATCATCGTAAATTTGTTTCACCAGGTGTTGGTGATTATTTGGGTGATTTTAAAGCTCCCAGTGTTGCTTCTGGTCTTTGGTCTTACACAGATTATAAGACCGGTGTTGTTTATCGTTACCGTATCCCTCGCTACTACGATAAGTATCTTTCTCAAGATGCGTTGCTTTTTCGTAAGATTTCTGCTGCTTGGACCTATGCTTGTGCTTTCGGTAGTTCTTTGGCTCTTGGGTTTCTTCGTGAAGTTGCTGAGAGGCTCCTTCGTCCTTCCGACTTTTCCCGTATCGTTAAAGGAGGTTTTTCGCGCCTTGTGAAGCTTCGTGAGTTTTTGAGTAAGGCTAAGGAGCGGCCGAGTTTTCCTGCGGTAACTTCTGATGTTGTTGATTTTTGGGTAGATTGTTTTGGTGTTAATTCTTCTAATCCTTTTTTTAATAAAATAGTTTATGGGTAAGCAGCCTTTTATTTCTCATTCCGTGAATGGTTATTCTCGGTATGATATGCCTGAGAATAAGGCGTTTTCTGTTACGCCGGGTATTATTTATCCGGTGCGTATTCAGTTTGTCAATGCTCGTGATCGAGTTACTTTGCATCAAGGTGTTGATGTCCGTTCAAATCCTTTGGGTGTTCCATCGTTTAATCCCTATGTACTTCGGTTGCATCGGTTTTGGGTTCCTATGCAGTTGTATCATCCGGAAATGCGTGTTAATTCGTCTAAGTTCGACATGAACGATTTGACGTTTAACTTTATTCCTGGTGTTGTAGATAATTCAGGTGCTGCAGCTTATACTTCTTATGTTTATCCGCATGCCGGTACTTCTGCTTTTTTCAGTCAGGTTATGCCGTTTAATCATCGTGCTGCACTTCCTAATAGTCTGATGTCTTGGCTTCGTATTGCTAATAGTCCGATTTTTAGTTATCCTGCTAATACTTTGCCTACTAGTGCAACTTTGTCTAAGACGATGCCTAAGTTCCTTTCTGTGAATGCAGATACTTATTTAGGTTATTGGGATATTGTTCGCAATTATTATTCGTATTCTTCCTGGGGTGTTTTTTCTTTTGCTCATCCCGGAACTTACCGGCCTGTTTATTATACTTCTAACTCCTCTTCGGTGTCGAGAGCTGATTATCGTTCGAAAGCTGCTTATTTTTGGCAGCGTTATGGTAGTTTGGAGTTTTTGGATCATTATTATGAAACGATGTTTTATCCGAGGGATAGGAAGCTTTCTGATGATCGTGATGAGTTATCGTGGAACCGTTCTGATTTGTTTATAGAAATTCTTCGTTCTGATTTGTTTAATGAGGATACAATTGCAGCTAATCCGGATTTTTCTAGGATGCCTCAGACTTTTCCGCAGTCGGTTAATTATAAAGTTCCGGCTTATCCTTATGATGTTCAGGAACCGAAGGTTGATTGGAATAATGGTGTAGGTACCGATACTGCTGTTCCTTCTAAGGTTTACTTTGCTTCTACGTTGAACGTTCCTTTTTTGGCAGCGCATCCTATGGCTGTGTGTCCAAGTTCTCCCGATCGTTTCAGTCGTCTTATGCCTCCGGGTGATTCTGGTTCTGATGTTGATTTTACAGGTGTAAAGACTATCCCGCAGCTTGCTGTTGCGACACGTTTGCAGGAGTATAAAGATCTTATCGGTGCTTCTGGTTCTCGCTATTCTGATTGGCTTTATACGTTCTTTGCTTCTAAGATTGAACATGTGGATCGTCCGAAGCTTCTTTTTAGTTCTTCCGTTATGGTTAACAGCCAGGTCGTTATGAATCAAGCAGGTCAGTCTGGTTTTGCAGGTGGTGAAGCTGCTGCACTTGGTCAGATGGGCGGTTCCATTGCGTTCAATACTGTGCTTGGCCGTGAACAGACTTATTATTTTAAGGAGCCCGGTTATATTTTTGATATGCTGACTATTCGACCTGTTTATTTTTGGACAGGTATACGTCCTGATTATTTGGAGTATCGTGGTCCCGATTATTTTAATCCGATTTATAACGATATTGGTTATCAAGATGTTCCTTTCTGGCGTATTGGTTATGGTTGGCAGTCTGGTTCTGCTTCTCAGAGTACTTCAGTAGCTAAAGAGCCTTGTTATAATGAATTCCGGTCTTCTTATGATGAGGTGTTAGGTTCTTTGCAGTCTACTCTTACTCCCAAGGCTTCTGTTCCATTGCAGTCTTATTGGGTGCAGCAGCGTGATTTTTATCTTATAGGTTTGTCGGCAAGTCCGAATGAGGTTAGTCCTTCTTTGCTTTTTACTAATCTGACTACTGTTAATAAGCCTTTTGCCTCGGATATGGAGGATAATTTTTTTGTTAATATGTCGTACAAAGTAGTTGTTAAGAATCTTGTGAATAAGTCCTTTGCAACTCGTTTATCTAGTCGTTGATATGTTGGAGTATATGATTGAAGACCTTCCGGAATATAAGTCTCGTGGTGAGAGAATTATGTCTGTTTTGAATGGTTCCGGTTCTGTAGATGTTTTGCCAGGTCGTCCTGATGTCCAAGCGTCGGATTCTGATTTTCGTAAAGGTGAAGATTATGATCCCCCGTTGGATTTTGACCCCAATTCGTTTTCACGGATTGATAAGTTTGATGGTTTGGAGAGTGGACAGGGTGTTATTGATGACTTCCTCGAGCGGCAGCGTTCGTCTTCGACCTCTAAGTCGGAGAAAGAGGATTAAAGAGGTTTAGGGTTCTCGAAGGGAGTATTTAGGTATTCCCTTCGGTCCCTTGTCCACTATCCTACCTCGCACCGCAGGTAGCGTCTAGCACCTTGATAATCAGCACTTCATGTCGACGGAGTCGGCGTGCTGCCCGTATAAACTTATTATTTTTAAAAGAAAATTACATATCCCTTTACTTGATGATATATGATATGTGCGCGGACCGGTTTTGACGTTTGCTTTGAACGTCAAATCTGGATATCAAATTGCGGTTTTGATAGCGTATTTTCTTATGGTTTCTTATTGTTGTTTTTGTTATTTACGTGTTAAAACATCGTCGATCATGCCATACTTTTTCGCTTCCTCCGCGGTCATCCAGAAATCACGGTCGCCATCGCGCTCGATCTCCTCATAGGGTCTACCTGAATGATCCGAGATTATGGTGTACAGTTCTTTCTTAACCTTCAATATCTCGCGAGCGGTAATCTCGATGTCTGAAGCCTGTCCTTGTACGCCGCCAAGCGGTTGATGGATCATTACACGGGAGTGCTTCAAGCCGAAACGTTTTCCCTTGGTTCCCGCCACCAATAAGACAGACGCCATAGAGGCGGCCATACCCGTACAAATCGTAGATACGTCGCTGGAGATAAACTGCATCGTGTCGTAAATGCCGTAGCCCGCATATACAGAGCCACCCGGCGAATTGATATAAATAGAGATATCCTTTCCGGGATCACTGGAATCCAGATACAACAACTGCGCTTGAATCACGTTAGCGGTATAATCATCCACTTGCGTGCCCAAGAAAATAATACGGTCCATCATCAACCGAGAGAAGACATCCATTTGAGCGACATTCAGCTGTCGTTCCTCTATAATTGTCGGGGAGATATAGCTACTGGAGATGTTCATATAACTATCCAGAGCCGTACCACTCATACCTAAATGCTTTGTAGCATACTTTCTAAAATCTTCCATATTTTCTCCTATCTTTTATTTACCGAGAAGACGTAAAAAGGGATTTCCCTCTGTGACTTAACGGAAAAACAAAGTTATAAATAAATTTCTGAAAGAAACAATTTATTTCGCTATCCGCTAAGATATTTTTAGAGAGAAATCCCTTTTTTGATATAAAACAACCTCCAAAGAGGCCGAGTAAAGATCTTTTTATTCAAAAAGTTTGTTGAACTCGTCAGCGGTTACCTCCTTAACATCAAGTTCCACTTGCTCTTTCAACCAAGCAGCCAATTTCTCCTCAACCGCACGGTCGATGATGTTCTGAAGTGTTTGCTTATTTTTCAACATGTCTTTAGCGTAGTTGTCAAGTACATCCTCAGGTACAGACAACATGCCGTATTGAGCGAACTGAGCCTTAGCCACACGTTTAGCGAAGTTCTCGATGTCAGCGTCCTCAACCTTCAAGCCGTTCTTCTTAACCAAGTTCTCCTTGATCAACTGATATTTCAAATCCTGAAGGATCTGAGGGAAGTCCTCGTCGATCTTCTCTTTCGTATTCTTCTCGTTAGCGGCAAGCAACCAACGTTTCAATAAATCGTCAGCGAAATTCAACTCGCCAGCTCTCTCAACCAACATATCACGAGTATCCGTCAAGAACTTGAAGTCACTCTGAGGAGCGAATTGCTCTGCCAAAGCTTCCTTGATCTTGTTCTTGAATTCTTCCTCGCTGGTAACCACGTTCTCGCCAAATACCTTGTCGAACAACTCTTGGTTCATCTCTGCGTCTTTATGACGGGTGATCTCCTTGATCTCAAAGCTAAAGTCGCCTGTAGTCTCAGCCACTTTCTCTTTATCGATCTTCAAGAAAGAAGCGATCTCTGCCTCAGCACCCTCGTAAGCCTTATTCGGGTTGAATACCACTACGGCATTTACTTTAGCACCGATAAATTTAGCTTTTTCTTCCTCATCCTTGATATACATAGGCATCAAGACAGCATCCTCAACAACGATACCACCTTCTTTCGGGGCACCATTCTCAAGCTCGGCTACCGTACCTTTTACCATATCTTTTTCCTCAACCTCGTCTACCTTGTCGTAAGAACCGAAGTTTGAGCGATAAGCGTTTACTTGGTTATTTAGCATTTCTTCATCGATAGCGACTTGATAGAACGGAAGTTTATCGTTCTTGCTCAACTCGATATTGATCTCCGGAGCCAAAGCCACGTCAAAACAGAATTCGAAATCCTCTTCCTTATCGAAATCCAACGGCTTTTGCTCAGTCTCGTTAGGCATCGGCTCACCTAAGATATGCAAATCGTTCTCACGGATATACTTGAACAGATTCTCAGAAACTAATTTGTTTATCTCCTCTACCAGCACGTGCTTTCCGTACATTTTTTTAACCATGCCCATAGGAACCATGCCCTTACGGAAACCCGGTACATTGGCTTTCTGACGAAGGCTACGCAGGCTCTTGTCTACCTGATCAGCATAGTCAGCTTTCACTATTTCTAATTTCACGATACCGCTTACGGCATCATTGTTTTTAAGCGAAACGTTCATTCTGAATGATTTATTTAATTAATAGTCGTATCGAATTTTAGGTCGCAAAATTAGACTTATTCTTTTAATCGTGCAAATTTTGATCTGTTTTTATTCTTTTGTTTATATTTGGCGGCAATTATTTACCCTTTGAATGAATCATTATGAGAATAAAAGGAATATATGCTACCCGTCCGGCGATAATCCAACTTTTGATCCTCTTGCTATTCTTATTGGCTGGAGCCGTTTTATCATCTATTATATCCACGGGCTTATTACTTGCGACCCACGGTTTACAGGCTGATATAACCCAAGACGCTAATTTAATGAGGCTCATTCAGTTCATCTCGGCGATCTGTACCTTTTTGCTACCATCTATCGCCATGGCTTGGATATGTAGTGACAATCCCCGCCATTATCTATCAGTCAAGAAAATCACAGACGGCAGGATCTGGATTCTCACCTTAGTTTGCGTGTTCTTATTTTCTCCGGTTATCAATTTGCTAGGATTGCTCAACAAGCAGATGGAGTTACCCGCGTTTATGGCTCCTATCGAGGAATGGATGCGGGCGCAAGAAACCCTCGCCGAACAACTGACGACGATCCTGTTATCCAGCGATAGCGTTTGGGTAATCCTAGCCAACCTTATCGTTATCGCCGTTACGGCCGGGATAACCGAGGAGTTCCTGTTCAGAGGAGCCTTGCAACGAGTGATCGGGAAATGGACCTCCAACCCTCATACGATCATATGGGTCGCCGCCATACTATTTAGCGCCTTCCATTTACAATTTTACGGATTCTTGCCCCGGATGATACTCGGAGCCTATTTCGGCTATCTACTCTATTGGAGCAAGAGCATCTGGATACCGGTGTTCGCCCACTTTGTCAATAATGCTTTCGCCGTAATAGGGATGTCGGACAGTCGTCTCAAAGATAACGAGTTTATCACAGGCGATATTCCCGCCGAGCATCTTTTGGACTTTTGTCTTATCGCCGCCTTATCTTTCCTGCTGTTCATACTGGTAAACAGGCGATTGAAACGGCTGCTATAAGTCTTTCTTACGCAGCACGAAGTCTTTTCCCAAATATTTCTCGCGCACGATCTCGTTCTCGGCTAGTTGTTCGGCGGTTCCTTGGAAAAGGACTTTTCCCTCGAACAGAAGATAGGCCCGGTCACAAATACTCAATGTCTCGTACACATTGTGGTCGGTAATCAAGATTCCGATATTCTTATGTTTCAAGCGAGCCACGATTGTCTGGATATCTTGTACGGCGATCGGGTCTACACCGGCGAAAGGCTCATCCAACATAATGAACTTCGGATCGATCGCCAGACAGCGGGCAATCTCCGCACGACGCCGTTCTCCACCCGAAAGCTGGTCTCCCAAGTTTTTACGAACCTTATTCAAACCGAACTCTGAAATCAAGCTTTCCAGTTTCTCTTTTTGGTACTCAATGCTACGTCCCGTCATCTCCAAGACCGAGCGGATATTATCTTCCACCGTCATTTTCCGGAAAATCGAAGCCTCTTGCGCCAGATAGCCAATGCCGTTGCGAGCCCGCTTATAGACCGGGAATTTCGTAATCTCCATGTCATTCAAGAAGATCTTACCCTCGTTAGGAGTGACCAAACCTACTGTCATATAAAAGGTGGTCGTCTTTCCCGCTCCGTTCGGACCAAGCAAACCAACGATCTCCCCCTGTTTCACGTTAATCGATACATGATTCACGACCGTACGAGTCCTATATTTCTTTACCAAGTCCTCCGTACGGAGCACCATTCGTTGTTCGTCTGACATAAGCTACTTAAAAATTTAACGCGAATGTACGTGATAATCCGCAGATCTACATCACATACATTCGCAAAAAAGCGATAAGAGAATTTAATAACTCCACTCAGATTGCCACTCGATCACGGGTTGCTCCCCCTCGAATCGGATAGGAAGCCAGATATAACGTCCGTCTATAGCGTTCTCCGGAGTCCAACGATCTCCCATATAAATAAAGCGATCCGCATGGCCGGGTACAGGCAATACGTACGTGCTCTGAGAATAAAACGACACCTCCGAGTTCTCTCCCCTAAACGGATTTTCCAATTCCTTCCAAGGTCCCCAAATCGAGGAAGCGACCGCCGATCGTCCCGCATTCGGAGCCCAGCCCGTACAGCCGGACATAATCAAATAATATTTCCCCTTCTGTTTGAACAAGGCTGGAGCTTCCATGAAACGCCCCGGGAAGAAACGGGCGTACTTACCGGAATAACTCGTATAATCATCGGTCAGCTGCGATATATGCAAGGTACTATTCTCTTCCGAGGAATAAATATGATAAGCGATGCCATCGTCATCCACGAAAAGGTTCATATCCCTAGCCATTTGTCCGGAGATTTGGTCACGCCCCAATAAATTCAAGCTATCCGGATGGGCTGGTAACTCTCCACCGCTAAAACGTAGATCTGCGGAAAGCGTACAAAGTTGCTTATGTAGTTCCTGTACATTAACCGGCCAAAAACCGGCATTCGGACGGAAAGCGTTTACGAACGAGTAAGGCCCCGCTACGTTTTTACTGACAGCCACTCCACTCAATGCTCCCGAATAGCCAGCACCTCTCGGCTCTAAATGAAACCACATTACATATTGATCATTCTTTTTATTATAAATCATAATGTATTGATTATTAATATATTATATTTTATCATACCCCTATTGCTCCGCCAATGCGACTTAACATAATATATATTATGCGACGTTAGAAAGGGGCGCAAGAACGCACGAAATACTCAGGACAGGTTAACATATGGGTAAGAGCAACTATCGCGGTCAGAGATACCTAAAAATCAATTTGAGGTTTTCGGAAAAGATAAAAAAACGACACCTACAGTAAATGTGATGTAAAGTGTCGTATCGTGTCACGTAAGGAAAATTACAATGATTCTATTCCGCTACAGAATTCTCCCAGGGAATTTTTATTTTGAGTTCGGAGCAGGGGACTTATCAGAGGTTTTGCCCCCCTGCCCGAGTTTCCGAAAATCAACAGATTCTATCTTTTCGGCTATCTTTATCAAACGTGTTTCAGGCATGGCTTTTGGCGGTGCAGTCGCTCCGGCAACCGCCACGCCCTCCACACGTTCGATAAAGAATAGAACATGCCGCCGAACTTTCCGTTCTTCGGTCACTCGGAACAGATAACCAATATACGGGATATCGCAAAGAAACGGTATCCCTTTACTGATCTGCTCAGATTCTGAATCCTTGATGATCCTGCCGATCAGAGCGGGACCGGACTGTAAAATCACAGTATTCCCTAACAACAAACGATTCCTGCGATTATCAGCATACTCGGATGTATTTTCCACATTCACATCAAACAACCAATCACGACCATCATAATAAAAAGCAGACAGATTTAATATATAACCAGTCTGCAAAGTATTATAGCCTGACACAAAAGTCTTTCCATTTTCATTAGTCGTATAGATTTCACGATCTACCGCCTCACCAACCGTTATTTTTTGAGTTTTACCAGAGATACAAGTCAATTGAGTATCTAAAACCAATTTTAAATCATCAGAAGACCTTTCAGCCTCAACAGACATAGCCAAAGATACCGCAAGAGACTGCACCGGATTGTAACCATTGGATATGATATTCTCCCAAGAAGCTGCATATTTTATGCTCTTGTCAATATCAATCCCAAGTTTCAAGGCAGATTCTTCTACAACTTCATACCCCCAAACACGCAAACGAATCAATTTTTTCTGCTGCATTTTACGGACAGCATCAGCAATCCGCTTTACTTCACGTTCAGTTCCCGTGATTACTATTTTGTCTTCAATCACCCGAACATTAGATTGTCCGAAAACATTTACAACAGATTTATCAATACCGGTATTATCCAATACCTCGATGTAATCCTTATTGCCGCCGAAAAAATAGATACCGTCTTTTTCATACCATTCAACGCCAGTTAACCAGGCAATTAGATCAAGCGACTTTTCAAGAGACAAATCTATAAAACTACAAGATATTTTCGTAGACTTCACATCATTATAAACAACAATGTTTTTCTTGAAAAATACACTCAATTCATTACAGACTTTCCAGAGCTCAAGTTCTTCCGCTTCAAGCGAAAACTTAGCGGATACCATTTGTTGATACATTGAAACGTTTTTTTGTGCGTATATGTTCCAACTCAACCCTATATCGATCAACATGCAAAACAATAAAATCTTGATCCTCATAACGATAAACACCCCCTTCCCTTAAAGTCAAGCCATTATCAAAAATAATACTTTTACTGGTTACAGCAACGATTTTCAGAGGTTTTTCTACCTTCTGCTCTTTTACTTTCTCTTTTACCGGTACATTTTCAACAGGTTTCACACTCTGAACTATTCTAGGCTTTATTGGCTTCGGAGACAACATCCCCTTAATTCCTGTATACAAACCATATCCAAAACTAATCAATAGCCCAAGCACCAACAATGCCGGCCAACTATCCGAAAACCACGCCCGAAGCTCTTTAAAATAGTTCCTTTGCAAATCACCGGAACTGTTTTTAGCATGGCTGTAACCACGATTTTTAAGCCCATTAGGACGGCTATTACTGTCATAACACTTAAAAATCATATAATTGCAGAGCTTAAAAAATGATCGATGCGGTGTTTTTTCGTCACCAATGAACGTGCGGATAATAAAAAACTGCCACGGCCAGCGAAGCGAAGCCAACCAGCCGAGCCACCAGTATTTATCTATGATTTCCTGCGGAATAATCGGCCAGTATTTACTATTCCGAACATTGATTCGATAAGAACAGGTATCCAAGATAAATTGATCTAAATCCCTGTCCTTATGACTGATCAAAAAGACATCATCCCCATCATGACCATGCATACGCATATAGTTCTGAAGTTCTTTCCGGCGTTCTTTCGCTTCCTTTGACCGTTCCGAGGCGTCAAGATAATTCCAAATCTGATAGCATTCATCCAGGTAAAAAAGACTATTGGCTTTCGTATGATTCCAATAATCGGCAAGCCAGCCGAACGGGAACAACAACCGATCAGCCGCAGGATCATCATCATGACGGCGGTTCCGGCTTCGATGCAGCCGGCACCAAAGCGGATTCTTTTTCCGAAACGCCCGGAGTTCCGACAAACTGGAAAAAGTCTTGAAAAGCCGTATCCGCATCAATACCGCATCCAGCAAATCAAGATAATACTCATTACGCTGTTTATGCTTCTGTAAAGCAACATGACGCGCGATAAAATCAGGATGAACCGGCAAGTTTGTATAAACTGTCCGGTCAGAAGATATTAAATCTTCGATAATCCGGCAACAGCAATAATAGCTTTTGCCATTCCGGGGCAATCCAGTAATCACATGTAAAGACATTATACACCCCCTCCCCCAAAGTCTGTAGGCAACTTCGGAATCTTAAATCTAGATATCACATAAACAACAAGGCGGAACCCCCGAACTGTCAATGAGAACGTAAGCAGAAGCATAATCACTGTCAAAAGATCATCAACAGGAAAAAATACATTCACTTTATTCACCGTATCTAAAAATGCTGTCTTATCCGGAGTTGGTAAGTCAGGAAAATAACTGGTCAATGTTTCTATAAACTCATAAATACCCTCGATCAACAAGTTAAATATCTCTGTCTTCAACCAGTTGAATATCTCAAGAAAAAATACTACTATCGTCTTTATAAACTCAAAAAGGGATAGAAAAATCCCCTTAAACCAGTTAAGCAACGCCGTTAAAAAATCTTGTAATATCTGAAACATAATCCCCCTACCCTGCAAGAGTTAAACCATCACGTAAAATACAATAAGACATATAAGTTCCCCAAATCCAAACAATCACAGATAACACACTGCGAAGCGGCGTATAAAAATCTACAAGGCTTTCTGTTACGTTAAAAGTAACATCTTCCATTCCAAACCCAACAAGCGAAAGCGGAAATGTTATAATAAAACCGCTACCACCAGTAGGAGAAAAACCGCTTATTTCTCCAAGACCGCCGATTTCTCCTATTCCATCAGTCAAACCGGGACCATCACCAATTTCTAATGATTCACCATCATTCTCCGGCAGAGAACCCATACCTTCAGGTTCCAAACCTTCAGGAGTTCCATAATTACCCGAATGTTCTAAACTATGCTGTATACTGCCTATATTTTCAGCTATTTCAGCAATATTTCCCTTCATTTCATCAATATGTTGATCATGCTTTTTTATTTCATCCCTCACTTCATTAATAGCCGCTATGATATCACTATAATCACCCTTCTCACTTTCACCACCGCCCCCTTCACTTTCACCGCCGCCCCCTTCACCTTCACCACCGCCAGTGGTGCCGCCGTTATCATCCCGGCATTTATCCATATCATGCGGTTCCTGATGACTACAAAAAGTCTTCTTGCAAGTCTGACAAGTATAAGTAGTATACGAATCGTGAGTAGGACAATACATTGTTTTACAAATCGGACAGGCCTGTTTTACACAAGAATCATTGCAACCACCACCGCCACAATTTGTATGAGTGCATTGATTACAAAAATCCTTATTGCAAGTATCGCAATGAGTATAAGTATCATCAACTTTACAACGCGATTGACCACAACCACCACAGACAAATTTAATACAATGCCCTGATATATAAGGACAAATAAAATAAGTAATTGTTATTGTTGCTTCCCCCGTACTCCCTGACGAATACACAAAACGTATATCTGTATTAATTACTCCGTCCGACAGCGTCCCAACTCCACCGCCATGCACTTCATAATCAAATACATTTTCAGGAGTAGAAAAAGACCAAGAAATATCAGTTACATATTTCAAAACTCCAGGCGAACCCCAAGTAATATCTCCACGATAATAATACTGATTATGGGTACTGTTATACTGATTTGTAGCACGAGTAGCAGTAAAAGTTTCCCTGCCTTGTTCTGCATAAGCAGATACACTAAAAAACAACAATAAGATAAACAATCTCATTTTTGCCTCACAATCATAAAAAACAATGCGCCCAAAATGAGACAAAGAAGGATATATACAACCCTTGAAGTATCGTATATATCCCGTAATACCAGCAATTCAGGAGAATCATCTGCATACAGACTGTAAGACGCAAAAAACAACAAAACTACATACAGATGATTCATACCACACCTTTTATTTCTTCTTAAAGATGTAGACCATAAAGCCGACCACCACAAAAATCAGGACAATGACAGCCCAATATTTGTAGCAGGAAAGAATCGCATCAACCAAAGGCTGAAAAAGCTTCTCAGGCTGAAACGAAATCGTTCCACTGTCATTTTTCACAATTTCAATCGTTGTACCGCCAGCACTGTATTCCTGTGCAAACGCAGAAGAAGCCAGCAGTCCGAAAGACAATGTGGCAACCATCAGCTTGTTGTTTTTGATCTTGTTTACGACTTTAGAAGCGACCTGCCCGACACGAGCACCAATTTTGCGAAGCATACCCATAATGTATACCCTTTCTGTTTTTGTTATTATTCCGGCTTTACAACGCCGTTTCTTGAACCTGCCAGTTCGAAAATCAGACGTATTGCGCGCGATAACGCCCATATTCCGAAACTTAAGCAGAACCCACTCATTACCAATTGCCCCATACTCAAATCAATATTAAGAGTCATTTACTATCCCCCCTGAAAGTCATAAATACTTTGATCAAAGGATAAACGTATTTAAAAAACAGGAAAACCAATATCACTACAGCCAGTAAATTAAACGTGGCTGATATTGCCTCACAGAAAACAGTATAGAACTTGAATACATTCAACACCACCCCTGCCCCCTGCTCCACCGTTACAACGTCTATTCCATCCATTACATCACCCTTTTAATAAAACTTGAAGAATAGATTTTATCAACAAATCATGATCTACACTCAAATAGTCACGGAGACTAACACAACAATCCGGAATAGTCGGTAGGGGAGCGACTACTCCTAACGAAACACAAATACGCAGGTAAAGACCTACACTAATATCTTGTTTGCCAGAAAACACTTTAAAAAGGTTTTGCCGAGAAACTTTATTCTGTTCGCAAAACTTAGCCACAGAACCGTATTTCTGAACAATCTTCATACGCATTTCTTCTATTAGCTCATCATAAAACATCATTTATTCCGACCTTTCATTTTTACCCACTTGCCAGAAGCGGAATCGAATAAATCCCCCTGATACATGCGGCAAGCTCCGAATTCATCGAAAAGAGGATCACGGAGCAATTTTTCACGAAAAGAAAGACGCTGAAAAGAAGGCTTCTGAAAAACGCTTTTCTTGAAAAAACGTTTTTTGAAACCACGTCCCATAACCAAAGAACCAAGTTCTTTATCCGTCAATTCCTGCATGCTACATCCTCCCAATTCATCAAATCATAACCGCTGAAATTACGCTCAATCTCCACCGGAGCATAATCAAAAAATGCTTTTACCGCCTTATCCTCATCCGTGAACACAAACCCGCCGACAGCATCATAATATTTCAGCAGATTTCCTAAATCCTGTTGAAATGCCAACTTGAACCCCCTAAAATCATACGATTTCAGAGCCAATACAGCGGATTCATATTCCCCTTTTAGCCAAGAAGTCAGAACCGCTGACCGCAGACGATGAGAACAATTATGATAAAACAGCTTGAACGAAGCAGGAAAATTGCTGTAAAGCTCTTTACAAGCATTACGCCAGGCACCGGCATTGCCATTCAGCCAGGCAAAAGGCATTTTTACACGACGCATCCAGTTACGCGAATAATTCACGTAACGGACACCTTTTTTACGATTCCCCTTAGATAAATATTTGAATATGTAATATTTTATGCCGTTACCATCGTGTCCTGTAGTCCATTTAACTTGAATGAAACCCACAACAGTAGAGGTAATACGCAGGAACGTACGGATAACCGATCTAATACGACTGGTGGAAACATCTTTGATATGACCTATTAAATGCAAATGCCAGCCGCCGTTTTTATGCTGTTCCCAGACAGATATATAATGCAGTGCATCATCAGACAGCCCATGTGCTTTACGCACAAGAGGCTTATTAAGATAAGTCCGAAAAACATTAAAAGCTTTTGCACACTTCATTTTATCCGCATTATCCTTAAAAGTCACAGTCATAAAAAAGACATGCCCTACGCCAAAGCCGAAAGTATCGACAAACTCGGCAAAGTTTTCCTTGTCTCTGAAAAGTGCTTTCGGATCAACGTAGGACATGGGAGGGGAAACCTCACTTTGCAACCTTGAAATCTGACAGAAAGCCCCAATCCGGCTTAGGATCATTGAACCCCTGATCCCTGCCGGACTTATCCCGATACAGGATTGTATTATCCCGAAGCTGCAATTCAATGACAGCACTTCCCATCTTCATTGTTGGAAAAAGATTCTTTGCTGATTCGTCATGTAAAGGAATACGAACCGTTTTTCCCCACTGTTGCGAGATTTCCGCATACCAGCGAGTCTGTTTTTTACTGTCCTCACGTGAGAAAAAACCATTGATCCGGACTTCCTCAAGCACTGCTGTAAACGCACCCATTTGTTCACCCTCCATTTTTTATGATTTATTTTACTAAGACTTTTCTTAGTTGTTTCTGTAAAAGATAACACTAAGAAAAGTCTTAGTCAAGAGCCAAAAGAAAAATTTTCATTTTTTTTTACATGGAGTATATTAACGAAAAGAAAATCAAGAGGCTATATTATGAATGATTACTATGAAAACTTTAAAAAACTATGGGCAACAAACGGAGGTTTGATTACTCAAAAAGAAGCCTCAAGATTATTAAATAAGTCAGATGGAAGAATAGCGCAGATGATAACAGAAAAAAAACTAAGAAAAATAGATAAGTATGTATCATTTGCCGAAGTATGCAGACTTGCCGAAGAAGAGCGAGAAAATAAACAAGAGAAAAAATGAAGACAACAGAAAAACATATGAACTATGCAGAATGGTATCAACATCACACCATCATAGCAGGAGGATTAATTACTCCCGCAATAGCCGCAAAAATTTTAAGCAAAACACGAGGTAGAATAGCTCAAATGATAGCGGAAGGAAAGCTAAAAGCATACATATATGAAAATGAAACGCCTTTAATTTCATATGCTAAAATAATGGAACTCAAAGCAGCACAGGAAAAAAAGAAATGAAAATACTATTTCTATCAATATTTTTCCTTACAGGAATTATTCAGGCACAGGAAATAACAGGCGCATTCGGTATCAGATTCAATGATGAAATACATAAAATGCAATACAAAGCAACAGGAACCACATACACGCCTTATTTTCCTACAACATTCCGAAACTTCAAACCATATGTAACATACTATACAAGATCAAAAAGAGCATACGTAAAAAGCATACATGGAACAGCCACTTTTTATACAGAACAAGAAGCAAAAGAAGAAGTAATACTTATAGAAGAAGCCCTAAAAATCAAATACCCCAACATAAAAATAACAAAAAATTACTTCGGAACCAAATTAAAAGGAAAAGGAGCAACAATAAATCTACAACAATCAGGAAAAGAAGTAAAAATCTCCTATTATAAAAATATACAGGAAATAAAAAAACAATCTCAACAAATAGATAGAGAAGAAATCAAAAGAAAAGCTAAAAAAATAGATTTCACAGGCTTATAACCCCTTTTTTTGAGTCTGTTTGAATTATCTATTATTTAACCAAGAGACGGGGACAAGCCCCGTCTAAGAGCCGCGCCCGTCGGCGCTCCAATCATGGGCGAGCAGGCGGATTGCATCCGCGATATAGCACAATCGGTTCCCGATTGCTTTTTGTGACTTAAGGGGGCAAGCCCCCTACAGCTTACCCCCATTTTCACCCGA
>ERZ779725.843-NODE-843-length-18686-cov-2.118244_pt1 | contig 18686 bp, 21 predicted proteins | sample MGYA00511890_ERZ779725 | MGnify/ENA primary metagenome ERZ779725 (study PRJEB29588, sample SAMEA2148549) | human gut metagenome | biome: human gut; feature: human-associated habitat; material: faeces | place: Denmark | collected 2008/2010 ...
AGGTTCGAGTCCTGTACCGTCCACCATACAGTTCGTACTCGAACCCGATTCTTTATGAAAAAGGGTTCGGGTATTTTTTTTGCAATATTGGGACTCAATTGTTTTGGAGGATTCTGTGCTTGTCAAATTAAAGACTTTTTTTCGAACAGCTTATAATTTTTTCAATCGCATCCGACTGAAAAACACGGATGTTACTTTGATTGCCAGTAACTGCAATGGCTGTTGCATTCTGCATGATCTCGGTTTGAAATTTAATTCACCTTTTGTGAATCTATGGATCGAGCCTTCTGACTTTATAAAACTCTGCGAAAATCTGAAAGATTATCTCCAATACGACCTTGTATTTATTACACCCGCCGAAAAAGAAATCACTTACCCTGTTGCATTGCTGAAGGACATTAAGTTATACTTTCAGCATTATTCTTCCGAAGAGGAAGCCGCTCTCGCTTGGAATCGTCGAAAAGGCCGAATAAATTTTGATAATCTTTATTTTCTTTTTACAGACCGTGATGGATGCACTAAGCAAAATCTGTTGGACTTTGATCAATTGAATTTGAAACACAAGGCTGTACTTTGCCACAAACCGTATCCCGATATTGAATCCGCCGTTTACATCAAAGGATTTGAAAGCGAATCGTGCGTCGGAATGTGTATGCGTTATCGAAGCCGCTTTTCTATCAGAAAATACTACGACGATTTTGACTATGTTGCATGGTTCAATCAAACTTAAACAGAAATATCTCTCCAGCAAAGAGCCGGGCATCACTAGGAAAGGTGGCATCCTGCCCTACTCGTTCCCAGCAGGGCTTGGGGCAGGGACGCCCCGGCAAGAGTTTCCGAGGTGAAGTTCCCACCATCTGCAAAAACCTTTCCGCGCCAAAAACTACCTTGGCAAGAAGGATATCCATGCTATAATAAGGATACAGCAATATTTTTTGACCGAAAGGAGCTTTAGGATGCACTATCTCCTGCTGAACAAGGATACCGTCTGGCTTGCATTTCATTGCGAACAGAACGAGTACCTGGAAACCGCTGCACAGGAAGATCTTTGGTACACCGCGCAGCGGCCTTTCGGCTATACGAATCTGACGGATTTTCTGGAGCGCCGCAAAGCGCCCAAGCACCGGGCGCACATTGCAGCGCTGCTGAAGGAATACGGCTGCGATACGCTGGAGGGCTATTTGAATGTGACCCATGCGCTGTCACTGAACGATACCTTCTGGGTCAGGGCAGCAGATGCCGACCTGCAATGGCGGGACGTTTCTCTTTATCAGAACCCTTTCAACGAGATGATCTCGCAGGCTGCTTTTGACGGTTCTGTGTCCAGCACGAGCTTCTCGTCCACCTCCCCGGAGTTCAGTACAGACGGGCAGTACGCCAAATGCTGGGTGCGGGAGAAGGACACCATTCAGCTGTATAAGACCGGCAGCGTATTCGGCATGGAACCGGTGTCGGAGTATCTGGCTTCTCAGCTGGCAGTCCTGCTTTGCCCGGGAGCGGCAGTCTATGACCTCGGTTTCCACCACGGGGAGCTGATTTCCAAGTGCGCCCTTTTCACCAGCGAACGTTACGGCCTTGCCAAGGCCTCTGTCCTGACAAAAGACCGGACGATTGCCGGATTTCTGCGCTATTTTGAAAGCATCGGAAGCGGTGATGCCTTCCGGCGGATGTGCATTCTGGATGCGCTTATTCTGAACACCGACCGGCACAGCGGAAACTTTGGCGTTCTGTTCGAGAACGACACGCTGCAAGTCCAAAAAATGGCACCCGTTTTTGATAACAACCGCACCGTCATGCAGCGGTGTATTATGTTCAAATATATTGATCAGCAGCTGGCTGCTGACTTTAGCATCGATTGGAATTCCTGTTCGCTCATATTCTCCAAGTGCAACCGTTCTCTCCAACACGATCAATGCTCCTGTCTTTACTTTACCCATCTCAATTGCTGCCCTTGAAATCTCCTGCAATGTTCTTGCAGTATATTCCTGTTCTTCCTGTCTGCTCTCCGTAGAGAAGATATCTGTTACCCAGTTCTTCCTTCCAAGCTGTTCCAGTGCATTACGAAGTTCTGGCTGGAATACGATCAGAATTGCTGTAATTCCAACGCTCATCGTATTAGACAGAATCCATGATACTGTGTGGAGCTGCAGAATATATGCTGCAAATGCGATACAAAGAAGGATAATAATTCCTTTTAATAATACCCATGCCCTTGTTGTCTTGATCCACTTAACGATCAGATAGATCATAACACTAACGATCAAAATATCTACAATATCATTGATCCCCATCTTCGGTATTGATGTCCAATATATATACTTTTCAAGTCCATTGAAAAATTTGCTCAAATCTATTCTCCCTTTTTATGCTCTTTGTCTTGTTCTTTATGTTCTTTTCTTCTTAAACTGAATCTATGTGCCGGTGCTGTGATCTGCGTCACATTAAATTCTTCTTCTTCCACAGATACCTTTGGCACTGCTCTTACATAATAATAATATTCTTCATCTTCAAATTCAAATGTCTCTTCTCTCGTGTAGTCTATTACATTATATAAAAACTGGATGATGATCGCGATCACGATACTTACTACGACCATCCCAATCTGTGCCAAAATAGAAACTTCACTGTTTGCAAAATATCCACCTGCAAACAATAAGATTACATACGCTGCTCCTCCTACCAGAATTGATACTTCCCAGCTGCGTGCCGCACCTTTTCTTCTGATCGCAGTTATCAGTACCACGATCAAACAGAATATTCCAAAATACAGCAATAATTCCTTATTATCTATTGCTCTTGCTGCGACCAGGCTGTATATCTTTCCATGTGCTGCTCCTGTCTGAAGCTGTGTCACCGCCTGTGAGACCATCGTTGCAAGATAATAAATAAATGTTCCCATTAAGATAGCAGGAATTCCTGCAATTCCTGCAAACATTCCTGCAAAGATTGGAATGCATGCTGGCAATTGAAAGTAAAAGAATACCGGTACCATCATCAAATAAATTCGTGTCTCCGGAAATACTCTTTGGTACACTAAAAAATATAACAAAACAGCAAGTAAAAAAAACAATGCAACTTCCAGAGAAACATGTGCCAACTGTAAAAATATGACTACATAGAAAATCAATGAAAGGGCTGATGTTGGAATAAATACATTAATAATTCCCATCATAACAAGGAAAAATGGTGATGCAAAAAAATCTGTATAACCAAATAATCTTCCCATTGCATAAAACAGGATAAATCCGCTTAGAAATCTGATTCCTGATTGAATATATCTTCCTCTTGCTGCTATAAATTTTAAAAGCCGTTCTCTATATATCAATAATTTTTCCATCTTCGTCTTCCTCCGGTGCGATCGTTGGACTTACATCCTCATTCTCTTCCACTTTATAAAGCATCTCGAGTTCCTCCAGATGTTTGTCATAGATCAGAACTCTTGCCCTTACTTCATCATAATGTCTGGCTGCACGTTTTTTTATGAAATGACTATAAATAAGATACACTGCTATATAAATGATCAAAACAACTGCTGCTAATATAATGATTTTCCCATCTCTCAGGTTCATGATCACTGTATCCATCTTCACAACACACAGCAATCCTGTCAAAATAAGATATGCGATCAACAGACAGATACTTGTCTTGATCTGTTCTAATCTGATATAGTCTTTCTTCTCATATTTATAAACACGGAAATCATCTTTCCCGTGATTCTTCTCATATCTGGCCATCTCTGCCATAATCTTTACTTTCTCTTCTGAAATCATATGCTTTCACCTGCTTTTTCAGTCTTATTTTTTATTATAGCATGGAATATAGCAAAAAAAAAGGAGGTATGAAAACTCATACCTCCTAAAATAATCCTTCTTATCCGAAGTATCTCTTTAATAATCCTTCAAATGCCTTACCATGACGAGCTTCGTCTCTAGCCATTTCATGAACTGTATCATGGATTGCATCTAAGTTTGCTGCTTTTGCACGTTTTGCAAGGTCGAATTTACCTTCTGTTGCTCCGTGTTCTGCATCTACACGCATCTCTAAGTTCTTCTTTGTGCTGTCTGTTACAACTTCACCTAATAATTCAGCGAATTTAGCTGCATGTTCTGCTTCTTCGTATGCTGCTTTCTCCCAGTATAATCCGATTTCTGGATATCCTTCTCTATGAGCAACTCTTGCCATTGCAAGGTACATTCCTACTTCAGAACATTCTCCTTCGAAGTTTGCTCTTAAATCAGCTAAGATATCTTCACTGACACCTTTGGCAACACCTACTACGTGTTCTGCTGCCCATTCTTTTTCTCCTTCTACCTGCTCTTTGAACTTATCAGCTGGTACTCCACACTGTGGACATTTCTCTGGTGCCTGTTCTCCTTCATATACATATCCGCATACTGTACAAATCCATTTCTTCATAATCTTGTTCTCCTTTATACTTTATATAATCATTTATATTGCTTTGCCTCTCGGCTTAGTGTCTCTGAATTAAAAATAGTAATTGTTACTGTCTTTAACTTGTCTTTATATTACCACCACATTGTATTTTTGTCAATGTTTTTTTAAACAATTTTTACAGATTCCTTTAAAATATACGACGTTTTGTGTGATCTCTCCTGGGAAATTCTCGCTTGCGATCTCATTTAGCTTCTCATCGATCGGTGCCATATCCAGATCAATGACTGATCCGCATTCCTGACATACGAAATGATAGTGTGGATCGGTGCATGCATCGTAATGATCTGCTCCGCCTTCATAAGATAACTTTAGTATCTCCCCGCGCTCGCTTAATAATGCAAGATTTCTATAGACCGTTCCAAGACTAATCTTTGGAAACTCCTCTTTGATGTTCATATATACCATGTCGGCAGTCGGATGGTCTTTGCGAGTCATTAAAAACTTGATGATTGCATCCCTTTGTTTGCTTTTCTTTGTTGCTGGCTGCATAACCTCTTCCTTTCCTTTTACATTCAAATAGTAATTGTTACTATTTTTAGTATATGTTTTTTTGAAATATCTGTCAACCATTTTGCAACAAATTGTATTATTTTATGTACACAAAGCAGACAGGAAGGTCTTTCCTGTCTGCTTTGTGTATTTTTAAACTTAAGAGGGTTTCTATGAATGTATGTTTCCAATCTTCTTTCATTTAACCTTGGAATACTTTATGTGGATTCAGGATATTCTTTGGATCAAATGCTTTCTTGATTCCGCTCATCAATTCAATGGTTTCAGGATCAAGAGATTCTCTTAAATATGGTTTCTTTGCAAATCCGATTCCATGTTCTCCAGATACTTTTCCGCCTAACTGTGCAGCCTTTTCGTAGATTTTTTCCATTGCTGCTGCCATTCGTTTTTCAAATTCTTCCTGGCTTAGATCATCTTTTAAGATATAAGAATGCAGGTTTCCATCTCCAGCATGTCCGAAGCTCTTGATTCGAATATCTACTTCATTATGTAGATTATGCAGATATTCTACCATTTCGTTAACTTTATTTCTTGGTACAACCATATCTACCTCATCCATATCGGTTGTAGATCCTTTGATTGCTTCAAGGAAGGCTCCTCTGGCTTTCCAGATGGATTCTTCTCTTTCTTCTGTGTCTGAGATCAATACATCGATCGCTCCTGCTTCTAAGCATAATTTTGCAACTTTGTCATAGTCTGCTTCGATCTCTTCTGTTGAATTGCCATCAAACTTGAGCAGAAGATACGCATCGGATTGAGAATCTGGGAATTTTTTACCTAGGTATTCTTCTGCATCAATGATGACCTCCCTCTGCATAAACTCAATAGCGGTCGGGATTGCTTTGGACTTAATAATGAGAGGTACTGTGTCAATTGCTTCTTTTAAGGTTTTAAATGGTATCAGTAAGCTTATTGCCTTTTTAGGCAGAGGGAGTAATTTTAATGTGGCTTTTGTGATAAAGCCTAAGGTTCCTTCGGAACCGATCATCAGGTCTTTTAAGGAATATCCAGAACTGTTTTTTACAACCTTTCCACCAAATTCCACTATTTTTCCATTTGGAAGGACAACTTCAAGACCTCTGACATAATCTCTTGTCACGCCATATTTTACGGCACGCATACCACCGGCATTCGTGCTGATATTTCCACCGATCGTTGCAGATTTCTCTCCTGGATCTGGTGGGTAGAAGAAATCGTGATCTTCAACGTAGGCTGCAAGTTCCATCAATAAAACTCCAGGTTCTACGGTGATCGTTAAGTTTTCTTCGTCAAGTTCTAATATATGATTCATAAGGCTTGAATCGATCATGATCCCGTGTTCAATTGCTACGGATGATCCTACCAGACCGGTTCCAGCTCCTCGTGGTGTGACCGGAATATTATTTTCATATGCATATTTCATGATCTCTGAAATTTCTTCTGCGGATGTCGCTTTTACTACTACATCTGGATAGCTACTTGCTCCACCTAATTCATCATGACTGTATTCTTCATTAATATTTTTCGCATATAAAATTCTTTCTTCATCTTTTACAATATTTTTGATAGCTTCTAAATCTGTTTGATCAAATTTCTTATAACTCATATCTCTTACGCCCCTTTCGCAGCTTTAATCTTCTCGATCAGTTTTGGTACGATATCGTAGACATCTCCTACCAGACAATAGTGTGCTGTCTTAAAGATTGGTGCTTTTTCATCGGTATTAATGGATACGATGCAATCAGAATGATCCATTCCAGCGACAAACTGGATGGCTCCTGATACACCACAGGTAATGATAAGTTTCGGGCGTACGGTTCTTCCACTTAATCCTACCTGACATTTTGCTTCTACCCATCCTGCTTCTGCAAGTGGTCTTGTGCAGGCTACCTGTCCGTCTAATAATTCTGCTAATTCTTTGATCATTGCAAGGTCTTCTTCTTTCTTGATTCCTCTTCCTGCAACGACTAAGACATCGGCAGATTCAATAAATTTCTCTGGTTCTTTCTTAACAATATCTAAAACATCTACGTGTGCTTTGATCTTTTCTTTATCGATCGCACATGGGATAATCTCTCCATGAGTTTCCTCAGTTCTCTCTGGTGCATTCATGACTTTATATCTTACCGTTGCCATCTGTGGACGATTATTTGGTGTTAAGATATGTGCCATAATGTTTCCGCCAAATGCTGGTCGGATCTGGGAAAGGTCTGTGTTCTCATCCATCTCAAGGATCGTACAGTCTGCTGTCAGTCCTGTTTTCATTCTTGCTGCAACTCTTGGTGCTAACTGTCTTCCAACAGTTGTTGCTCCAGTAAGGATTGCGCATGGCTGATGTTTCTTGATGAAATCTTCAAATACGGATGTATAGGATTCAATCTTAAATCTTGCCAATTCTGGAAAATCGTAAACAAATACTTTATCAACTCCGTAATGTAATAATTCTTCTGCTTTGTCTTCGATGTTATTTCCCATAAATAAAGCATATACTGGGTGATTGATCTTACTTGCCAGTTCTCTTGCTTTACCGATCAATTCGTATGTGACTGGATGAATCTCTCCATCAACATGATCGACATAAACAGCAATTCCGTTCCACTGACTCTTATCAATCTCTTCTTTCTTCTCATCTTCTACATATTCTACTGCTCCAGCTGGTCCTTTCTTTACACAAAGTTTGCACATCTTACATGCAGCATTGATGGAAAGTTTTCCGTCTTTTTCTTCCATTGCTCCAAATGGACAAATATCAACCAGAACCTGTGGATCTTCAACTTTTTCCTGATGTATTACTAATTTTGGCATTCTTGTTTCCCCCTTTTAGATAAATTTCATATCTGTGATCATATCGAATAACTTGTCTGCGACTTCACTTCCATCTCCGTCCCATACTTCATGATGGTCATTGGCTGTTGGAGGGAAAATTCGTTTTACCTGTGTTGGTGATCCATTTAATCCATAATGTGTTTCATCTTTATCTTCCATGTCATCTAAGGAATATACTTCAATCTCACGGTCTGCGGTATCCATCTTCTTTACATAGGATGGAAGTCTTGGCTGGAAAATGTCTTTATCTACGGATAACAGACATGGATACTGAACTTTAGCAATCTCCAGTTCTTCCGGCAGATCCATCTCGATCGTGATTGCATCGGATTCTACTTTAGATATCTTCTTTACATTTGATACGCTTGGGATATTTAACCATTCAGATACTTCGGAACCAACCTGTGCTGTGTCACCATCAGTTGTCTGTTTTCCACATAGGATCAGGTCAAAATCTCCCATCTTCTTGATTCCCTGTGCGATCGTATAACTTGTTGCCAGTACATCGGCTCCACCAAATCTTCGGTCTGATAATAATGCTCCACGGTCAACTCCCATGGCAAATGCTTCTCTGATCACTGTCATTGCCTGTGGTGGTCCCATACTGATGACACTGATCGTTCCACCTACTTCTTCTCTGATCTTAAGCGCTGTCTCTAACGCATACAGATCATATGGATTCATCTTTGAATCGGCTCCGTTTCTTAACAGCACACCGGTTACTGGATCAACTTCCACTTTATTAGATGCCGGTACCTGTTTGATACATACTAAAATGTCCATTGCTATTCCTCCTCATTCCTAAGACTTTCTATCCTTTATCTTAAGCTCTTCCGCTCTATATTGGTACTACCAATTTTGTTTGAAAAAAATTTGGATGTTTTCGCATCCATTGTTTTTATCTGTTTTTGTCTTATTGGTACTACCAATTTATGTTTTTATTATATATACATTGTCTACTTTTGTAAAGTACTATTTGATATTTTTCTTTTTTTTTGTTAATCTTGCATAAAAAAGAAGAGCCAAAATGGCTCTTTCCTTAAAGTTCTTTGTGAATAATGTTATCGATCATATCAAAATGTTTCATCAATGCTTTCTGTCCATTGACCACATCTCTCTTTAATAAACATTCGACAATCTGCTTATGTGCTTCCTGTAACATTCCTTTTCGCTTCTCAGTTCTTAAGATTTCTCGACGCATTTCAAAAATGAAGATATCCATCACTTCAGATAATGCATCTAAGATATTCACGATCAGAACATTGCCTGATGCTTTCGCGATCGCATAATGGATCTTCTTATCGTACATTGTCTTCTCATCGTTATCTGTACTCTGATCTAATGCATTCACATATTCTTGTAATTCTATGATGTCTTTTGTCTCTGCATTCTTCACTGCAAGTGCATATGCCTGCATCTCCAGTCCGATACGGATCTGGTTGATCTGATCATAATCAAGCTTATCAAGCATAAACATCATAGAAAGGGCATCTACCATATATCCTTTAAAATTTCCTGATATATAATTGCCTGCTCCCTGCCTGCTTGAAACAACTCCCATGACGGTTAAGATCTTTAGTGCTTCACGGACGGAATTTCTGCTGACTCCAAGCTTCTCTGAAATTTCTCTCTCTGGTGGAAGACTTTGTCCAAGGACGAGTTCCTGATCCATGATCTGTTCTTTGATACTGTCTATGACGATCTCATAGGCTTTCTTCGTTTTTTCCATATTTTAAATATCCATTCTGTCTGTTACTTTTCTTTTAAATCCTATAATCGTTAATAGTATAACAGATTCATTTTTTTTTGAAAAGCCCTTGCAATATTATCAAAATAGTAGTAGTATGTAGGAAAGTTAGATGTGGTTTTTAATACTATGTTATAGATTTTATCATACTAGAATGACTGGAGGTTTTACCATGACACATAAATTAAAAGATCCCGGAAGTGCTATTACACATTTGATCGGAATGATCCTTGCAGCGATCGTTTCCATCCCTTTGATCATCAAGAGTTTTTTAAGCGGGGACTATGTACGCATTATTTCTCTGATCATCTTTACTTTAAGCATGGTCGGACTTTATGGAGCGAGTACTGCTTACCACTCTTTTAATATCTCACCTCGGATCAACAAAAAGTTAAAGAAACTCGACCATGCAATGATCTTTGTTCTGATCGCTGGTTCTTACACACCGATCTGTACGATCGTTCTTGGCGGTAAGATTGGTTATGGATTATTGTCTGGCATCTGGGCTTTTGTAATCCTTTGGATCGCGTTTTAGATGGACTTTTATCCGTGATCTGGATCATCGCGATCCTTGGTATCGTATTTAAGATGTTCTGGGTTACTTGTCCAAAGTGGGTGTCTTCTGTAATGTATATTGCCATGGGATGGCTTTGTATCGTTGCGATCGCTCCGATCATTCATTCGCTTTCCCACGCATCCTTTGGATGGCTGCTTGCTGGTGGAATCATTTATACTGTTGGCGGTGTAATCTATGCACTTAAGATTCCTTGGTTTGAAAACCATTGGAAGAATTTTGGACTACATGAGATCTTTCATCTGTTCGTGATGGGTGGAAGCTTATGCCATATGATCTTGATGTTTCAGATTTAATTTTTGCTCCTGCTGGTAGGTTTCTATCAACAGGAGCTTTTCTTTTCTCGTAAGACGTTTGATCTTAGCTTCCCTGCTCATAGCCTCTTGCTTTGTTTCGAATTCTTCGAGGTAGACTAATTCTACCGGGCCTCTGCCTCTGGTGTATTTTGCTCCTTTTCCTTCATTGTGCATCTTTAGACGATGTGTGATATCATTTGTCCATCCTGTGTACAAGCTGTTATCGTTACATTTTAATATGTATGTTACATTTTTCATCTGTATCTTCCTCTTTGTTTCTGTCTTTTTCTTTGAAGAAAGGCTGCCAGATCAACTCTGACCGCCTCTCTTCTACATCAGCCAGATATATCTTGGCTGTTATTTTCTTACTATATATTATAGTGTTTTTTTATTTTTGTCACAATTTTATTCCAGATATTTTAAAGGATCTACACTCTTTTTATTTTTTTCCATCTGAAAATAGAGATTGGTTCCTTCTAGTGAATAATAGCTTGTCGGCTCTGCTACTTTTGCGATCACGTCTCCTGCATTTACTAAGGTTCCTTCTTTTACTTTTATGTCTTTTAACTGCCCATATAACACGGTGTAATCATTTCCAAGATCCATCAATACCGTTTGTCCATATTCTGCTGATTTTCTGATTTCTCTTACTTTTGACTGCTTGACTGCTTTTACTTCGGTTCCTTCTTTCGCTTCGATCAAAATTCCTTTATTGATCCTGTACTGATCGAGTGATTCAAAATAAATTGTTGAATTTACGCTGTATGGAAGGATGATATTTCCTTTGACCGGCCAGGTTAGTTTTGATGTACCATTATACGTCACACTTTTATTCATAGTACGTTTCGCTTGTGCATTTGCTGTCTTTGTTTTTTCTTTTGCTTGCGCTGTTGTCGTCTTTGTTGTTTGTGTGGTCTTGTTTGTAGCACTGTTATTTGCTCCAATGGATCGTTCTTCTAATTTTATTTCCTGCTTCGCCTGATTTCTTTTCTGTCTGAATGTTGCACTGTAATATGCCATAATTCCAAGAAATAATGTAAATACCACGATCATGATCCCATAATATTTTCTCAGCTGAAATGGGGTTTCTTTGTTGTTTTTTCTCATTTTCATCACCTCAAACATAGTTTTACCCATTTCATATTGTTTATTCATATAGATTTGTGATCCTTGTCTTTGGATAGTAATATTTTAATATTTTTTTATAACTTTTTCCTGTTTTTGCCATCGTTCCTGCTCCATACTGACTCATTCCAAGTCCATTTCCTTTTCCAAGACAGATGATCCTTAATTTTCCTTTATACTGTTCAAAATAAAAATTATTTGATGCTAAATGAAACCAATCTGCAAAATCTTCCCCTTTGATCATCAGTGAATCAGCATAGACTTGTCTTACATATCCATTTTTTGTTGTTCTCCCTATTCTTAAATTTTTTTCTAAGCGATTTATTTTGATATCTTTTTTTGTCTTTGTCTTGATCATTCCAGCGATTTTTTCATAGCTCATGACTTTCACGCTCATATAATCTTTTGCTTCAATATCACTTAGGCTTTCTTTTTCCCTGATATATGGAAGATCTTTTCCAAACCATTCCCTTGAATCAAGGGTCATCCCAACACTTAGTGCATGAAAATATGGTTCTATGAGTTTGTTTTTGTATGTGATAACCTTTCCTCGTGTCTCACTGACTGATTTTTTTCGTTTCTGATCCATGCTCTGATAGCTGCGATTTCCAAGCTTTTTTCTATATTCACTGTTTTCATAAGTTGTATAGGGAAGTTTCTGTCTTGCTATCTGCTTTTTATTTTCCATTCTTCTTATGATATCCGTCCGTAATATTACTGCCTGTGCTTTAACTGCTTCATTTTCCTGATCCATAGAAATCTGTCCCGGCAGTATCTTAAGCAGGTATGTTTCAAGATCATCTTTATCATTTCCTGAAATAACCTGATAGCCGCTGTCATAGTTTTCAAACTGAATATTTTTATCTTGCTGGCTTAAAAATACTGTGATCACGTATGGAATTGTGATCAATAAAAATATTAAAAAAAGTATATATATCATTTTATACCTCATTTTCTCCTCCTCTTTTTGTCCGTCTTACTATTTTATGTTACAATAAGGTTACTTAGAACTATCTGAACAGAAAGAGGATTGATTTTATGAAAATATATGATTTTACGATCAAATCACCAAGAGGACTTCATGCACAACCTTGTGCTGCTCTTGCGGCTATTGCACGTAAATCTTCTTCCAAAGTTATCATGGAACACAATGGACAGATCATTGATGTTGCTGATCCGATCCAGATGATGACATCTTCTGCCAGCCTCGGTGAACACATAATCATAAAAGTTTCCGGGAATGATGAAGAAGATATCTTGTTAAAACTAAAGGAAATTATTGACTCGCAACTTTGAGAAGAATATTGTTTGTTATTGTCAAATTATGTTATAATATGTGCTGTATAGGCCTGATCAATGCAGGCCTGATATTTTTGTATGTAGAGAAGGAGTATTTATGGATATAAATCATCTTACCTTGCTGACTGATCTTTATGAATTAACCATGATGCAGGGATATTTTAAAACAGGTAACGACGAAACTGTTGTTTTTGATGTTTTTTATCGTGACAATCCATCCGGAAGTGGTTATGCGATCACTTGCGGTTTAGATCAAGTCATTGATTACATCAAGAACTTGTCTTTTTCTTACGATGATATCGATTATCTTCGTAATCATGGAATCTTTGATGAGGACTTTCTGGAATATCTTGCTGGATATCATTTTACAGGAGATATCTATGCGATTCCTGAAGGGACTGTCGTTTTCCCAAGAGAGCCACTTCTTAAAGTGAAAGCTCCGATCATGGAAGCCCAGCTTGTAGAAACTGCAATCTTAAATATCATCAATCATCAGAGTCTGATCGCTACGAAGGCTTCTCGTGTTGTTTATGCTGCTGGAGGAAGTGGTGTTATGGAATTCGGACTTCGCCGTGCACAGGGACCGGATGCCGGAACCTTCGGTGCGAGGGCGGCAGTTATCGGTGGCTGTGTCGGAACCTCAAATGTAATCTGCGGTAAGCAGTTCGGCGTGCCTGTACTTGGGACACATGCACATAGCTGGATCATGAGCTTCCCGGATGAATATACAGCATTTAAGAGATATGCAGAATTATATCCGGATACATGTACATTGTTGGTTGACACATATGACACATTGAAATCCGGTGTGCCAAATGCAATCCGGGTATTTGATGAGATGAAGGCAGAGGGAAAGATGCCGACCAGATATGGAATCCGTCTGGATTCCGGTGACCTTGCATATCTGTCTAAGAAAGCCAGAAAAATGTTGGATGCAGCGGGATATCCGGATGCAGTCATTGCAGCATCCTCTGATCTGGATGAATATCTGATCAACAGTTTGAAGAACCAGGGTGCAGCGATCACGTCATGGGGCGTTGGAACCAATCTGATCACATCAGCAGATAATCCATCTTTTGGCGGTGTTTATAAGCTTGCGGCGATCAAGAAGCCGGAGGATGAAGAATTCACAGCGAAGATCAAGATATCAGAGAATCCGGCGAAGATCACAAATCCAGGAAATAAGACGGTATTCCGTCTGTATAATAAGGAGACCGGAAAGATCAAGGCGGATCTGATCACACTTTCCGATGAGACATATAATGAAGCGGAGGATCTGGAGATATTTGACCAGATGGCTACATGGAAGCGTTCGACACTTCCGGGTGGTTCTTATGAGATCCGTGAGATGCTTGTCCCGGTATTCTTGAAGGGACAGTGCGTATATCAGAATCCATCCACGATGGAGATCCGCGAGTATTGCCAGAAAGAACTGAATACACTCTGGGATGAGACCAGACGACTGGTAAATCCACAGGAGGTATTTGTCGATCTGTCAAAACCGTTATATGATCTGAAACAGAAGCTGTTAAACAGCCGACATTGATGCAGAAATGGTCAGATCAGAAAATATATATTATTTTATCGTCCGACCGGCGTTATAATGGAAATCTTTAATATCAAAATTCATAGCAGAGATCTCGCTCATAGCAGCGTTGATCTCTGTTGTTGTTTTCGGAGCTGCTTTTTTGATATGAGCCAGTGTTGTTTCATATGCTAACATCTGTCGGAGAACATTTCTGCAATAGGCTTCTTCCTCCACCATGGTATGGATATTATACTTTTGCAGGTAATCTGTCATAAAATCGGGAAGCATATTGATCTGGTAAAGAATATAGGCACGAATGGTGTGACCGATCATGTATATAGTAGCAAGAATTAAAACACCCAAAGCGATCAAACCTGTGATCGTCCGCAGGATCATTCCTCCACCCATAACAATGACTGTAAGATGAAAATAATCATATCCAAGCAGAAGAATTAAGAAAATCACATTATAGATAAAATGTGTTTTCAGACTGTGCCTCCTCTTAGGAAGTCCGTCGATCTCGGCGGTATATACCATTTTATAATATTCAATCTGTTTATCGGTATTGTCGATCATATCCATCAGATCAAAATATTCCTGTGAATATGGAGGATCAGATTTCTCTGCTGCTTCAGAGAGATCTGTTTCGATTGTCGGTTTATTCTTAGGTGGTTTCTGATCATTTGCCTTTAAATTTAACATATGCAATCCCCTTATGTAACCTGTCTGCATGTGTGAATCACATGCAATGCTGCTTTTCAAGTTTGTTTATGGATTTTATTGTAACACAATTTATTGCGGGATAGGGAACTCTGTATGAAAAAGTAAAAAAATATCTAGTCTTTCAAACCATGTTACAAAGCCCCGAAAACCATGGCTTTTCTATATAGAAACTACGATTGACATTTGCTGTTTGAATCATCTATATTATAAAAAGTTAAGAAATACAGGCATTTTTGAAACTTGAAATTAGTAGAGTGTATAAGAGTTTTGAAGTGCCGGTTTACAAATAGAAAGATGAGGTTTTACCTATGAGCAAGATCAGGATCATAACAGATTCAGCTAGTGATATTTCGACTGCTGAGGAACAGAAATATAATATATTAATCCTTCCGTTTCCGGTAACGATCGGTGACAAATCTTATATGAGCAGAGTCGATTTTGACAATGACGGTTTTTATAAGTTAATGGAGGAAAATCCAAACGAGCTGCCAAAGACGGCGCAGATCACAGCATTCCAGTTCGACGAGCTGTATAAGGAGCAGTTTGATGCAGGATATACAGATATTATATTTGTCAGCATCAATAAAAAGGGTTCTGCTACCCATGATAATGCAGTCATGGCAAAGAATGAATTCTTTGAGGAGCATCCGGAGTATGCAGGAAAAGGAACGATTCAGATCTTTGATGGTGTTGGATATAGCGGTCAGTATGGATATCCGGTTGTGCAGGCAGCAAAGATGGCAGAAGAAGGAAAAACAGTGGATGAGATCACTGCTTATCTGTCAGACATTCTTCCGAAACGACGGATCTACTTCGGTATTTATGGATTGAAATATGCAGCAAAATCGGGACGTATTCCAAGTGCAGCAGCACTGGTCGGTGATGCACTTGGCGTAAAACCGATCATGAAGATATGGGCAAATGAGATCGTTACAGCATTCAAATGCCGCGGTGAGAAGAAATTACTGGCAAAAATGGCAGATGTCTCAGCAGCAGATATGCTTCCGGGTTCGCCATATCAGATCGTATATGGATGTGATGATGTATGCAGGGATGAACTGGCTGCCAAGATGACAGAAAAGGTTGGTTATGCGCCGGACGATTTCTTCCAGATCGGAGCAGCGGTTGCTTCGAATGCAGGGCCAAAGGTAGCCGGAGTTATTTTTACGGTAAAAGACGAAGCATAAACAGAATATAGATTTTCATAGAAAAGACCTTTGTTCACAGGAGCGGAAGCAGATATACAAGAATCGATGTGGATAAAGGTCTTTTTGTATGGGGATTGACTGGCATGAAAAAGATGAATTGTGTGGCATAAAGGAAGCCGATTGGCGTAAAGAATGACAACAGTTGGTTGCATATGCTGATCTTAGTAGTGTATACTTAAAAGAATGAAGAAAAATGTGCCGGCAGATGAAAGGCAGATGAGAGATATGGGTGACACACCAAAGATTGAAGAAACAACATTTTATCATATTAATTATTATTTGTATGGAAAGGCATTTAAGGGAAGTTATCAGGGCATGCGGTTCCGCCTTGCCAGAAATCCCCTTGAAAATGTATTTTTTAAACCAAAAGAAGTACAGGATGCAGGAACTCTGATGGCAACGGTCTGGCCGGAGCCGTTCAGTTACGAGAATACGGATGATGAAAAGAAGCTGACAAAGGAATTTCCATTTTCGGAAGAAGGAAAACTTGCAGCGGTAGACTGGCTCAATGAGCAGTACGAGAGCCGGAAAGAAGAATGGGATGCAGCGAAGCATACAGACTGGAGCAGTTTGAGAAAATAAATGACCGAGGAATATGAAGATGATATTTGAGACACATGGACATTACGATGATGAGCAGTTTGATACAGACAGAGAGCAGTTATTAGAAGAATTTCAGAGACAGGATATCCGGTATGTTATGAATATAGGAGCTAATATTGCGACTTCAAAGGCATCTGTCGAACTTGCGCATCAATATGATTTTATCTATGCAGCGATCGGAACGCATCCGGATGATGCACCGGAGCTTTCAGATGCGGCGATCGAGATGTATCGGCAGATGGCAACAGATGAGAAGGTAAAGGCGATTGGAGAGATCGGACTGGACTATTTCCATGAGGATGTTCCCAAAGAGGTGCAGATCCACTGGTTCCGAAAGCAGTTGGAGCTGGCAGAAGAATTGAAGCTTCCGGTTGTGATCCACAGCAGGGATGCGGCAAAGGATACCATGGATATCATGAAAGAGATGCAGGGAAGACTTTGCGGTGGCGTCATTCACTGTTTTTCATACAGTACAGAGATTGCAAGAGAATATATTAAGATGGGATATTATATAGGCGTTGGCGGCGTAGTGACATTTAACAATGGACGTAAGCTGAAAGAAGTAGTGGAAGCCATTCCGCTTACCAGTATCGTATTAGAAACGGATTCGCCGTATCTGTCACCTGTACCATTCCGTGGAAAACGGAACTCTGCCCTTAATATTCCTTATGTGGCAAAAGAGATCGCAGCATTAAAGGGAGTTACGGAAGAAGAAGTGTATGACGTGACATTTAAGAACAGTCTGAAGTTGTACAGAATGGAAGAAAATATGCAGGCAGAGGCGTAGAAAGAATGACTGCGTGATAAGATGAAAGCGTAAGAATGCATAGATGGAGGACAAGACATGGAGAAATTAAGTAACCCGCAGGTTACGATACAGACAATAAAGAAATATGAGTTTGCATTTCAGAAGAAATTCGGTCAGAATTTCCTGATCGATGACCATGTGATTACAAAAATTATAAATGCGGCAGAAATTACGAAGGACGATCTGGTACTGGAGATCGGACCGGGAATCGGAACAATGACACAGTATCTGGCAGAGTCAGCCAGAAAGGTGATCGCAGTTGAGATCGATAAAAACCTGATCCCAATCCTTGGAGAAACATTGGCAGAATATGATAATGTAACTGTTATCAACGAAGATATATTGAAGTTAGATATCAACCGGCTGGTGGAGGAAGAAAATGCAGGCAAGCCGATCAAGGTCGTTGCCAATCTGCCATATTATATTACAACTCCGATCATTATGGGCTTATTTGAAAGTCATGTACCATTACAGTCAATTACGGTCATGGTACAGAAGGAAGTAGCAGACCGGATGCAGGTAGGACCGGGATCGAAAGATTATGGTGCCTTGTCACTTGCAGTCCAGTATTATGCAAAACCGTATATTGCCGCAAATGTGCCGCCAAACTGTTTTATGCCAAGACCTAAAGTGGGAAGTGCGGTGATCAGACTGGAACGATATGAAAAACCGCCGGTTGAGGTAAAGAATGAGAAGCTGATGTTTCGTATTATCAGAGCATCTTTTAACCAGAGAAGGAAGACACTGGTGAATGGTCTGAAGAATTCACAGGAGATACCATTTTCTAAAGAACAGATTGAGCAGGCGTTGGGGATGTGTGGACTTTCCCTGAGTGTCAGAGGAGAAGCACTGACACTGGCACAGTTTGCACAGCTGGCAAATGCATTTACAGAAATTTCATAAAAAGATAAATATAAAAAGCATCCGGTGGCTAAGCGGATGCTTTTTATATTACGTTCAAATTTATTTTTTAAAAGGAAGGAGAGTTAATTGCCTCTTGCGGCA